>Ga0210396_10002784_pt1 | contig 17651 bp, 17 predicted proteins | sample IncBWH17OmetaG_FD_155466 | JGI IMG/M metagenome (GOLD analysis project Ga0210396, IMG submission 155466) | Forest soil microbial communities from Barre Woods Harvard Forest LTER site, Petersham, Massachusetts, United States - Inc-BW-H-17-O ... | reverse complement strand
ATTTTTATTGACCTTTAGGGAACAGAATACCTATGAGTAGACGTATAATATAGTAGGGGGTAAATTGAGAATGAGCCTTGATTCCTCCTGTTAATCAAATTCACCGTGGTGGGTTTGCCTTAGTCTGGGCTTCCTCAAAGGCCTGGAGCGAACGGGTAACCTCTTTGGCGTCCTCCACGTTATAACTCAAATTAATTGGAGGATTATGTCAAAAAAGTTAAGCCCCTCGCTGTTTTCAGATCTTTTAACCGCCTATTATGAATCGCATTTAAATGATAATGAATTTAATGCGATTCATCGGCCTTTTCAGGAAATTATCAATAAGATTGCTAAAAAATTAGACCCCGTTTACCAAGACCATCTTATTTCAGAAGGCAATATCGGCCTATTAAAGGCAATCAGAACTTTTAGTCCTCAAGCGGATCGAAACAAGTTCTTAGGCTATGCGCTACGATCAATAAAAAATTCCATGATCGATTTTTTACGGGCGCATGCAGATAAACATCCGATGACCGAGCAATTCGGCGAAGATGTCGAGCAGGAGGGACCGGCCGAGCAAATCGTCCCCCGATTCACGTCTACTTCCTCCTGGTCGCTGGAAGACAGCGGCGACTATTATCAGAACCGGATTGCTCCTGTTGAGTATGTTGCTACGGCATCCCACCCCGTAGTCGTTAGTTACCAAATCGATAAGCGAAATCCTGGTAAAATCGGTCTTACCCCTATCGAAGTTAGAATGATAGATTTAGATTTTCAGAATTATAAGACTCGTGAAATTGCTGAGATGTTTTGCATGTCGCAGAAGCAGATCCGTGACCGTATCAAAAAGATTAAAAAGCAGATTCGGCAAGTATACAAATAGCCTAACCAACCAATAATATACTTTAAATCTTAAAATGTATTGCGATGAGAAATAAGAAGTCCGAAGGATTGAAACGGCAAGATGCCTATGTTGATTCCATAGATACACAAAATCTCGATTTTAACCTGGTCCTTGTGCAGGCCTTTTTGAAAGGCATCCGCGATATCGGCTATAAGAGCACAGCGACGGCGCTTTTCGAGAACATCGACAATGCTATTCAGGCCGATGCCGAGAATATCCATATTATATTTGATTTTGATGAAAACAAGTCCGGCCGTTCGGAGCCGGATCGGATCGCCATCATCGATGATGGTTACGGAATGCGTAAAGAAATGATACGTGCCGCCGTATCATGGGGGGGGTCGGATCGAATCAATGACCGGGAGGGCATGGGGAGGTATGGCTATGGTCTGCCTTCTTCCTGTGTTAGTATCGGCGAGAGTTATTCGGTTTATTCCAAACGGGATAATATGAATCAGTGGTATGGAGTGACCGTTGATCTGCAGAAAATTGCCAACCGGGATCCTGACTATATGGACAAAAAAGGAGCGATCATCGCTCCCGCGGCCCACATCGCGAAGTTGCCGCTATTTGTGGAAAAATATTTGAAGAATAAAAAAATATCGCTGGAACAGGGCACGGTGATCCTGATCGATAAGATCGATCGGTTGTCAAAAAAGAGTTTTAAGCCGTTAAAATCCTTTTTGAGTTTGGAGACTGGGATTACTTACCGCAATTTCTTGCAAGAAGTAAATATCTTTATCGACGGAGATCCGGTGCAACCGGTTGACCCTTTGTTTCTTTCAAAAGGCTACCGGTATTACGACGAGAACGAGTTGCGGGCGCAGGTCTTGCCACCTCTGGAGATAAAGGTGCAAAATTCGATTGATCGGAGACGAAAGCAGGGAACTATTAAAGTACGGTTCTCTTATATGCCTTATGGTTTTTTGAATGGTTCGGCCAATAGTGCGATAGATGCAGAAGAAGATGACGATGATATAGATGAGGAAAGCAAAAGAAATAAGAGTAAGCGACTTACCGTGCGGAAACGAAATACCGGGATCATTTTTTTGCGAAACGGCCGCCAGATCGATGTGGTTGACTCCAAGTGCCCTTGGACAAAATTTCAAAATAATGATCGATATGTTGGAGTTGATGTGGATTTTTCGGCGGAATTGGATGAGGAATTTTCCATTACTACCTCTAAACAGCAAATAGTCGTTTCGCAAAGGATTTGGAATATCCTCTATGATAATGGTGTTTATGAGGCGATTACACTAATGAGAAAGCGGTATGAAAAAGAATCTCAGGAGCGGAAAAGAGCAAAAGAAAATGCTATCATTGCATCACCGGAGAAAAGGGATGAGTTTGCGGAAAAGATGATGGAAGAGTCTGCGGGGGATTTTGAAACAAATGTTGAGGAACAACAAGAAACGCTGATGAAGGAGGCTGAAGAAAATCTTACCCGTCAGGCCAAGAAAATTTCTAAACAGACCGGCGTAGCTGAGAGCATCGTGCGGCAGGAATTAGAAGCCCAGGCGGAATCGAGGCCCTATAAATTGGATTACTTTGATGAACCGGAAGGACCGTTTTACCGGGCTGAGCAAGTCGGGGGTCAAGTGGTTGTTTATATTAATAAGGCTCACCGGTTCTATTTCGAATTATACAGTAACCCTAAGACGGATGCCTATACGAAGAATGCATTAGCGCTGATGATCTTTGTGCTTGGATTTAGTGAACTCAGAGCGGCCGAGGAGAAAAAGAAGTGGTACAAGATGGAGCGGATCGCCTGGTCAATGAAATTGGAATCGACTTTGGAAATATTATCTAAACACTTTTCGCAGACAATAGACGATGAAGTCTTTGAGGAAGAGATCAGGGTGAACAGTCCCCATGTGGCTAGTAAACGATGAGTGATGGGTATTCCCAGAGTGGTTTATACCACATATGGAAAAGATACAACGGAAATCACTAGTTGATTACCAAAACTTCATTGTTGCCACCCGGGATTCAGGCTATAAGAGCACGCCATCGGCGTTAGCGGAATTGATAGATAATGCCATTGAAGCGGGTGCTACGAAAATAGATATCCTCATCCATACCTTGCGGGAAGATGGGGATACTGCTTATGAGATCTTTGTCGTGGATAATGGGAAAGGGATGGATGCCAGTGAACTTAGTCTTGCCTTGCAATTCGGGGGAAGTTCCCGGTTTAATTCCAGGACAGGTCTTGGCCGGTATGGAATGGGTTTGCCAAACAGTTCGCTTAGCCAATGTCGCCGAGTGGAAGTTACCACGTGGAAAAAAAAGGGGGAATTTTTGGTTAGTTATCTGGATATAGACGAAGTAATCGACCAAAAGATGACGCATCTTCCCAATATTAAAAACACGAAAGCACCACCCGTCGATGTAGCAAGTAAATCGGGTACTGTCGTTCGATGGATCAAGTGCGACAGGCTGTCGTTTAGATATCAAAAGAGCATTGTCAAGCAGATTCATTTTATCATCGGTAAGATCTTTCGCTATGCTATCTGGCAGGGAGTAGAAATCCGGATCGGGGAGGAGGTCATTCAAGCCTTTGATCCCTTGTTTATTGGAAATGGCCGGAATATGACGGGTGGAAAACCCTATGGCGAAGATTTGATGTATCGTGTAAAGGCGCCCGACACCGGGAAACTTGCCGATGTCAGGGTTCGGTTTATTGAGTTGCCGATTGATAAATGGGCCAATTTGACCAACGAGGAGAAACGAAAACAACTGATCAGCAAACGAGCCGGCGTTACCGTCCTAAGAGCTGATCGGGAAATCGATTATGGCTGGTTTTTTATGGGGGATAAACGGAGGGAGAATTATGACGACTGGTGGCGATGTGAGATCTCCTTTCCGCCCCAACTAGATGAATTATTTGGGGTAACGCATACAAAGCAGGAAATCAAGGAGGTTGATTTTATGACTCGTATTCTGACGCCGGATATCGAGCAAACGGCAAGAATTTTGAATAACCGCGTACGACAAAAATTTATCAGGCTAAAGGTGCAACAACCGACCGTCTATGCCAAGAACCAACTCGAAAGAACGGATGTTTATTTGCCTGGAATCAAAAAGAACACCAAACGTCTGCCTGTAAAGATCCAGGCCGGCGATAAGGTATTGGGTTTTAAATACCGGATCCTAACGAAAGAGCTACAGCATGATCTTTTTTTTGATGTTGTCGAGCGGAATGATACCATTATTTTACTTGTAAATACAAACCATATGTTTTATGATAAAATCTTTAAGTCTTTGCATGATCAGCGGGTAACGAGCACGGCTGGATTTATAAAGATCCTGGAATTGTTATTGTTCTCAGCTGCCAGGGCCGAATTTGCATTTGCGGGCAAGGGACAAGCTGATTTTTTGCACCGCTTTAAGCAACAGTGGAGCGCTCATCTAAAAACGGTGATTAGTTGATGGGCAAAGAAAAAATCGATATTGATCCGAAAAAAATATCTCCCGCACAATATCAAGAATTCATCGATTATTGCACGCAATTAAGGGAAAGACTCGTTAAGCAACCGGAGATGCGAGATGAGATATTGCATCTCGAGCGAAAAGCCTTAAATAAAGTGCACAGGGGAAGACAATTTCATCCGGAGACTGACCTGGTGTTCCTCAAGAGTTTGTTAGTAGACCTGTTACGTCAAGATTGGGAATTGCTGATCATTGACGATAAGGTAAGGCTTGAAATGGAAATCCCGGATAAACCCGACGCGGATGTAGAGGCAGAAAAGAAAAAGACCCGCAGACGGCATTTATTGGGCCGGGACGAACAGTTAAATGTGGATTCCGTGCTGGAATTTATCCGTGGAATGGAAAAGAAAAGACTGACGGAAAAGGGCTGGACATCCATTTTTTCCTTGATGCGGGATGGCGGTGATCTGGCCTTGCAACTGCGATCTATCCAGAACATCGACTCGATGGAAAACCGGCTCGAAGCCTTAAACAGTGTAGTTAAGCCCTATATTCAATTTGTACAACCAAGTGAACGGTGTAGCGAGACGGGGCTTTTGTTAACGGACATCTGGCGCTATTTCCGGCATACCTGGATCAATGAATACAAGAGTTTGCCCGGGCGGGCGATATCGATCCTCATAAGAGACGCATCTGTGCCATATCATCCGGTTATAGGAATTGCGGCGTTGGGAAGTTCATTTGCGCAGCAGACCTGCAGGGATGCCTGGATCGGGTGGGAAGGCGAAGCGCTTATCGATCGAATGAAAAAAGACCCGTCGGGAAAATTTGCCAAGTGGATACTGGAAACATATGACGCCTTACTCGGGAGCATCTATCTCAAAGACTTCTTTGCACTGAAAATAATCTCTTTAAGCGATCTTAGGAACCCGACGCCCGAACTTATCCAGGAATTACGAAGGATGGCAGTTTATCATAAAAGCAGGCATTTCGATAACCCGGAGACGGCCAAATTTAGCGCGGGAAATGAGAGTCTCGATTGGGAACAACGTGCACAGACAAATTTGTTTAAAAGCAAACGGTTGTATCTCTTAGCAGAGCTTTTGGGCATAAAATCAACCTTAAATAAATTTGAGTTTGAGAAGGGGACTAAAAGAGAGTTGGAGACTTGTCTTGATAGTTCTGAATTTCGTGAGGCGGTAGAAAAATTGGCGCGTAAGGTCAAGGGTACTAAGGTGGGGATTAACATGATGGACATTATTATCTGCGGAGCCATCGCACCTTATAATCATTTGTTGGGCGGGAAATTGGTTTGTATGTTGTTGACGAGCCCGGAAATCGTGCGTTATTATGATGAAAGATACGGTGAGTCCATGAGTTTGATCGCTTCTTCCATGAAGGGGAAGCCCGTGGTGCGGAAGCCACACTTGGTGGTTTTGGGGACGACGAGTTTGTATGGATATGGCAGCAGCCAGTACAACCGGGTTAAGATTCCCTGCGAGGAAATAGGCGGAGAAGAAGGAAAAATAGTGGAATATCGGGAGTTGGGCATGAGTCTAGGTTATGGGTCTTTTCATCTAAGCGCCAAGACCCTATTCCTAGCTGGGGTGGTAGCGGGTAGGGAAGACGGTAGAATAAGAGTTAATAGTATATTTGGGGAGGGGGCTAACCCCTTAATGCGGAAGGTGAAGGATGCGATTGAATATGTGGGGCTCAAGAGCGGGCCGATCCTAAACCACGGCAATCCAAGAGTAGTTTATGGAGTCGCTTTAGCGGAGAATTTCGGGGATTTTTTAACCGGGCTGTCATTGCGGCCCAAATATTCCTTCCCACTAGCAAAACCGAAAGAAAAGACGGCGTTAATTGCCCGGTATTGGATAAAAAGATGGCTGGCTCAACGAATGATGAATGATGCGATTTTGGAACGGGTCAGCCAGCATACGCTTGCTTATCCGATCGTCCATGGGGCCAGAGTCACCGCTTTCGAAGATGAGCAACAAATGAGTTTGTTTGAATAAATCTTATCACTAATGTATTTATTCTTTTCTTCCGACGCCTTTGATCTATTTAGCCGGGATATTATTTCGGCCCTCTCCTTGCCGGAAAATTATTCCGTGCATTTTAGGTATAGGGAGGAATTATTGCCGGAAACGGCCGATTTTATTGCGAACGCACGGGGAAGGGATGCGATGATCATTTATGTCAAAGGGAATAAGTTGGGTGTTGACGCGGCCGAGTTAAACTTGCAATTTTTGCCGATAAGGAGTGCCACCGTAATCGACGGTTTTAAAAGCGAATCCACCGGTCTCGTGCATATTTATTTAAAACTGGGAGAATTTATAACCTGGCCTGACAGGGATGGGCAACTTGCGGGCGCGGGCGATGCACTACCTCCTTATAAGTATGTTCATTTTTGCGAAAGTATACAGGGTACCTTCATCTGCCAATGGCACGAAAAAGTGAAGGAACTAGTTCGCTTTGACGAGCGGTTTGGCGATAAACTTTTTTTCCATTTGGGTATAAGAGAACAACAAAGTTTTAACAGATCGCAGGTGCAGATTTGTTTTGACAAAGCCGAGAAATGGAGTTCTTTCGAATTATTAGAAGATAAGCAATACACGTTGTTTATCTCCATTTATAACAGTAGCCGGAATCCCCACGATTTTGAAAAGCACCGGATCAAGATCGATTATGACACCGAGAATTTTTTTATAACCAACCCCGATAGCATTATCATAGGGGCAGACAGAGACGACCGGTCTTACAAGATCGTTACTAAAGACATTAAATCCATTGAGTCCGCTTCCTATTTAAAGATCCAGTCTTTATTTAAAGAAAATGCCGATACGGATGTGGAGAGCGTGTCCTGCGAGGAAGTAATAACCCTGGGTTTTAAACGTAATCCTGTAAAAATGCGAAGGCTGTTTTTCCTGAGCATTGGTTCATTCCTGGGTTCTGCGCTGGGAGCATATGGGGCCAGCCAACTTAAACCTGAGGGAAACTATCCCATATTATTTATGGTGGGAGGGCTAGGATGTTTTCTATTCTCTACTATGGGGCAGTACTATTATTTCAAAAAGAATTAACCGTGTAAACCTGCTCCAAATTTGCCTGAACTCTGTGCAGTAGGAGTTGATAGCGTTTAGCGGTTTTCTGTCTAACAGCTGTTGAGGAATAAAGCAACTCTTCCCTATTACAATGCGCGTCTACTTTCAACCTGACAGGTTCGTTAAATTGCTTTCTTGTTAAATCGACTTCCTGCCCGTCCGGCAGAATATTCCAGAAATGATCCCGTCTCTTATTGAAAACGATTTCGCCACCGAAGAATTCATGGAGAATAAGGGCTGTCACAGCACACTGACCCCTCTCCGGTTTACGCTTGTTCCATTCTTTTTTTTGAACCGGATAACAGGTGTCTGCAGCCCAGGATTTTCGTATTGCGCGTTCAATTGACTCTAACTTCATGGCCGTCACGATTTGAACTGAGTATATAAAATTAAGAAATTTTTTAGCAAGGATGCATTCAATTTTATAGAGAATTGAGAATCAGTGAGAACCAAGGTCCCGGTAGCTTGGTGAAGACCTTATTCGTAAGGGATCTGGACCGTGATGGTGGTGCCTTCCGCGGTCGCGACCGGATGTCCCCGGAGCCGCCGGTGGCGCGGGCGTGTTTCAGACAGTTATTGAGGCATTCCTGGATGATGCGGAACACGATGAACTGTTTGTCGTCGCTGAACTCGTGTTCTTCCCCTTCCGAAGTCACGGAAATGGTGAGGGCACCGACGCGCATTGGCACGGTGCATACGGTACAGGGGCGGGAGGCGGAGGTGGTGATCTTTATCCTGGGAGCGCCCGACCCCGAGCAAAATGGCGCCCGCGACTGGGCGGGGAAGACGCCCAACCTGCTGAATGTCGCCGCCACCCGTGCGAAGGAGACGTTGTATGTCGTCGGCAACCGCGGGTTGTGGCAACGGGCGGGATTGTTTAGGGATCTGGCGGATTGGATGTGAGGGGTTTTTCTCTTATCCAGGTCGAATTCGTCAACAAAAGGACAAATTGGGTATAAAAAAGTCCTAAATATTATTGTTTTTTTTAAAACTTCCTTTACTTTCATAACGAGATTAATTGCCACCCTTTAATCCAGTCCTCGCTTTCTCCACCATTTTTTTGAAGATTTATATCACATGCAGTTCCTCCCAGAGCTAGCGTCTCCTATTGACCTTTCCCATCGTCAATCTATAACCGAACTAAAAGTTTTTGGGAATTTGCTGTCGTTCGTTGTCCAACCTCTCATTCGTAACAAAAAAACAACGCTACCCTGGTAGTTAGAGCTATATCCTTTTAGTGTTAGCTGCAATTGGCTAACAGCACTCCTAACATCCATTTTTTATGCCACATACCTGCCTATTGAATAAGACTGGAACGTTTTTGGTAATATTCTTTTTTTTATCATATGTCGCTATTGGGCAAGACTCCCGGACATTTGTATGTCAAACCAGTCAAGTTGCACAATCGGAAGAGGAGCAATCAAACCAGCCGGTGCGGGCACAGCAACCCGATTCATTTGCCGCCGAAACCATTTCCCCTTCCATGGTAAAATTATTCGTTCATACGGATAAAAATATCTATCAGCAAGGAGACTACATGTGGTTTACGGCGTATGTTCTTAACCGGGATGCCGAGCTGATGCGAAAACAAAATACTTTATATATCCTACTGGTGGATGCCGTAAGCCACACTACGGCTATTGAACAACGTTTCCTGATCCAAAACGGAATAGGTAAAGGTTCTGTTTTACTACCTGATAGCATAAGGGCGGGAGAATACTGGTTGATCGGTTACACTAATGCGTTACTAACCGGAGGCCGGCAACCCATTTTTCGAGAACTCGTCAGCATCAGGGATTTGAGTCCACCCCCTTTCCACGTCACCAGTTGTACAATCGACTCGTCGGGCGAAGGGACGGATAGTATCAGCGTTCGTTATAAGATTTCCACGTCCTATGGCGGTTTGGCCTCCGGTGGCCAATTCGCCTATACGGTTTTTGCGGGCGCCGATTCGCTCACGTCGGGTCAAAAGCTTATCGACCCCTACGGCGAAGTCATCGTGTCGATCCCGCGGAACAAGGTGAAAGAAAATAAATTGGAAATAACTGCCACAGTTACCCGGGATGCGCTTTCGAAAAGTTTTATTCTACCCCTATACGAAGAGATCGCAAAAAAAACGGCTCAAGCCCTGACTCCCACAAATACCAGTCTCCCGGGAATAAAGGTCGCCATCAGCACCGACTCCGCTAAATACCATTCCCGGTCCCTGGTTACCTTACACATCCACATTAGTGACTCCGCCGGTGGACCCCTCCCGGCCCTTTTCTCATTTTCTGTAGCATACGCAAGAAAGGTGGACACGGCCCGCCTGGCCAATATCACCACTTTTACTCCCTCCCTTACCTCTGCTTTATCCGGGCCCATTCTCCAGGGCCCTGTGTCCGATGCCCCGGATTATGGTTATGTGCTGTATAATGGCAAAAGACTCCAAAGCCCCATATCCCTCGCCCTCATGGGCAGCAAATTCCTGACCTTTCAAACCGATTCCAGCGGCCATTTTGAACTTCCCTATCCCCTACTAACCGCTCAGCCTGGCGAATCAAACTATCTAAGCGTAGCTGCAGACAAATCGCAGGAAAAATACAAACTCATTTTACGAAGCAAAGCTGATGCGATCGACAGCAGCCTGGCCATACGGCATTATTCCTTGAATTTCTATCGCCAGGCCTCCCTTCAAGACTCGGACGAGCTCAACCGCTTGAATACACCCGACGTGCTGAAAGCCGTAATCGTTAAAAAGCTCTCGGCGGATAAAGTGAATCTATTCTCCGGGCAATACGAGAGCCATAGCTGCGATCAGGACTATGTCTGCACGCATGACCATGGTCCCATGCCTTATAATCACCTCCTAAACTGCCCCGATGTAGTGCGGCATCCTTGTGCCACTACCAAGCCCTTCGAAGGCCAGCCTTACGCTTACCTGGGAAGGGATCCCCGATTTGCTGCAGCGGCCGTTGCCGGCTTATGGATCTATCATTGCGCTGTCCCAACCATTCCCCCCTTTATGACCCCTTTGAAGCCCATCCGGCGTCCCCAGACCTTCCCAACGCAGGATCCCAGCACCGGCGACGCACTCGTCGTAGGTGCCCTCTATCGGTCCACCATCTATTGGAAACATTTGCTTTCTACGGACAAGAACGGGGATGCCGTCATTAGATTCTATACCAATGACCTCAGCGGTAAATTTGTCTGTATCCTGCAGGGAATAAGCAGTGAGGGCGCCCTTTTTGGCAAAGGGTCCTACACAGTTGACCCAGGCAGCAACTAGAAAAAAATTTTATAACTAGGGTATCCTCGAACTCGTCCTATGTGTCTTTAGGGATGTACACGATACGCGACCTATCCTTGACACTATCCTCCGTTCTAACAAACCATTAACCTTAACACTTCTGTTATGAAACACTTCCTATTTCCGGCGATGTTCGCGATCGCATTGGGGGGTTCTGCTTTTACCCGCATTTCAAAAGCCTCCACTTCCTACGACGGCGCTACTATGTACTACCAGGACGGTTATGGGTCCTGTGAATCCATGTATGTAATAGACGCTAATTGTGTTTCCACTGAGCTCAGCTATATCTGTTACGAGGATACGACGGATGAGGGTTGGCAGGTGATGTTGCAAAATGAAGTTGGCGCTACGTGTTATAATCCCTACTATTCCTATTATCCCAACGACTGAAACCTGCCGCTAGCATGACCTGGCTCGTTAACCCTAAACAAAGGGGGCTTGCGCTATTTTGCTGTCTGATAGGCGGTAGCCTTAGTATTGTCTTTTTGTCCTTTTTCGCCGAAAAAGCCAATCATCGCAGCAACGGATTCATCCGACTGGTCCCCCCGCATATTGCCATGCCCGCCAACATCAAAGACATTGGCTATAATACTTTCTATCTTGCGGGGGGGACCACCACCCATTTTTTCCTGGCGAACCACGTGGCGCCCGGCTTTATTCTATCGATGAACACCAGGCTGAAAGACTCCACCTCAAGTCGCATCAGCCTGCATTCAGCCGGCGGCCGCTTCGCCAAAGCACTCAACATTACTATCGACTCACCAGCCATCTATCTATTCGAAGGCATCACCCCCACCGTCGTCCAGGGCCGCCTGAGCGACTCCACACTGCACCGTATCCCGGGCAAATTCTATTTTAACCTGGCTACCGCTCTCTCACCCGTCTCCGAAATTTATAGGGCAGTAGACGACCGGCAACACCTCAACATCCTGGTCAAAAAACTCCATGACTCCGTGACCCGCGGCGACAGCATCCTGGAAAAACAAGTGGACGGTATCTTCTGCACGGATGGCACCCTGCACGCACAAGCCGACTCCAACCGGCTAGTTTATGTGTATCACTACAGGAATCAGTTTATTTGTATGGATACCAATATGCGGGTTCTCTTTAGAGGGAGGACCATTGACACGAATACGCGCGTCAAATTCACCGTGGGCCATATCCCGTCGCAAAAAGCATTTACCATGTCCTCGCCACCGCTATTCGTCAACAAAGAAAGCTGTATAAGCGGCAACTTTCTCTTTATCCGTTCCGGGCTGCATGCAGACAACGAAGAGCTTACGATCTTTCAAAAAACTTCGCCTATCGATGTCTACTCCCTGATCAATGGCAGCTATCTCTGCAGCTTTTATCTTCCGGACTACCACCACAACAAGATACGCGACTTCAGGATATGCGGCAACACCCTCGTGGCACTCTATGACCATTATATTTATACCTATACTCTTCACCTTCCCGATAAACTGCAAAAATGAAGCGCTCTGCCCGCAAAACAGACTCGCGAGAAACTCTCGTACAAATCATCTCCTGTCTTCTCATCCTTTTGTTCGTTTATGCCGCCAGCAGCAAACTGCTCGATTATACTAAATTCAGCGTAGAGCTAGGCAAATCGCCGCTGCTCACGGCTTTCGCTGGCTACGTGGCTTGGTCGATCCCGGTGATCGAGATCGGCATCGCGTTGCTCCTGACGTTTAAGCGATCCCGCCTGGCGGGCCTCTATGCCTCCTTCACCATTATGATTTTATTCACCGTCTATATTACCTATATCCTTTTGTTTAGTCCCTATGTCCCCTGCTCCTGTGGCGGAGTTCTCCAGCATCTTAACTGGCGGACACATCTTCTATTCAATATCTTCTTTGTGTTATTGTCCGCCCTTGGCGTGATGATCTACCAACCCGGCCGAAAAACGGCTAAATGGATACCCTGCTAAAAAATAGTAGATTTTTCCTAGTTCTTTGAGCTATCCTGTTTAATTTCTGATGTGTCTTTAAAATGATAAACCTTAACCTAAATCATTCGCATGAAAAAGTTCCTTTACCCCGCCATCTTCGTGATAGCGCTGGCAAGCGCAGCCTTCACCCGCCCGGTACCGACCCAAAAAAAAGATCTGATCACCGTGTATTATGTCAATTCGATGTCCAGCTGTACATCTTATGTGGTGCAGGATGATAACTGCGTCCCCGATGACCTGGGTTATGTGTGTATGGAAGACACCCCCGATGACGGCTGGCAGGTCGTACTCCAATATGCCTTTGGCAATACCTGTTATCAGCCTTACTATTCCTACTTTCCTAATGATTAACACGGCTTGAACATAAGCCGGCAGCCTGGGATCAGGTGGCCTACTCGTAGGGAATTTGCACCGTTATTGTCGTACCTTCTCCCGGCCGCGACCGGATATCGCCGGTGCCGCCGGTGACGCGGGCGCGGTTGAGGATGTTCTGGAGGCCGAGGCCGGTGTCGTTGCCGCCGGCGCTGCTGAGGCGGAGGGCCTTTTCGGCGTCGAAGCCCTGGCCGTCGTCGCGGATGCGGACGCGGAGCTGATGGGGAAACCAGATAAACCCGATATGGACACTGGTGGCGCAGGCATGCTTTAGGCAGTTGTTGAGACATTCCTGGATGATGCGGAAGAGGATGAGCTGTTTGTCATCGTCGATATCATGTTCATCGCCTTCCGAGGTCACGGAGATGGCAAAAGCACCGACGCGCCGGATGCGCTGGACCTCTTCGTCGACGGCCTGGAGGATATTGAAGCTGCGGATCTTGCCGGCATGGAGCCCTTTTGATAGACTGCGGAGGTCCTGCAGCGAGCGGGCGACGTTCTCGCGGGCGTCGTGGAGGAGCGGGAAGTCGACGGGATCGCCTTCCTTGAAGCTGCTGAGCTGGATCTTGGCGAGGCTGAGGATCTGGCCGACATTGTCGTGGATCTCCTGGGCGAGGTAGGTGAGGGTCTGGTGCTGGATCTCGAGGCGGGCCTGCTGGAGCTGTTCCTCGAAGGCGGCCTGCATCTCCTTTTTCTCCTTTGCGGTCTGGCGGCGGCGGAAATTATAATACGCCAGCATCACGAGGAATAGCACCCCGAAGAAGAGCAGGACAAGGATGACTGCGAGGATCGTCGTCGTTATTTGTTCTTTTGCAGTTGGCATAACAAGAAAGCACAGCCCAGACCGGCATAAAACACCGCATTGGCCGCCGGCATAATAGCAAGATACAGGTTTTGGTTCCTGATCCCAAGATGATTGGTGACAATATATTTATACATGCCGAGTATGATCAGGGAAACGAGGTTGAAGAGCAGGATGAGGGAATTGATCCAGAAGGAGGGATCGTGGAGGAGGCCGGCTTCGTCGTTTTTGCGCATCGTGAGGCGGGCGAGGACCAGGCAGGAAAGAATAATACAGACCGTCGCGACGAGCAGGGCGGAGAACGTGTTGAAATCGTGCCAGACCGAGACGAAAAAGAAATTAAAGACCAGGAAGATCTCTATCGCCAGGGCGATCCACCGCAGGCGGCGCCGCTCCGCCATATTACCACCCAGCATAGACGCGAAGAGATAGAAATACATGGGGGTCAGCAGCAGGTAGTAGATGTTATAGATAAAATGATTCCTGGGCAAAGTAAAGAAAAGCTTATAATTCATCCCCAGGGTCTCGACGAGATTGGTTACAACCATCATCGGCAGGAGTATGCCCAGGCCAAAATAGTTCAGCCCTTTGCGGCACAGGAGCGCCATCAAAAGGCTGAACAGTTGGAAATATTGATAATAGCTTAGATACATGGATTAAGGTTGCAAACCGCCGACGTCATAGCCATTGCCGCCGCTGCCGTTAGACTGGGCTTTGGTAGAGTCGATGAGTGCAGGCACGACGAAATAGGTGATGCGGCCGGTACGGGCGGGCGGGCATCCGGTGACGGCGGTGAGTTGCGGGGTGACGATGCCGGGCTGGATCTTGAGCCAGACATTGCTGCCTTTGCCTACGGGGTCGATCACGGCTACGACGCTGTCCAGCCAGGACCGGAACGTAGCATAGGTGAGCCCTTCCGTGGAGGTGATCCGATAGGTCATCGGCGGGCATTTCGACATGGGGGCAGAGGGTGAGTCGGCGGTGATGCCATAGGTGGCCATCACCTGGGTGTAGGCGTCGAGACAGGGCTGGATGTTCTCCATGGGTACGGGCTGACCGCCGCCGTGGGGGAAGTGCTGGGCCATGGAATCCAGGGCGATGGCGTTTTTACCTGTGGCGGGGGCGGTGGAGTCGACGCCGGAGGCTTTGGAGCCGCCGTTTGAGCAGGAGAAGAATGCTACGGTCAGGAAGGCTAATGAGCCAATCAACAGGGTTCTTTTCATGAGAAGTTGTGTTTAGTGGTTAAATAATTCTGCGCCGCAATATAGGGGAATGACACGTAAACCGGTAGGGTATAAACACGGTATAATTCCCAGCATCCTGCGGTAAAGCGCTCAACTATACGTTATACGGGTAATGGTTGGCGTTCAGGGACTCGTAGATCTACGAGCCCGGCCTTCGGATAGTACCCGGGGATAGGTAGTTGTACCTAACGGGGGGTGAGTTAATCCTGGAAAGTCGGGAATCGCCGGGGGAAATCCTTTGCGTCGGGGGGAATTCGACCCATCTTTGTATCACCAAACCCTTCAATATATATCGAGCGCCAATATCCTGAAGTTCTTAAAACCCTAATCCAAAATTCGTAGAAAACCGAACCTTAATGCCTTGAGCCCCGTTGCTAAAATCCAAAAAGCCGAAAAACCGACCCTTTGAAACCCCTAGCTACCCTAGATCGTACCTGTAGCTACCCTTAATCCGCTACCCGTTGTAATCCGTATCCAGGCCTGTGCTTACCACTGTTGGACGAACCCTATGCAGTGAATGAATTATCCCGCCGCGACCCCGGCGGGATTTTTTTGCTTTTTACCTCTGCAGGGAGGATACAGCCGGGGAAAGTAAATTGATCTGCTAATCGATGTTTTTTATGGATATGGACCTTATCAGCAAGCTTTTTGTACTACCTGTGCTATTGTTGGCGCTGGGAACAATGTGGATTGTGGCGCCGATCGTCAGAATTGAGGCCCCGAAGCACCGGTACGCCGCAATCGATGGATTGAGGGGATTTTTAGCGATGTTCGTTTTTTTGCATCATTCTGCCATGTGGTATTATTTTGCCCGAATACATCAATGGAGCTATTTTCCTTCCAGTTTATATAACCAATTTGGGTCTACGAGTGTGGCGATGTTTTTTATGATCACCTCTTTTCTTTTTTTTTCAAAACTTATCGAGGGTTATGGTCGGAAATTCGACTGGCTTAAATTGTATGTTTCCCGGATAGCACGCATCATGCCGTTGTATGTGACCGTTGTTCTGGCGCTTTTTATCGTCGTTGGATTTGTGACCCATTTCACCTTACATGAATCTTTTGGGAGTCTACTGTTGCAATTCGGGCAGTGGATCATGATCATGGAGCCAAACATCAATCACCTTAATGGGACTGAGTTTATCATCTGTAGCGTACAATGGAGCCTGGCTTATGAATGGCTATTTTACTTTTCCCTGGTTATTTTCGGGTGGTTATTTTTCCGGCTTAAGCCATCATTTATTGTTATTCTTACCGCCTGTATTTTTTTGGCCATCTTCGCCTTAATTATTGCTCATTATTATTCAGATCGAGTATGGTTACGGATGTGGCCTTTTGCCAGTGGTTTGCTTGCCGCGTTCCTTGCGAGGAATGCAAGATTAAAAAAAATATTTTCCGGTAATCTAATTACTCCTCCTTTGCTTTTATTGATCTATATCGGAGTTTTTACGTACCCGTCGATCTTTTCCTTTGTGCCCTTGGTCTGTATGACCATGGTATTCATTGGCATTTGTTGTGGCAATAGTCTTTTCGGTCTTCTCACCTGGAAGCCTTGCCGGCTATTGGGCCAGGCCTCCTATAGTATTTATTTATTACACGGACTGGTGCTATTTATTACTTTTTATTTTGTGCTTGGTTTTGGACAAGCGGCACATTTGACTGTATTTCAGCACTGGCTGACCATCGCTTTCTGCTCGATTTTTGTCATTATTATAGCCTCCTTCTCTTATGCTTATATGGAAAAACCCGGCATGGAGAGTGCTGCCGGGTTAACAAAGAAAATCCGTGAATTTTTTGGGTTACAATTGCCGACTATGCCGGAATCTATTTCCCATTGATTTTGGTTGTTAAAGCATCGTAAGTAGCTTTATAGGCATCGTTGGACGGGGCTTTATCAGCAGCGTATTTTGCCCAGGCTTGCGCGGCTTTCCAGTCGGCCGGATTGGCGCTGTTATCGAGGATCATTTTAGCATTCTTATCCATCAAACTGAGGCTGTCGCGCCATTCGTAGGTCTGGGTGTATTGGACGAGGGCGGTAGAGAACTGGGCCCAATCGCGGCCATAGAAATAGTAGATCTTGGCCTTGGTGATATTCCGGGAGGCATAGTTCGCGTCGAAGCGGGTCGTAATGGTAGTGCCCAGAATTTTCCAATCAGGTGTTTCATTTTGTTCACGGGCTGATTTCAGGGCCGGCGACAGGATCTCGTGCATGATGATCTTATCGTTTGCAACGGTTTGCGAATCAAGCTTGTGATCGGCCTGGGCGTGGACCCCGGTAACGGCCAGGAAGCAGCCCAGGAGGGCGGAGAGCATCTTTTTCATTTAGTACTATTTGTGTGAAAACTATTACGGGCTAAATGCTTACGTAACCATTTTCGCTTTCTTTCAATTTTACCCGATCAAACTTATTCTACAAGCGGGTGGTTAAACTTAGACCATTGTCGTCGTCCCCAATATGGGGCATTAACAAACGTTAGTTTGCTCCGACCATTAACCAAACCTTTTGTCATGAACGACTTGCATGAGCCAACCAACCTATGGGAGTCCTTTAAACAAGGGCGACCCGAGGCCTTG
>Ga0210396_10002781_pt1 | contig 17655 bp, 9 predicted proteins | sample IncBWH17OmetaG_FD_155466 | JGI IMG/M metagenome (GOLD analysis project Ga0210396, IMG submission 155466) | Forest soil microbial communities from Barre Woods Harvard Forest LTER site, Petersham, Massachusetts, United States - Inc-BW-H-17-O ... | reverse complement strand
AGCGCATCGAGGTCAGGCTGGACACGGACTGGTTCGACGTGCGCGACGGCCTGCGAGCGGAAAGTCCCGACGCCCCGGTCGTCTACACCGGCCCGCTGGACCGCTACTTCAACTATGCGGATGGGCACTTGGGTTGGCGCACTTTGGATTTCGAAGTCGAGGTGCTGCCGATCGGCGATTTTCAGGGCACACCGGTAATGAACTACAACGACCTCGACGTGCCCTATACCCGCATCCACGAGTTCCGCCATTTCCACCCCGAGCGGGACTACCCGACCGACAAGACGGTGATAATGCGGGAGTACTCCCGATTCGCCGACCATGACGACGAGCCCTATTACCCGATCAACACCGAAGCCGACCGCACCGTGCTGGCCGCCTACCGAGCCAGGGCCAAAGATGAAACCGCTTCGTCGAAGGTGCTTTTCGGCGGCCGGCTCGGCACCTACCAGTATCTCGACATGCACATGGCCATCGCCAGTGCACTGAACATGTACGACAACATCCTGGCGCCGCACCTTCGTGACGGTGCGGCGCTCGAAGAGAACAACAGAGGAACCATCCGCGGATGACGAAGACCACCGGCGACGATGCAGCCAGGGCAACGGCCAATGCGGGCGCCCCGATCCCGCAAGAGCGTGGCGGTAAAGCCGTGAGCCTGCTGGCCCGCGTCATCCTGCCGCGTCCCGGCGAGCCACTCGACGTGCGCAAGCTCTACCTGGAGGAGTCGACGACGAACTCCCGTCGCGCGCACGCGAGCAACCGCACCTCACTGCAGATCGGTGCCGAGTCCGAGGTGTCATTCGCCACCTATTTCAACGCGTTCCCGGCCAGTTACTGGCGGCGGTGGACAACATGCGCGTCGGTGGTGCTGCGGGCCGAACTGACCGGGACCGGGCGCGTCGACGTCTACCGGACCAAGGCGACCGGCGCTCGGATCTTCGTCGAAGGACGCGAATTCGCCAGCACCGGGGACCAGTCGGTGACGGTGGAGTTCCAGGTGGGACTGCAGCCGTTCGAAGACGGCGGGTGGGTCTGGTTCGACATCACCACCGACAGCAACGTCACGTTGGGTAGCGCCGGATGGTACTCCGACAAGCCCGCGCCAGGGGTCGCGAACATCGCCCTTGGCATCCCGACCTTCAACCGACCAGACGACTGCGTCAACGCCTTACGAGATCTGACCTCAGATCCCTTGGTGGACAAAGTTATCGGCGCGGTGATCGTGCCCGACCAGGGCACCTCGAAGGTGCGCGACCACCCCGACTTCGCTGCCGCCGCCGCGCCACTGGGTGATCGGCTCTCCATCCACGACCAGCCCAATCTCGGTGGTTCCGGTGGATACAGCCGGGTGATGTACGAAGCGCTGAAAAACACTGACTGCCAGCAGATCCTGTTCATGGATGACGATATTCAGCTGGAACCCGACACCATCCTGCGGATACTGGCGATGAACCGCTTCGCCAAGGCGCCGATGCTGGTGGGCGGCCAGATGCTCAACCTGCAGGAGCCGTCGCACCTGCACATCATGGGCGAGATCGTGGACCGGTCCAACTTCATGTGGACCTCCGCGCCCTATACCGAATACGACCACGACTTCGCCGAATACCCGTTGAGCGACAACGACCCTCGTAGCCAACTGCTACACCGGCGCATCGACGTCGACTACAACGGCTGGTGGACGTGCATGATCCCGCGGCAGGTTGCCGAGGAACTGGGCCAGCCGTTACCGCTGTTCATCAAGTGGGACGACGCCGATTACGGCTTGCGCGCCGCCGCGCATGGCTATCCCACCGCCACGTTGCCCGGTGCGGCGATCTGGCACATGGCGTGGAGCGACAAGGACGACGCAATCGACTGGCAGGCCTACTTCCACCTGCGCAACCGGCTGGTGGTTGCGGCCATGCACTGGGATGGCGACGTGTCCGGACTGGTCGGCAGCCACCTCAAGGCCACGCTCAAACACCTTTCCTGCCTTGAGTATTCGACGGTAGCCATTCAGAACAGGGCGATCGACGATTTCCTCGCCGGTCCAGAGCACATCTTCTCAATATTGGAAACCGCGCTGCCCGAGGTGCATCGCATGCGCAAGGCATACCCGGATGCGGTGGTGTTGCCCTCGTCCGACCAGTTGCCGGCGGCGTCGCAGCGGAACTATGAGATGAAGCCGCCGGTGAACCCGCTGGCAATCGGGTACCGGCTGGCCCGCGGGACATTCCATCAACTCAAGCGGGTAGACCCGACGCACCATCAGCGCCCTCAGCTCAACGTGCCGACCCAAGACGCCCGGTGGTTCCGGCTGTCCACGCTGGACGGCGCCACGGTTACGACGGCTGACGGACGCGGGGCCGTCTACCGGCAGCGCGACCGCGCGAAGATGTTCGCGTTGCTATGGCAGTCGCTGCGGCGTCAACGGCTCCTGCTGAGCCGCTTTGGCGAGATGCGTCGCGCCTACCGCGAGGCGCTGCCGGTGCTGTCCAGCAAGGAGAAGTGGGAGACGGTGCTGCTGCCGGCTCGAGACAACGTGTCCGGCAATGGCCGACATCGCAGCTGATTCGGTGCCGCCACGTGGTGAAGTGGCTGCCCTGGTAGCGATTCAATCGGCGTTGGGCGAACGCCCCGGCGCACTGGCTGCGGCGCGGGCCCTGTCCTACTTCGGTGAGCACAGCATCGGCTGGTTGGCGGTGTCGGCGATCGGCGCGATCCTGCAGCCGGCGCGGCGCCGGGCCTGGCTGGTGGCCGGCGCCGGGGCCTTCACCGCGCACGCGGCCGCGGTGCTGATCAAGCGACTGGTGCGACGGCCACGGCCGCATCATCCGACGGTCGCGGTGAACGTCGGCACCCCGAGCAGCCTGAGCTTCCCGTCGGCGCACGCCACCTCGACGACGGCGGCGTCCATCCTGCTGGCCCGCGCCACCGGAGCGCCGCTGCCTGTCATGCTGGTGCCGCCGATGGCGCTCTCCCGGGTGCTGCTCGGCGTGCACTATCCCAGCGACGTGGCCACCGGCGTGGTCGTCGGCGCCGCCGTCGCGGCGGTCGCCACCTGGGTGGACGGTCGGATCACGGGTGGAGCGAGTGAATGAGTGAGGACATCGAGGACATCGACAGCAAAGTACCGGTGACCGGACCGCCGGCCAACCTGATCGTCGGCGTGGTCAAGGCGATGCGCCCTCGCCAGTGGGTGAAGAATGTCCTGGTGGCGGCGGCCCCGCTGGCCGCGTTGGGCACCGTCGTCCACTACGACTACCTCAAGATGCTGGGTCAGGTGGCGGTCGCCTTCGTGGTGTTCTGCCTGGCGGCCTCGTCGGTCTACCTGGTTAATGACGTTCGAGACGTCGAGGCCGACCGCGAACACCCCACCAAGCGGTTCCGGCCGATCGCGGCAGGCGTGGTGCCCGAGTGGCTGGCCTACACGCTGGCAACGGTGCTCGGGGTGGCCTCGCTGGGCCTGTCCTGGTGGTTCAACCCGAACCTGGCCCTGGTGATGGCCGTCTACATCGGCATGCAGCTGACCTATTGCTTCGGACTCAAACACCAAGCGGTGATTGACATCTGCATCGTCTCGTCGGCGTATTTGATCCGCGCCATCGCCGGTGGCGCCGCCACCGAAATCCATCTGTCCCAATGGTTTTTGCTCACCGCGGCATTCGGTTCGCTGTTCATGGTGGCCGGCAAGCGCTATGCCGAACTGCAACTGGCCGAGCGCACCGGGGCCAAGATCCGCAAGTCGCTGGAAAGCTACACCAGCACCTACCTGCGTTTCGTCTGGACGATGTCGGCGACTGCGGTGGTGTTGTGCTACGGGCTGTGGGCGTTCGAGCGCGACGCAGCCTCGGGCTCCTGGTTCAAGATCTCGATGGTTCCGTTCACCATCGCGATTTTGCGATACGCAGTCGACGTCGACGGCGGCCTGGCCGGAGAGCCCGAGGACATCGCGCTGCGCGACCGGGTGCTGCAAATACTGTTCTTGGCCTGGATCGGAACCATAGGTGCTGCGGTTATCCTCGGCTGACGTGGCCCCGAAGCTCCCGGCCCCGTCTCGCAAGCTGGCTGGCCGGCGAATAACAACAGCGATAGGCCGGCCATCGTTCCCGTATGACGCCACCGTCCGGGTCAGTCTCTGGGCCAGCGTGGTGGTGGTCGGCGTGCTGTTCGGATGGGGTGCCTGGCAGCGGCGCTGGATCGCCGACGACGGACTGATCGTCCTGCGCACCGTACGTAATCTGCTGGCCGGCAACGGGCCGGTGTTCAACAAGGGTGAGCGGGTAGAGGCCAACACCTCGGTGGTGTGGACCTATCTGGTCTACGTGGGCGGCTGGCTGAATTGGCCGATGCGCCTGGAGTACGTGGCGCTGGTCTTGGCTCTTCTGCTCAGCGTGGCTGGGCTGGCGATGCTGATGTTGGGCACCGGTCGGCTGTTCGCGCCCGGCTTGCTGGGCCGTCGGGCGGTGATGCTGCCGGCCGGCGCACTGGTCTACATCGCGGTCCCGCCGGCGCGTGACTTCGCCACCTCAGGCCTGGAAAGCGGGCTGGTGATGGCCTACCTCGGGCTGCTCTGGTGGATGATGGTCTGCTGGTCGCAAGCGGTGCGAGTGCGCCCGTCCGGGCGAGTGTTCATCGGCACGCTGGCCTTTGTCGCCGGCTGCAGCGTGTTGGTGCGCCCCGAGCTGGCTCTGATCGGCGGGCTGGCGCTGATCATGATGCTGATCGCTGCGAAGGGTGGGCGGCGTCGAGTGCTGATCGTGGTGGCCGGCGGGCTACTTCCGGTGGCCTACCAGATCTTCCGGATGGGTTACTACGGGTTGCTGTTCCCGGGGACCGCGCTGGCCAAGGACGCGGCCGGCGACAAGTGGTCGCAGGGTGTGATCTATCTCTCGAACTTCAACCAGCCCTACGCGCTGTGGGTGCCGGTGGTGTTGCTGGCGGGGCTGGCTCTGGTGGTCTCCGCCGGCCGCCGGAAAGGGATTCGGTACACACCCGCACGCGCGCCCGGACCGCTGGCCCGGTCGGTGCAAAGCCCGGCCGCCGTGGTGACTTTCTTCCTCGTCAGCGGGCTGCTCCAGGCGCTGTACTGGATCCGGCAGGGCGGGGATTTCATGCATGGCCGAGTTCTGCTGGCGCCGCTGTTTTGTTTGCTCGCGCCGGTGGCGGTGGTGCCCGTGGTGTTTCCCGACGGAACCAGACTGTCCCGGGAGGCCGGCTACTGGTTGGCCGGCGCGGTGAGCGCGCTGTGGATGGCGCTCGCGGGATGGTCGCTGTGGGCGGCCAATTCGCCCGGAATGGGCGACGACGCCACCCGGGTCACCTACTCGGGCATTGTGGACGAGCGCCGTTTCTATGCACAGGCAACGGGTCACGCACATCCCCTGACGGCCGCCGACTACTTGGATTACCCGCGTATGCGTGCGGTGCTGGTGGCGCTCAACAACACGCCGGAGGGAGCATTGTTGCTGCCGTCCGGCAACTACGATCGGTGGGATCTCGTCCCGCCCATCTCGCCGAACCCGGCTGGTTTACCCGGCCCACCTCAAAAGGGGCCTCACACAGTATTTTTCACCAACCTCGGCATGGTGGGCATGAATGTCGGACTGGATATCCGGGTGATCGACCAAATCGGATTGGCCAACCCGGTGGCCGCTCACACCGCCCGCTTGCAGCACGGCCGGATCGGTCACGACAAGAACCTTTTCCCGGACTGGGTGATCGCCGATGGGCCCTGGGTGAAGTGGTATCCGGGTGTTCCGGGGTACCTCGACGCGCAGTGGGTCGCTCAGGCCACGGCGGCGCTGCAATGTCCGGCGACCCAGTCGATGCTGAGTTCGGTGCGTGCTCCGATGGGTGTTCACCGGTTTGTGTCGAATTTCCTGCATTCCTATGGATTCACCAAGTACCGAATCGACCGCGTTCCGCGCTACGAACTCATCAGGTGCGGCCTCGCCGTGCCAGAGTCAGGCGGCGTCCCGTACACCGGTCTGCCGGCCACCGGGCCGTAGCCGGCCCAGGATTTTCCGTACCGATTTCCGCCGGCTCGCTTCGGCCGCTCCAGCAATCGCCCCGACCTGCGCCCAGCAACGCGGCATATGTAGTCTTACCGGCGGGCGACCGCTCATCGGCACATTCACGACGTGGTGATCCACAGCCGAATTGGGTGGGCCCGGCAGCGGCGCGGGGGCCGGTTGGGGACGCATGCCAAGGAGAAGACAGCCCCAAAGATGTGGTTGACTAAATGGGCACAGCTGCGCCGTACGCCAATCAATCCGGCGCATGCAGTCCGACCCACAGGTGTGGGCCCGACAAAGATGGGGAAGCAAAGAATGAGGCTTGTTGACAGGTTTCGTGGCGCGGCAAAGAGGGTGCCGCGCCGACTCGTAGTGGGAGCCGCCGCAGCGGCGCTGCTGCCGGGGCTGATCGGCGTCGTGGGCGAGTCCGCGACCGCGGGAGCGTTCGCCCGGCCGGGTCTGCCGGTCGAGTACCTGCAGGTGCCGTCGGCGGGGATGGGCCGCGACATCAAGGTCCAGTTCCAGAGCGGTGGCGCCAATTCGCCGGCCGTGTACCTGCTCGACGGTCTTCGGGCCCAGGATGACTTCAACGGCTGGGACATCAACACCCCCGCCTTCGAGTGGTACCTGCAGTCCGGGCTGTCGATCGTCATGCCGGTGGGCGGACAGTCCAGCTGGTACACCGACTGGTACAGCCCGGCCTGCGGTAAGGCCGGTTGCCAGACCTACAAGTGGGAGACCTTCCTCACCAGCGAGCTGCCCGCGTACCTGGCATCCAACAAGCAGGTCAAGGCCACCGGCGGTGCCGCCGTCGGTCTGTCGATGGCCGGTGCCTCGGCGCTGAACCTGGCGAACTACCACCCCGACCAGTTCATCGAGGTCGGCTCGTTCTCCGGTCTGATGGACCCGTCGCAGGGCATGGGACCGTCGCTGATCGGCCTGGCCATGGGTGACGCCGGTGGCTACAAGACTAAAGACATGTGGGGCCCGAAGGAGGACCCGGCCTGGCAGCGCAACGACCCGCTGGTGAACGTCAGCAAGACCGTCGCCAACAACACCCGCGTGTGGATGTACTGCGGTAACGGCAAGCCGTCGGACCTCGGTGGCGACAACATGCCGGCCAAGTTCCTCGAGGGCTTCGTGCGGACCAGCAACATGAAGTGGCAGGACGCCTACAACGCGGCCGGTGGCCACAACGCGGTGTTCAACTTCGACGCCAACGGCACGCACGACTGGCCGTACTGGGGTGCGCAGCTGCACGCCATGCTGCCCGACCTGCAGCAACATCTCGGCGCGACGCCGGGCGCGGGTCCTGGGCCGGCTGCGGCTCCGGGTGCGCCCGCGCCCGCGGCCTCCGCGACCGGCCAACACACCGGACGGTAGACCAACACGACTGACGGCGGCGACCTTGCGGGGTCGTCGCCGTTAGTCATTTCCGGCGTCCGGGTCGCCCCGGGTGTGATTGACTTTCTCGCGGCAGGGGGCGATCTGCGGGATTGGCCCCTGGGTTGGTGGTCGAGCGACGAGTGAGGTCGGTATGAAGGGTCTGTCGATGCTGCTAAGGCTCCTGTGCGCCGCCGTGCTGACGATCGGGGTCGGCGGCCTCGCTGCGGTCAACGGCCCATCCGCCCGCGCCGCGGGCTACCAGACGCTGATGGTGCCATCGGCGTCGATGGGCCGTGACATCCCGGTGGCCTACCTGGCCGGCGGACCGCACATGGTGGTTCTGTTGGACGCGTTCAATGCCGCCCCGGATGTCAGCAACTGGGTGACCGCAGGTAACGCGATGAACACGCTGGGCGGCAAGGGGATTTCGGTGGCCGCACCGGCCGGCGGGGCGTTCAGCATGTACGCCAATTGGGAGCAGGACGGCAGCAAGCAGTGGGAGACCTTCCTGACCAGCGAGTTGCCGGACTGGCTGGCCGCTAACAAAGGTCTGGCTCCGGGCGGCCACGCCGCGGTGGGCGCATCCCAAGGCGGATACGCCGCGATGGCCCTGGCCACCTTCCACCCCGACCGTTACGGCTACGCGGGTTCGCTGTCGGGCTTCCTGTACCCGTCGAACACCACGACGAACGGCGCGATCCTCGCCGGTCTGCAGCAGTTCGGCGGCGTCGACGGCAACGGCATGTGGGGCGCTCCGCAGCTGGGTCGGTGGAAGTGGCACGACCCCTGGGTGCACGCCGACTTACTCACACAGAACAATTCCAGGATCTGGGTGTGGAGCCCGACGAACATGGGCGGCGATGCCGGCGCGATGATCGGCCAGGCCGGCGAGGCGATGGGCAACGCCCGGTTTTTCTACCAGCAGTACCGCAACGTCGGCGGGCACAACGGCCACTTCGACTTCCCCAATAGCGGCAGCAACGACTGGGGCTCATGGAGCGGCCAGCTGGGCGCGATGTCCGGCGACATCGTCGGCGCGATCCGCTAGCTCGCCAACCCGCCGTCTGTCGCAGGCTCGGCGCAGCGGAGGTGGTGCCGCGAACCGGTACCGTTGAGGGGTGCAGCCGACGTTACGGCCCGTGCAGTGGCCCGGACGTGGCGCGCGAAACACATTGCCCGCCGCCGACTGTGCGACCGAACGACTCTGCTAGCAGGAGACCATGGCTGTTAACTCGCGGCGTAATTCCCGACGGAAGCGCCACCGCACCCTGGCGTTGATCGCTGCTGCGTGCGTGGCGCTGGTCGTGGGGCTGGTCATCTTCGCCGTGGTTGCCGTCCTGCGGCAAAAGGAAACTCCGCCGAGCGCGGTGCCGCCTAGCATCGTGCCGCCGACCAGCAGTTCGACCTACCCACACAAGCCACGGCCGGCCTTTCAAGACGCGAGCTGTCCCGATGTGCAATTGATCGCGATTCCCGGCACCTGGGAGTCGTCGCTGCAGGACAATCCGCTGAACCCGGTCGAGTTCCCGAAGGCGTTGTTACTCAACGTCACCCGTCCGATCAGCGAGCAGTTCAACTCCGGCCGAGTCGAGACGTACACCGTGCCCTACACCGCCCAGTTCCACAATCCGCTGAGCGGGGACACCCAAATGTCGTACAACGACAGCCGCGCCGAGGGAACCCGCGCCGCGGTCAAGGCGATGACCGACATGAACGCCAAGTGCCCGTTGACCAGCTATGCGCTGGTCGGCTTCTCACAGGGGGCGGTGATCGCGGGCGACATCGCCAGCGATATCGGCAATGGCCGCGGACCGGTCGACGACGATCTGGTGCTCGGTGTGACATTGATCGCGGACGGCCGTCGTCAGCAAGGTGTGGGCCAGGACATCGGGCCTAATCCGCCCGGCGAAGGCGCCGAGATCACCCTGCAGGAGGTGCCGGTGCTGTCCGGACTCGGTTTGACCATGACCGGCCCGCGGCCGGGCGGTTTCGGCGCGCTCAACGGCAAGACCAACGAGATCTGCGGGACTGGCGACCTGATCTGTGCCGCTCCCCAGGAGGCGTTCAGCCTGGCTAATCTGCCCAGAACGCTGGATGTGCTGGCCGGCGGCGCCGGCCAGCCGGTGCATGCGCTGTATGCCACCACCCAGTTCTGGGGCTTGAACGGACAGCCGGCCACCGAGTGGGCATTGAATTGGGCGCACGATACGGTCGCGAACGCGCCGCACCCGAAACACGGGTGATCAGGCCGCCAGACACGGGTCGGCGTCATACAGGTGACGAATGCAACAAGCGGTACCTTCAGATTTGGTTCGCGGCGCGGCACCAACTAACATTAAGAGATATTTAAGAACAACTGTGTCGGCCTCCCGCGTCGACGCGTCGCGGATCGCCAGGCGTGCGTCGGTACGATCTGTGAGGTTTGCTGTTCGCGACAGCCCTGCGCAGGCGAAATGTGCGGTGTCCGATTGGCCGGCCCGCGTCGGATGTAACCGTCGATACAGCTCGCATAGCTGCAGATCGACCTAGAACTGTTGCGACAGGAGAGACTGGCATGGCGTACCACAACCCGTTCATCGATAAGAACGGGCGGATCAGGTTTCCGGAGAACACCGACCTGGTCCGTCACGTCGAGAAGTGGGCGAAGGTGCGCGGAGACGGGTTGGCCTACACGTTCCTCGACTTCTCCACCGAACGCGACGGGATCGCGCGCAATATCTCCTGGGCCGACTTCGGCGCCCGCAACCGTGCGGTGGGCGCCCGACTGCAGCAGGTCACCCAACCCGGTGACCGTGTCGCCATCTTGTGCCCGCAGAACCTGGACTACCTCGTTTCGTTCTTCGGCACCCTGTACGCCGGTCGGATTGCGGTGCCGCTGTTCGACCCGGCCGAGCCGGGTCACGTCGGCCGACTACACGCGGTGCTCGACGATTGCGAGCCGTCGGCGATCCTGACCACCAGCGACTCCGCCGAAGGCGTTCGCAAGTTCATGCGCGGCCGGCCGGCCAACCAGCGGCCGCGTGTCATCGCCGTCGACGCGGTGCCCACAGAGGTCGGCTCCACGTGGGAGCACGTGCCCGCCGGGCACGACACCGTCGCCTATCTGCAGTACACCTCCGGCTCCACCCGCACCCCGACGGGCGTCCAGATCACGCACCTGAACCTGCCCACCAACGTGGTCCAGGTGATCCATGCGCTGGAGGGCCAGGAAGGTGACCGTGGTGTCAGCTGGCTACCGTTCTTCCATGACATGGGCCTGATCACCGCGTTGTTGTCGACGGTGATCGGCTACCACTTCACCTTCATGACACCCGCCGCCTTCGTGCGCCGGCCCGGCCGGTGGATACGCGAACTCGCGCGGAAGGACGGCGAGACCGGCGGGACGATCTCCGCCGCCCCGAACTTCGCCTTCGAACACGCCGCCCTGCGTGGCGTGCCCAAGGACGACGAGCCGCCGCTCGACCTGAGTAATGTCAAGTCGATCCTCAACGGCAGCGAGCCTGTGTCGGCGGCATCGATCCGCAAGTTCAACGAGGCATTTGCGCCGTACGGCTTCCAGGAGAAAGCGATCAAACCGTCCTACGGTCTGGCCGAGGCCACCCTGTTCGTCTCGACCACCCCGATGGCCGACGCGCCCAAGATCATCCACGTCGAGCGGGAGGCGCTGAACAACAAGCGGTTCGTCGAGGTGGCCGCTGACGCGCCGAACGCTGTCGCGCAGGCCTCCGCCGGCAAGATCGGTATCGACCAGTGGACGACCATCGTCGACGCCGAGTCCGCCAGCGAACTGCCCGACGGGCAGATCGGTGAAGTCTGGTTGCACGGCAACAACATGGGTGCCGGTTACTGGAACCGGGAGCAAGAGACCTCCGAGACGTTTAAAAACATCCTCAAGTCACGCACCAACCCGTCACACGCCGAGGGAGCCGCCGATGACGGGACGTGGGTGCGCACCGGCGACTTTGGCACCTACCACAACGGTGACCTCTATATCACCGGCCGAGTCAAGGATCTGGTCATCGTCGATGGCCGCAACCACTATCCGCAGGACCTGGAGTACTCGGCGCAGGAAGCCAGCCGGGCGTTGCGCGCGGGTTACGTTGCCGCGTTCTCAGTGCCCCTCAACCAGCTGCCTGCGGCGGTGTTCGACAACCCGCACGCCGGGCTGAAATACGACCCGGATGACACCTCCGAACAGCTGGTGATTGTCGGCGAGCGTGCCACCGGTGCGCACAAGCTGGACTACCAACCCATCGCCGATGACATCCGGACGGCCATCGCCGTTCGGCACGGGGTAACGGTGCGCGACGTCCTGCTGGTGTCGGCCGGATCGGTTCCCAGGACGTCCAGCGGCAAGATCGGCCGCCGGGCTTGCCGCACCGCCTATATCGACGGCAGCCTGCGCAGCGGCACCGCGGTCCCGAATGCCTTCCCCGACCAAGCTGACTGAGCCCCAACATGACTGATACAGACACCGATTCGGAACCTTTGGCGCAAGCCGCTGCCGGGCCCGCCGACAAACCCGCCCGCACCGACATGACCGTGCCCGAGGTGCGGCAGTGGCTGCGCAACTGGGTCGGCAAGGCCGTCGGGCAGTCGCCCGATGCGATCGACGAGGCCACGCCGATGGTGGAACTGGGTCTGTCGTCGCGGGATGCGGTGGCGATGGCCGCCGACATCGAGGATCGCACCGGGGTCACGGTGTCGATCGCCGCCGCCTTCGAGCACCCGACCATCGAGTCGCTGGCCACCTGGATCGTCGAGGGCGACCCCGAACTCGATGCCGGCGGCACAGACGACGCCGACTGGACGCGTCAGGGTCCGGTCGAGCGGGTCGATATCGCCGTGGTGGGTCTGGCCACCCGACTGCCCGGCGACATGAACACCGCCGACGAGACCTGGCAGGCGCTACTCGAGGGCCGCGACGCGATCACCGACCGGCCCGCGGACCGCTGGTCGGAGTTCATGGATGAGCCGCGGCTGGCCGAACGGATCAACAAGGCCCGCACCCGCGGCGGCTACCTGAGCGACATCAAAGGTTTCGACTCCGAGTTCTTCGCGCTGTCCAAGACCGAAGCCGACAACATCGATCCACAGCAGCGGATGGCGCTGGAGCTGACCTGGGAGGCGCTCGAGCACGCCCGCATCCCGGCGTCGAGCCTGCGCGGTGAATCGGTCGGCGTGTTCGTCGGGACCTCCGTCGCCGACTACAGCTTCTTGGCGATGTCCGACCCGACTGTCGCCCACCCTTACGCGATCACCGGGAACGCGAGTTCGGTTGTCGCCAACCGGGTTTCGTACTTTTTCGACTTCCACGGACCGTCGGTCGCGGTGGACACCGCCTGCTCGAGTTCGCTGGTCGCCACCCACCAGGCGATACAGGCGCTGCGTAACGGTGAATGCGACGCCGCCGTCGCCGGTGGCGTCAACGCGTTGATCACCCCCGTCGTGACGCTCGGTTTCGATGAGATCGGCCAGGTGCTGTCACCAGACGGCCGGATCAAGTCCTTCTCCGCCGACGCCGACGGCTACACCCGCTCCGAGGGTGGCGCGATGCTGCTACTCAAGCGGGTCGACGACGCCCGCCGCGACGGCGACCAGATCCTCGCGGTGATCGCCGGCAGCGCGGTCAACCACGACGGCCGGTCCAACGGTCTGATCGCACCAAACCCGGACGCCCAGGCCGACGTGCTGCGTCGGGCCTACAAGGACGCCGGCATCAACCCGCGCACCGTCGACTACATCGAGGCGCACGGCACCGGCACGGTGCTGGGCGATCCGATCGAGGCGCAGGCACTGGGACGGGTCATCGGCCGCGGCCGTCCCGCCGACAAGCCCGTGCTGCTGGGGGCGATCAAAACCAATGTCGGGCACATGGAGTCGGCCGCCGGCGCGGCCAGCCTGGCCAAGATGGTGCTGTCGCTGCAGCACGACAAGTTGCCGCCGTCGATCAACTACGCCGGCCCCAACCCCTACATCGACTTCGACGCGACACATCTGCGCGTCCTGGACACCGTCGCCGACTGGCCGCGCTACGGCGGCTACGCCGTGGCCGGGGTGTCCAGCTTCGGCTTCGGCGGTGCGAATGCGCACGTCGTGTTGCGTGAAGTGCTGCCCCGCGACGTCATAGAGCGCGAGCCGGAGCCTGTCGAGGCACCTGTGGCGCCCGTCGAGGAGCAGCACGTCGGGCTTGTCGGCGGTATGCGCTTCGACGAGTACGGCGAGTTCGTGGAATCCGCCGAAAACGGCCACGCGGCGCTCGACGACGAGTACGAGCTGCCCGGCATCACCGACGAAGCCAAGCGACTCAAAGAGATCGCGTTGGAAGAGCTTGCGGCCGAAGAGACACCGGCGCCGCTGGTGCCGCTGGTGGTGTCGGCGTTTCTGACGTCGCGCAAAAAGGCCGCCGCAGCCGAGCTCGCCGATTGGCTGGAAAGCCCGGACGGCCAAGCGTCTTCGCTGGAGTCGATCGGCCGTTCGCTGTCGCGGCGTAACCACGGCCGTTCGCGCGCGGTGGTGCTGGCCCACGACCACGACGAGGCGATCAAGGGACGGCGCGCGGTCGCCGACGGCAAGCAGAAGCCGAACGTGTTCAGCACCGACGGGCCGGTGACCAACGGCCCGGTGTGGACAATGGCCGGTTTCGGCGCACAGCACCGCAAGATGGGCAAGAACCTGTATTTGCGCAACGAGGTCTTCGCCGAGTGGATCGATAAGGTCGACGCGCTGATCCAGGATGAGCGGGGCTACTCGGTGCTCGAGCTGATCCTCGACGACTCACACGATTACGGCATCGAAACCAGCAACGTGACCATCTTCGCGATCCAGATCGCGCTGGGCGAGGTGCTCCGCCATCACGGCGCCAAACCCGCGGCGGTGGTGGGTCAGTCGCTGGGCGAACCCGCGTCGGCCTACTTCGCCGGCGGGCTCTCGCTCGCGGACGCCACCCGGGTGATCTGCTCGCGCTCGCATCTGATGGGCGAAGGCGAAGCGATGCTCTTCGGCGAGTACATCCGGTTGATGGCGCTGGTCGAGTACTCCGCTGATGAGCTGAAGACCGTGTTCGCCGACTTCCCCGGCCTGGAGGTGTGCGTTTACGCCGCACCCAGTCAGACTGTGATCGGCGGGCCGCCCGCAGAGATTGACGCGATCATCGCCCGCTGCGAGGCGGAGGGCCGCTTCTCCCGCAAACTTCAGACCAAGGGCGCCGGCCACACCTCGCAGATGGATCCGCTGCTCGGTGAGTTCTCCGCTGAACTGCAGGGCATCACGCCGATGAGCCCGACCGTGGGCATCTTCTCCACGATCCACGAGGGCACCTACATCAAGCCCGGCGGCGTGCCGATCCACGATGTCGCCTACTGGATCAAGGGGATGCGGCATTCGGTCTACTTCACCCACGGCGTCCGCAACGCGGTCGACAACGGCTACACCACGTTCTTGGAGCTCGCGCCCAACCCGGTCGCGCTGATGCAGGTAGGTTTGACCACCGCTGCCGCGGGATTGCCGGATGCGCAGCTGATCCCGACGCTGGCCCGCAAGCAGGACGATGTCGATGCGATGACGTCGGCGATGGCGCAGTTGTTCGTGTTGGGGCATGACCTCGACGTCCGCACGCTGTTCACGCGCGCTTCCGGCCCCGAGGACTATGCGAACGTCCCGCCGACCCGATTCCGCCGCAAGGAGCACTGGCTCGACGCGCACTTCTCCGGTGACGGATCGGTGCTGATGCCCGGCACCCACGTGGCGATGCCGGATGGCCGGCACGTGTGGGAGTATGCGCCGCGTGGCGCGACTGACCTGGCCGCACTTGTGAAAGCTGCAGCAACACAAGTGCTTCCGGATGCGCAGCTCACGGCCTCCGAGCAACGGGCAGTGCCCGCCGAGAACGCCCGACTGGTGACGACGCTGACCCGCCATCCCGGCGGAGCGGCTGTTCAGATCCACGCGCGCATCGACGAGTCCTTCACGCTGGTCTACGACGCACTGGTATCGCGGGCCGGCCACGCCTCCGTGTTGCCGACGGCCGTTGGCGCGGGTGCGGCGATCGCCCCGACGGTCAACGCGGCGCCGGCCGAAGCGGCGGCAGCCGTCGCCGAGCCGGCGGCTGCCGATGACGATGCGGGCACGCTGACCGACAGCCTGACCGCGCGTCAGGTCGCCGGGTTGAGCAGGTGGTCACCGGATTCCGGTGAGACGGTGGGCGAGCGGCTGGCCAGCATCGTGTCGATGGCGATGGGCTATGAGCCCGAGGATTTGCCGTGGGAGGTGCCGCTGATCGAGCTCGGCCTGGACTCGATGATGGCGGTGCGGATCAAGAACCGCGTCGAGTACGACTTCGACCTGCCGCCCATTCAGTTGCAAGCGGTTCGCGATGCCAACCTCTACAACGTCGAGAAGCTCATCGAGTATGCGATCGAGCACCGCGACGAGGTGCAGGATCTGCACGAACACCAGAAGACCCAGACCGCCGACGAGATCGCCAAGGAGCAGGCGGGGATGTTGTCCGGGGCGACGCCGGCTGCGGTGACGGCGCCCGCGCCGGCTTCCGACGCGCCGATCCCGCCGCCGCCGACTAACCCGTCCGGCCCGGCCGCGCCCGCCCCGCAACCGAACCTGGCGGCTGCCGCGCAGGCGCTCAACCAGCAGGCCGTCGCCGAGGCGCTCGGTTCCGACATTCCCCCACGGGACGCCGCCGAGCGGGTCACCTTCGCCACCTGGGCGATCGTCACCGGCAAGTCACCGGGCGGCATCTTCAATGCGTTGCCGAAGCTAGACGACGACGCTGCCGCCAAGATGGCGCAACGGCTTTCCGAACGGGCTGAGGGCCCGATCACCGCCGAGGACGTCAAAGCCGCCGCGACCATCGAGGAGCTGGCGACCGCGGTGCGCGAGTACCTGGAAGCCGGCCAGATCGACGGATTCGTGCGCATCATCCGCGCCAGGCCGGAAGGCTCCACCAAGCCCGCGGTGTTCGTGTTCCACGCTGCGGGCGGGTCGACTGTGGTGTACGAGCCCTTGCTGAACCGCCTGCCGCCGGACACCCCGATGTACGGTTTCGAGCGCGTCGAGGGCACCATCGAGGAGCGTGCCGCCCAGTACGTTCCCAAGCTGCGCGAGCTGGGCGGCGACGGGCCGTTCATTCTGGTCGGCTGGTCGCTGGGCGGGGTGCTGGCCTACGCCTGCGCGATCGGGCTCAAGCAGCAGGGCTGCGATGTGCCGTTCGTCGGGCTGATCGACGCGGTGCGCGCCGGTGAGGAGATCCCGCAGACCAAGGAGGAGACCCGCAAGCGCTGGGAGCGCTACGCCCGGTTCGCCGAGCGGACCTTCAACGTCGAGATCCCTGACATCCCGTACGAGCACCTCGAAGAGCTCGACGACGAGGGACAGGTCAGGTTCGTGCTGGAGGCCGTCAAACAAAGCGGTGTGCAGATCCCCGGCGGGATCATCGAACATCAGCGCACCTCGTATCTGGACAACCGTGCGATCGACACCGTCCAGATCCAGCCCTACGACGGTCATGTCACGTTGTACATGGCCGATCGCTACCACGACGACGCGATCACCTTCGAGCCGCGCTATGCCACCCGCAAGCCCGACGGCGGCTGGGGCGAGTACGTTGCGGATCTGGAAGTTGTCCCGATCGGCGGCGAACACATCCAGGCCATCGACGAGCCGATCATCGCCAAGGTTGGCGCGCATATGACCCAGGCGCTCAACAAGATTAAAGCAGAGGATCGGCTACAAAAAAGGGAAGCCAAGTGACCACCAAGACCAGCGCCGAGCTACTGGCTGAACTCCGCGAAAAGCTAGAGCTCGCAAAGGAACCCGGTGATCCGAAGGCAATTGCACGGCGCGAGAAGAAGGGTATCCCGAGCGCCCGCTCGCGCATCTACGATCTGGTCGACCCAGGCAGCTTCCTGGAGATCGGGGCATTGGCGCGGACGCCGGGAGATCCGAACGCGCTCTTCGGCGACGGGTGTGTGACCGGCCGCGCCACCATAGACGGCCGGCCGGTCGGGGTGTTCTCGCACGACCAGACGGTGTTTCAAGGCTCGGTCGGTGAGATGTTCGGCCGCAAGGTTGCGGCCCTGATGGAGTGGTGCGCGATGGTCGCCTGCCCGATCATCGGCATCAACGACTCCGCCGGTGCCCGCATCCAGGACGCGGTCACGTCGCTTGCCTGGTACGCCGAATTGGGCCGCCGCGGCGACCTGTTGAGCGGACTGGCGCCGCAGATCTCGCTGATCTTCGGTAAATGCGCTGGGGG
>Ga0210396_10002780_pt1 | contig 17659 bp, 15 predicted proteins | sample IncBWH17OmetaG_FD_155466 | JGI IMG/M metagenome (GOLD analysis project Ga0210396, IMG submission 155466) | Forest soil microbial communities from Barre Woods Harvard Forest LTER site, Petersham, Massachusetts, United States - Inc-BW-H-17-O ... | reverse complement strand
TATACGCCGACACGCCGACACGCCGATACGCCGTTACGCCATATCACTCTCCCAGCTGCTTGATTAGAGCTACCCGCGCTGCGGGAGCTCGAGTCAGCGACTCGAGCAATTGCCGAGAACTTTCGGTCTGTTTCGCCATTTGCACGCCGAGCAACCTCGCGAGCTCGGCCTCAAAGAAAATAATGGCCCGGAGATTCGGATGTTCGCGCTCCAGATAGTCTAAGCCGCGGCGGAGCAGATCAAAAATCTCCGGCTCAGGGTGTTCTAGTTCCGTCGCTTCCTCAACCAACTCGGTGAAATAAGAGGCGGTGAGTGTACGCAGATAATCTGTTCGAATGCTCAAAAACGGCTCGACCACCACCAGTTCACGGAGTGTGTGGATTTCACTTTTTCGCGACCGAGAAATAGTTAGGTCGCACCGGAAGAATAAATCGATTTTACCGGCGAATGCGCTTCCCGAGCGCAAAGCGCCTTTGGCGATGACCTTTATCTTACCCGTCTCCTGCCCGAACCAGGTTAAAATGAGACTCGTTTCCGAGAAACGGATCCGCCTCAAGAGAATAGCGCTCACCGTTTCTGCAGACATTAGGCAAAAATCTCACGCAAAGACGCCCAGGCGCAAAGATTAAGAGGAGACAATTAATAGACGTAAAAGAACGCAAAGAACGCAAAAACATGAACCGCGGATGAACGCAGATATACGCGGATCAAATACAGTAGCTCAGAGTTTCGATCACTAATAAAGGGCGAAAGACGACAAAATTGCTTCCATGGGCTAGCACCGTGACCGAAGCCCAGAATCCAAATCCGCGTAAATCTGCGTCCATCCGCGGTTAATTCTTGTGCTGGCTTGTTTTGCGCTCTTTGCGTTCTTTTGCGGCTATTCAATTTCTACTCTGCAATCCTTGGGCTTTGCGTGAGAATTTCTGTCTTCCTCGCAGCCTCACTGGCGTGGGTTCGGCGGAATCGAGAACGCAAGATTATCCACCGCTAGGCCTGCCTCTTTGACCGCTTCGCTCAGCGTCGGATGAGCGTGGACGGTCCGGCCGAGATCCTCAGCGCTGCCGCCGAACTCCATAATACTGACTATTTCGGCGATCAGCTCCGAAGCGTTGCCGCCGATAATTTGAGACCCGAGTAGCTTATCTGTTCGGGTGTCTGCAATGATCTTGGCGAAACCGGCCGATTCATCATTCGCCAACGCCCGACCATTGGCAACAAAGGGAAATTTCCCGATCTTGATTTGCGTGCCGTTCTTCTTGGCGGCCTCTTCCGTCAGCCCAACGCAGGCCACTTCCGGATGGGTATAAATTACATTCGGAACGACGTTATAGTTAAGATGCCCGGACTTACCGGCGATAAATTCGGTACAAGCGATTCCATCTTCTTCACCCTTATGCGCCAGCATGGGCCCATCTATAATATCGCCGATGGCATAGAGACCGGGGAGGTTGGTTCGAAATTGTTCATCTACGGCAACGCGACCTCGCTCGGTTAATTTCAGGCCCAAATCCTTGGCGACGGCGCCGTCTAAGTACGGCTTCCGTCCAACCGCCACCAAGACTTTGTCGGCTTGAAACTCGGGGTTCTGTTCTCCTTTAGTTTTGGCCTGTACCAGAACTTTTTTATCTTGCAGGGCTACGTTCGTTACCTGGGTTTCGACATGGAATTTGAGGCCTTGAGCTTCCAAAGTCTTTTGTAAGGCCTGGGTGACATCGGGATCGAGAAAGGCAGCAATGCGCGGCAAGAATTCAAGCACCGTGACCTTGCTGCCCAGCCGCGACCAAACCGAGCCCAGCTCGAGCCCGATGGCGCCCGCGCCAACCACTAAAAGCTCCGCGGGAACTTCCGTAAAAGAGAGGGCCTCATCACTGGTCACCACGCGCTCGCGGTCGATGGTTACATTCGGCAATTCCATGGGCACGCTCCCGGTGGCTAAAATCACATTCCGGCCGCGATGTTCTTCAGTGGAACCGTCCGGTTGAGTGACCACAACTTTACTGGGAGCGACGAGCTGACCGATGCCACGGATGCGCGTGATATGGTTTTTCTTCATCAGGAATTCCAAACCCTGCGTGAGCTGCTTCACGACAGTTTGTTTCCGAGCCATGAGCTTGGCCAGATCCACCTGTACGCCGTCGAACTTCAATCCGTGATGCTGCGCTTCATGGTGAGCAAAGTGCACATATTGGGATGACACCAGCAGCGCCTTGCTAGGTATGCAACCGATGTTTAGACAAGTCCCACCGAGCACCTCGCGTTTGTCGATGATTGCCGTGTTTAGCCCGAGTTGAGCAGCTCGGATTGCACCAGTGTATCCAGCAGGTCCTCCGCCAAGGACGATGAGATCGAAATCGGCCATAGAGATCTTTAGCTGAAACCCGCGGATGAGCAAGACGAGCGCAAGAACGGACTGCACGGGCTGGCGTGCGAGTAACCAGTAATCAGTTCAGGAGCTAAAAGCCAAGGGCTAAGAAGATGCGCATACGCCGTCTAGGCGGATTCGTACCAGTAGTTCGATCACTGCCCGGTGGCTCGCCAACTCCGTATGGGCTGCCGTTCTGGCTCCTGGATTCTGGCTCCCGGCTCCTGAACTGATTACTGACCCACTGATTACTGATGACTAATTATTTCGCGCTGCCGTGGTCGCCGCTTCTTTCTTCAGGCCTCGTAAATCAAACACCCTCCCCCACGGACCCTCTGCGACGACGGGGTAGCTGTCCCACGAATGAGCGGTGGACGGGTAATGCTCCTGTTCGAACCGACCCCAGAATAAGTAGTCGATATCCAGTTTACCAGATAGCGGCTCCCATCCTGGATACGCGAGCATCACTTTGTTAAGGAGTTGTTCTTCCGACCTGTATTCAAGTCCATGACTCCAAAGGTGGCCTGGAAACCCTAGAACCACTCGGTGACCCGCTACCAGCGCGGGATGATTATAGGTGGGGTAAATAGCGAATACGGCTTCGGCAGGAAACGCTTTGAGGGCGTCATCAACCTGGGTCCACTCCGCCTCCTCACCGATCGCGTATCCGTGCTCGTTGTTCGGCGCCAATCCACCTAGCAGGCTGACGAAACCAGAGAAGAAAAAAAAGAACAGGAATGGTATCCGAATGAGCGGATGCCATCGGCTGAGGAACATTTCCCAAATCGCCACCATCATCAGCATGTAAGCCCAGAAAAAGAGCTTGGTGTTGTCCCAGTCCCAAGGGGCAAAACGGACGAACGCGCACAGAATGAACATCGCGATCGCCGGGAGCAGAATCTGACGCATCCTGAACCGAGTCCGCCAAACATCGATGCCTTTGGGAAAACAGAGATAAATCAGCAAAATGATGGTCAGCGGTAGCACGAGGCCGAAATTCAATAACCAGACCATGGGTGCTTGCACGCCGTGGGGCAAATGGCTGAACCACCAAAAATGTCGCCAGTGTTCGTGCGCCTCGACCACCGAGGTCCAACCTGGCTCCCAAGCGAGAGCATTGGTTTTGCCAAAGCCGGTCACACCATAAACAAAAAATGTAGCCGGGATAAACGAGAACACGACTAGCCGGATCAGATGCCCGCGCCAGTTCGGGTTCCCGAATAAAAACCACCAGAGCAACAGGAACGAGAGAAAGATAAAAGTGTGTAAATGAAAAAGCGGCATCGTGGAGTACAACAACCATTCTCCCCAGAAAGGGAGATGAGGCCGGTCGGTTTGGGAATCCAGGGTCCGGCGCCAGTGGGTAATTAAAACTAGTCCGGCTGGGATTGCGTATAGCAGGCCGCGCTGAGTCACAAAAAGGGCCAGCGGGATCGATTTCCAAGCAACATCGGCTTGGTAGTCTTCCAGGTGCCAGGGCCATGACTCGAACATGATGAAGCCGACGAGCCCGCCGTTGAATAAGAAAGCGGCCACCGCAAAGGGTCCGCCGAAAAGAAAAAGAGCTCTTAGGGTCAGCAACGAGCCAAGGAACGCTACCAGGATAATTCCCAAGTTTGGCGAAATGCCAATCAGCTTCAGCTCTGCGTTGAATATGTCGATGCCGATGGGGTATCGCAGTTTGTCGAAGGCATAGATCGGGTTTTCCGGCCAGTAGTGTGGGTTCGATGCCAGAAAATTGATTTGCGTCAGATGCAGACAGATATCGCCGAGATTGTTCGGCGAAAGGACTTTGACCGCTCCGTCTTCGACAAAAATCACCTGACTAAAGGCGCGGATGGCGAAAGCCAAAAACAGGATGGCGAGGATTATTCCGCTGGCTTGAATCTTTTCCAAACGGTTGAGCATCTGTCCGGGGCTCACCAGGACGGCGATCAACAGGGCGACCAGGCTTACACTTAAAGAAACTGCTGCTGTCCATGGCACCAGTCCATACGGTGAATAGGCAAAGCCGACACCAAGTGACGTCGACAAGGCGATCCAGGTCAGGAAAAGCAGCGAGATCTTCATTCTTGAGGACGATTGGAAGGGTCAAATTCGGGCTGCCTTCCCGGGAAGACATCCTTGAAGGTGTCGTATTTAAAGTAGGCCTTGCAGGGATCCATCCCGTCTCGCAGGCGGAACGTCTCTACGAAGTACTTTTTCGTTAGTCGATCTTCCAAGTCCTGGGAATCCGAATCAAGTACTGCAATAAAATCGGAGTCGAGATCTTTTGGCCATTTATCCTCGCCTTCCGCGTAGTAGCCTACGTCCCGGATTTCATCGATTACCCACGGAATAGGGAAGTAACTCTCGAGCAGTATCAGTCCATGCAAATGGTGTTTTGCGGACGGATCTAGCTTGAGTTTCTGCAATATCGGATCGACGAATTTCCGGTAATCTCGATAGGTCTGAACGTAGGCGTACAACTCCTTAGGGTCGTCGTAGTGCACAAAGTTAAGACCATAAGACTTGTAAGCGAGGTGGCCGAACAGGAACAAACCAATGGCTACCGATGCGAACCGCATGAGCCCGGGCAGGTTGTCCCAAAGAAAAACTAGCGCTGCTGCCCCCAAGAACAGAAAAGGCCAATCGATAGAGATGATACACCACGGCGTTTTGTAAGGGATGATCGAGTAGACGAACAGAACGCCAACGCCGTAGATCGCCAGGTATCGCAGTGGCGAATTGCCGCCAAACAGGTATCTCACGGCAAATGCCAGCCCTAGCACTGAGAACCATTCATACGTGAGCATCAGCCCAACCCAATACCAGTTAAGCTTGAGCCGGACGAGAGTGGCGAGTGGTCCGAAATGCCGCAGCGGATGCGGCACCAGCGAGAAAAGGTCGTAAGCCGGTTTACCGTGGCCCGCCGAATCGACGCCGGTCTTTGTCCAAGTTTTGAAAGTTTCGAAGATCCCGAGAACGCCTTTCGGGTTCAGAAAGTTGCCCGAGTAGAAAAAAAGGATGAGGAAATAGCCCAGCAAAAGCGCTCCGAACAAATGGAGCCAAGGGAAATCAGTGCCCTGGTCCTGGCTGCCGGATCGAGTCGCAGCACGTCTGCAAAACAAGATGGCAACCGGAATCGCGATCAGCATCCCGGTAAAAATGCAAAGCGCGCCGACTTGGACGAAAGAAATATTGGTGATCTCTCCGGGTTCATCGGGTGCAACCGTGGCGGCATTCGCGGTCGCATGAGAGATCAAAAACCAAATCAGGCCAAATCCGAGGGCAAAGATTGGCCAGGAAATCAAAGTGCCAAGGGTAAAGGTTTGCCAGGGAACCTTGATTGGGGTGGGAGCCTCTGGCTGGGTTGCCGGGATAATTTTACCAATTACCCAACTCAATAGAGCCGCAGCCGCGAAGGCGACCAGGTGAATTGCATAGGTTTCCTTAGTGAGAATCATTCCGGTGATTCCTAGCACCGTCGCCCAGACGCTGCCTGGCGTGACGCGGTAGTGCCATCCTAACACCCCCCAAAAAGTCAGAATCAGAAAGAAGACTAGCCAGGTCTCATGGATGGCGTAGCGTCCGTAAAAAATGAACCCCGGCGAGATGGCCATGGCCAGAGCCGCCAGAGCGGTGATGCGGTAGCCGAAGAATCGAGTAAATGAAAAGAGAAAGCCGACTGTTAGTGTGCCCACCAGAACAGTCGGCATCCGCAGCGCCCATAAATTTCTGCCAAATGCGGATAGGAACACCCGCAGTACATAAAAATGTAATGGACCATGGTAATTGTCGGGATCGTAGGCATAATAACCTTGCTTTGCCATTTGATCGCACCACCAACCGTTGATTCCCTCATCAAAATGCGGAGGTTTGACATCTAAAAAAACAAGTCGCACTACCGCTGCCAGCAGAATGATCAGGACCGAAATGGTGATTTGACGTCTCGTCATCGTTTCGTTTTAGAAAGCAAAGAAAGCGGTGTGCCCGGTGCCAGGTCCGTTTGCGCCTCTCCTGCCACAGAGGCGGTGATATTATGCGAACTGCGTGACATGTCCATACAGATTCCGCCAGCCCTAACACTCGTCATTCCTGCATTTAATGAAGCAGCTCGATTGCCAAAGAGCCTTCTCGAATTGCAAAAGCACAGCTCAGCCTGGGATTTTCCATACGAGATTATTGTGGTGGTTGAGCTCAGTTCAGATCGCACGCTCGAGTTGGCCAATGCCGCTGCCAAAACCTTCCCCGAGCTTAAGGTTATTGGTAACACTGTCCATCGAGGCAAAGGTTTCGCGGTCCGGACGGGTATGCTGGCGGGCCGGGGAGAGATGCTGTTTTTTACCGATTCCGATCTGAGCACCCCGCTAAAAGATCTAGACCGTGCAATTGCCCTCTTTCGGGCGCAGCCGGATATCGACTTGATTGTGGGTAGTCGGAAACATCCGGATAGCCAAATCTTGCAGCATCAGAGTCCCATGCGCGAGTTAATGGGCAACACATTCAACCGGTTTGTCCGTGCCTTGGCTGGATTCAAGTTTTTGGATACACAATGCGGCTTCAAAGGCTTTCGAGCGCATGCGGCCCGCGAGATTTTTGAACGCGCCCAAATCGATGGGTTCTCCTTCGACGTTGAAGTTCTGCTTCTAGCGGAAGCAATGAATTTTGTGGTCATGGAGGTCCCGGTTCATTGGTCGAATTCGGCCGAGTCTAAGGTGAGGGTAGTCGAAGACAGTCTCAAAATGCTCCAAGACCTTTTTCAAGTGCGGAAGATCGTGCGTGACGCAATGTCTCGTCGCCCTTTTGCGGTTGAGTCAGGAGCATCGTCGAGCAAGTAGCGGGGCGAAAACCCTGTCGTTCTCGTACTCGTCGTCGTCCTCGTCCTCGATCGGGCTTTGGTAAGGCGAGGCTCCAGAACGTAACCAACCGCCGGTATTTTTTCTCTCGGCGGTTATCCCATCTAATGCGTTAGGCAGCATGGCCGAGCCGGGGCGTAGCAAACTCGTTGGGTGTTTCTCTGTCCTTCGGCTTTAACTAGGGTTTTGTTATTCGGTAGAGGCAGAAATCAACCCGGTCTCCATGGAAAAATAAGCTCTACCTGTTTTGGCATGCTCGTCCCCGGCTCGGCCATGCTGCTTCACTTGTAGACCGAGCAAACCGTTAGGAGAAGATAAGCCGGCGGGCTGGTCACGTTCTGGAGCCTCGCCCTACCAGGCCCGATCGAGGACGAGGACGACGACGAGTACGAGAACGATTGCTACTCCTCCATCACCGGCACAGCCTCGCAGACCTCGCGCCAGCCGGGAAAATTCCAGGTATTGGGAAACCCGGCGCATTGATCGGGTTTCACCGGGTTGATTCGGCAGTCCTTGCCTTCCAGAAAAACACAACTCCCATCGGAACTCTCCTGCAGAGCTAAGCCGTCCCGCTGCGGCCGCAGACGAGTGAAACGCTGGATAAATTCGTACTCGGAACAGTGCAAAAAGTCGGAGATAGCTGAAATGTCACGCTCGGAAATGCGCACCAACCCTGGCCAACGACAGCAGTTTGTGCAGCGCTGACATGCGTAATGTATCTTCATCGAATTTTGCTTTTCCGAGTGGGTAGTGTAACCGTCTTAGTTGTGAATGTGACGCATACGATCGATCCCGAGATATCGATGTCCGAACTGCTCCAGCGTTTTCCCGGCGCTCAGCGAGCTCTCTTTCGAAGTTATCATATCGGCGGATGTTCGAGCTGCGGTTTTCGCCCTGATGAGACCTTAGCACAGGTTTGTGGGCGGAACGGTGGCCTTCCGGTTGAGGAAGTGACCGAGACCATCTTGGCGAGCCACGAGGCGGAACAAAAGATGCAAATTTCCCCGGAAGACCTCTCCCGTCGTCTGCAAGAGCCTAATCCGCCCGTAATCGTGGATGTTCGTGCCCGCGAGGAATGGGATGCGGTTCATATCGAAGGTTCTGAGTTTCTGACCCAGGAGTTAATGCAAGAGATGATGACCGCCTGGCCAAAAGATCGTGAGATCGTCTTTCTGTGTCATCACGGGGTCCGCAGCCTGGACGCTACCTCTTATTTCGCCGGGCACGGATTCTCCGATGTTAAATCTCTCTCGGGCGGAATTGACGCTTGGAGTGTACAGGTTGATCCATCCCTTCCGCGTTATCACGTGGAGTAATATGAGCGAGCAACAAGAGTTTTCTCAGAAGATAGAAGAAGCATTGCGTAACCCCAGAAACCTAGGGGAGATGGAAGGGGCCGACGCCGTAGGCACGGTAGGCAGCGTTGACTGTGGAGATATGCTGCGGATGTGGGTGAAATTCAGGGAAGAGGGAGGCAAGCGGGTCATCGATCGAGCGACGTTTCAGACCTTCGGCTGTGAGACTGCAATTGCCGTGGCCAGCGTAGCCACAGAGCTAATCGCCGGTAAGACCCCGGAAGAAGCGCTGAAAATGGACAGCCGCGAACTGTCGGCGCCTCTGGGACCGTTACCGCCGGTGAAGATCCATTGCGCACAGCTGGTAGAGGGCGCTCTTCGATCTGCTCTCGCCCCTGATTCAGCGCCGGCCAAGAACGAACCGCTGGCCCCGACGCTACTGGAAAGCTTTCAAGGTGGGGACGCTAAGCCCAAACAGATACGGTTGGAGCCACAGAAATGAGTGAGCATAATGAAATTCTTCTAAGCCGGGACACCGAGGCGATTCAGATTCCGGCAGGTTTAAAGACCACGATCCCGGCCGATACCCGGGTGATCATCACCCAGAACTTGGGCGGTAGTTACACAATCGCTTGTGATTATGGGTTGTTCCGGATTAGCGAGAGCGATGCTGATGCTCTCGGCCTGGAACGGAAAGCTTCGAGTGAAAAGTCAGAGCGCCCCGCCGGGGAGGTCGCAGAGGAAGCGGTCTGGGATCAGCTGCGCACGGTTTACGATCCGGAGATTCCGGTAAATATCGTCGATCTGGGCTTGGTTTATGACTGCCTGGTTTCCAACTCATCCGATGGCGAGACCCACGTCGATGTTAAAATGACTTTGACCGCTCCGGGCTGCGGCATGGGGCCAGCCATCGCTCAGGACGCCAGGTTGAAGATTTTAGCGATTCCTGGAGTAGATGACGCCAACGTTGAGCTGGTGTGGGATCCGCCGTGGAGCCAGGAGATGATCAGCGAAGCTGGCAAGATGAAGCTTGGGCTGATTTAGCGTGGTCATACGGCAAGGCGTAACTGCGAAGTAATCAGTAATCAGTCTTTGAAGTCCCGCCGCACAACGATTTCCGGTTCCGGACTGATTACTGACTTACTGATCACAGAGCGTTGGCCCTGGCCACGAACTATATCCCCGACCCGATCCTCAGCTTGCAATCCCCGACTTTGTCGACTACTGTCGCCGTCCCAACGCACTAAAAAGTCATGTCACAACATCGCAGTTTAAAAGGAGCCAGCACCATCCAGACGAAGAGAAACGTGCTGAAAAGGTTTGAGCGAGTCGAGCTCCTCAAAAAACGCGGGGTTTTCAAGCCCGGCGATCGCGTGATTGGTTTGCCCAAGACCAAGCCGGACGTCTAGATCGGCAGCGGAGCATTGGAAGACGCTAGAAAGCGCTGGAGCTGGTCATGTTTTAGTAATCAGTAATCAGTTGCGTCAGTAATCAGTCCGGGAGATAGGAGCTAGAATCTAGGAGCAAGGAGGGTGCCGGAAGACTTGGCGGGCTGTCCCCCTGGTTCCTTTGCTGACGCCGAGCCCGTGCTTCTAAAACCGTTTCGGAAACTACTTGAGGCCGCAGGTTAGCAATTGATCGAGACCGGGATATCTTCACCGCGTCTCAAGCGGCACTACGACCAGAAGGCCGAGACGCCTTGCGAGCATCCTCCTAGATTCTAGCTCCTATCTCCTGTACTGATTACTGACCGACTGATTACTGATCACTATTCCAATGCGCCTGAACCGTTACCTGGCCCAATCCGGCGTTGCTTCCCGGCGAGCGGTTGAGGAGATTATCCTCGCTGGCAGAGTGTCAATTAATGGCGCCGTTTGTACTGAGCTCAGCCGCCAGGTGATCCCGACGGATTCGGTCAAGGTGGATGGCAAACTCGTTCGTCCTACAGAATCGATCTACGTTCTACTCAACAAGCCGGTCGATTACGTGACTACCCGCTCTGACGACCGCGCCAGGCAGACAATCTATCAACTGCTCCCGAGGAACTTTCATCAATTGGCGCATGTCGGCCGCTTGGATATCGACTCCGAGGGCCTCCTAATTCTTACAAATGACGGCGATCTCACGCTGCGTCTAACTCATCCCAGATACAAGATGCCGAAAGAATATCTGGTGACCTTGGACCGTGAGTTTGCGATGACGGACATACCAAAGGTCAAAAAGGGTGTGTATTTGGCCGAAGGGCGAGCACGGTTCGACTCACTAACAAAACTCAACTCCTATCAGGTTCGCGTGGTCCTGACCCAAGGACTGACCCGCCAGGTGCGCCGCGTGTTTGCGGCTATCGGCTATAAGGTCAGAAGGCTGCAGAGAACCAAGATTGGCCCGTTGTCGGATACCGCCCTGAAACCAGGCGAGTATCGCTTGCTTCGTCCGGCCGAGGTGGCGAAGCTCCGGGGTCCACGCGACGAGAAGTAATTTTCCGTCTTTTCACTGTCTCTCTTCACGTTTAACAACGGGGAATCGCATGAATTCGGACCCAAGTGGGAGCGCTCCAGAATCGAATTACGTCATGGGCCGGACGAGTGACGAATACGAACGGCTTCGTCGACAGGCAAAATTGCTCGAGCCGATCACCCGCTCGGTGCTTGAGCGCACCGGTTTGTCCACCGGTATGAGTTGTCTGGACCTCGGGTGTGGTCCGGGAGAGGCCATGCGCTTGATGGCCGAGGTTGTTGGGCCGGCCGGTCGTGTCGTTGGTATGGATACGGACGCTAGGTTGGGGACAGGGGCGCTCTCCATTCTCCGCAACAGTGGCTATGAGCAGTGCTCCTTCATTGAGGGGAACGTTCAAGACCTGGAAAAGATCGACGCCGGTTCCTTTGATTTGGTTTTTGCTCGGCTCTTGTTGCTCCATTTGGAAGACCCGGTTCTGACGCTTCGCAAGATGTATTCCCGAGTTAGACCGGGAGGCCGGATCGTCGTGCAGGAATACTATTTTCCGACGGTGGACAGCTACCCGACGGTTGAGGCCCTCCTTGAATTCAAAACTTTATTCTTTGGAGTCTACGAAAAAGAGGGTCGGGAAACTCGAATGGGGGTCAAGCTGCCCGCCTATTTCATCGAAGCGGGTATCGGCGCTCCCGATGGTACAGATGTCGCCGGATTTCTGCACACCGCCGGAGTCGGCATGATCACTGCCGTATATCGCAGCCTGCTTCCGCTAGCTTTGAAGCACGGGATCACAACGCAAGAACGCAGTGACTGGTTCTTAGAAGAAGTCCGCAAATTGGAGGGCACAAATCAATATGTGCTATCGCCATCGCTGGTAAGTGCTTGGAAACAGAAACCGATTCAGGACCTATAGCGTATCCGACCGCTTACCGCTTGCTATTATTGGCCCCTTCTCGTGGTAGAACTGGGCAGCATCCCACGCCGACCCCTCTGCGGGAAAGGTCATAAAGGGCCTTGCTTTGAACCATGTGATTTGCCGTTTCGCGTATTGCCGCGTTGCCGCCTGCATTAACTGGGTACATTCGTGGAAAGAAATCTCTTTGCTTAGGAACCGGCTGATTTCAGAAATGCCAATCATTTGCCGGGCGGTCATGCTCAACTCGCCGGCCGAGCCGACTTCCTCTATCGCTCCATTTTCCAGCATCAAGCGGACGCGCTGATCGATCCGGAGCTTAAGATCTGGCCTGGGCCTGCTCAGGATCAATCCAGAGTCTTGCCTGTCATTGGTTCGGGGCCGCCGATACGCCGAAAATGGTTTACCTGTCAGCCGAATTACTTCTATCGCGCGCTCGATCCGGCGCCGGTTCTGCTGGTCGATCTCAGCGAAAGCTAGCGAGTCGTAGCGCTTCAGTTCACCCAGCAGCGAATCCAAAGGTTCTTTGGCTAGCTGATTCCTGAGTAGTCGATCACTGGGAGGTAAATCGGGAAGGGGATTCAGTAGGGCATCAATATAGAAACCTGAACCTCCAACCACTAAGGGGATCAATCCTTTCTGGTTCAGATCGCCGATCTTTTTCTCGGCCAGCGTCGCAAACCGGGCCGCATCGCAATTCTCGGTTACCGGCAAGACGTCGATGAGATGGTGTTTTACCCTTGCCTGCAAATCCTTTGACGGTTTTCCCGATAGAATTTCAAATCCCTTGTAAATCTGGAAAGCGTCAGCCCCCACGATTTCAGTCCGCATTCGTTCGGCAATTTCCACCGCGAAATCGCTCTTCCCGACAGCGGTGGGTCCGGCCAGGATAAAAAAACGAAGAACGCTCATCTAGTGTTCCGTCCCACAAATAGCATGGCTTTCGTCCCGCGGGAGCGGTTACGTATCGATCCAGATATGCGCCCTCGTCGCGTCCGGCAGTCGCCGGACGGACCGGCGGCCCATTTTGATCGCAACGAAGGTTACGCTATTTATGGGACGGGACACACAAAAAAGAAACCCGCTTCTGTAGAAACAAAAGCGGGTTTCAAGCTCTGTTGGAGGAACGTTAAGCAGCGCGTTCGATGTCTGGCGTCTTCGCACCGCTAACCACAAGTTTACGTCCAAGAAACTCTTTATCATGGAGTTCCTTAACTGCTCGTCTTGCTTCCTCGAGCGTTGTCATTTGGACAAACGCGAATCCTTTCGAGCGTTGGGTATACTTGTGGCATACCACTTCAGCGTTACGCACTTGGCCGACCCCATTAAAGAGATCGAACAAGTCGCTTTCGGTGGCGTCGAACGAGAGGTTACCTACATAGAGCTTAGGGGAGGTAACCTCGACCAGTTCAGGCTTACGACTTATTTTTTCTTTCGTAGCGCCATTCTGACCCTGTCTCTCGACGGGTTTTGGAGGGACCGCTTCTTGGGGGCCCTTAAAAAAAGCGATAACCCGCTGCCAAAACGTCGGTTTTGGCTTTGGGATCGTTGTTGTTGGGGCTCCTCCTCGACTACTAGAGCGTTTGCGGCGTCCCCTACGAGAGCGTCGTCCTGAGTAATGCATTGATTGGGATTTCATTGGGTCACGAGTATGAAGTTCACGGGTGAAGGGCATGCATTACGCATACTGAGAAAGAACAGTTTGGGCCGAAATAACCCTCTAACCCAAGGCCTTCACCTCAACTGACGAGATCAGCCGTCGCAATTACAGTGTGAGCATCTAGCCGAGCTATCCCGATTAAGGGGATCGCCGTTCTAGGAGGGAATCCCACAAACAAAGCGACCGTGCCCACTAGACTCCGGGCTCACAAGCCATCACCCCGGATCTCCCGTTGTTACGTTAGATGTATAATTGAATCTGACGCCTAGGGCAAACGCTTTATCGAGTGCTCTTAAATCGTCCTGAGCTCGTGGTCCGCAAAATGCTTAATGGTCATCCTTGGTCATAGGCCCGAAGGTGGCTCTCTACGCGATCCGCCCGTGGCAGTTTTTGTATTTTTTACCGCTTCCACACGGACATGGCTCGTTTCGGCCCACCGTAACAGTCTTTTGCCGTTGAGGGATCACAAGTTCTACGTCGCCTTCTCCATCGCCGTTACCCGTGGGCTGTCCGCCGCTGAGCCCAAGATTTTCCCGTCTCGGGATTGGCCCTGGTCCTGGGGGACGAGGGGCGCCTCCGGTTTGCGCCGGATCGGGAGCATTCAGGCCAAACGGGAGCGTGGCCAGGAACTGCTCGAAAGCCATGAGGTTGGTGGTGCTCCTGAAAAGATTCGAAAGGACCTCGCTCTTGATGCTGCCCATTAGCTGGCTGAACATGTCGTAGGCTTCCGCTTTGTACTCCACCAGGGGATCCTTCTGACCGTAACTCCGGAGATAAATCCCCTCGCGCAGCCCATCCATGGCGTACAGATGCTCTTGCCACAGCCGGTCGATCGCATTCAAAAGGATGTAGCGCTCCAGCCCAGTCACCGCTTCGCTTTCCTCATGCTGGACCTTTTGTCCGTAAGCGGTCTTGATCTTATCGATAATAAACTGGGAGTTTTCTTCCAGGTTCCGGCTGTCTAAGTTAGCCGACGTACGGCTGAGAGCGAGCGGGAAAGTCGTATTAACCCAATGGAGCAAGCCGTCCGGATTCGGATCAGAACCATCCCCGGGCTCCAGGTATTCGCGCACCCTTTCGGGTACAACTTCGTCAACAATCTCGAAAATCAGTGTCCGTGGCTCGGTGGTCTCGAGGGCCTCGTTACGCAAGGCGTAAATCACCTCGCGTTGTTTGTTCATGACATCGTCGAAGTCGAGCGTCCGTTTTCGGATCTGATAATTCCGCTGTTCCACTCGCTTTTGGGCGGTCTCGACGCTCTTATTGAGCCAGACATGCTCCAGTTCTTCGCCTTCCTTTAGACCGAACCTTTCCATCATCGCGGTCATTCGCTCGGAAGCGCCGAAGTTACGCATCAAATCGTCTTCAAAGCTGACGTAGAATCTTGAAGAACCGGGGTCACCTTGTCTGGCACAACGGCCTCTTAGCTGACGGTCGACCCGGCGGGACTCGTGGCGTTCGGTACCAAGAACGTGTAAACCGCCGAGATCAGGGACTGCTTCCCCGAGTTTAATGTCCGTTCCGCGGCCGGCCATGTTGGTGGATATGGTCACGGTTCCGCGCTGCCCGGCTCGCGCTACGATTTCGGCCTCCTGGCGGTGATATTTCGCGTTGAGAACGTTGTGTGGGATCTTTTCCCGCTTCAACATCCGTGACACCAGTTCTGAAGCTTCCACCGACGCAGTACCAACCAAAACCGGCTGGCCTTTCGCGTAGCAGTTCTTGATTTCGTCGATTACGGCGTTGTACTTCTCGCGCCGGGTCTTATAAATCCGATCGTTATTGTCGAGCCGGATAATCGGACGATTAGTCGGGATCACAACGACATCGAGCTTATAGATATCGTGAAATTCGTTGGCTTCAGTCTCGGCCGTCCCCGTCATACCGGCCAGTTTATGGTAGAGGCGGAAATAGTTCTGAATCGTGATGGTGGCTAAAGTCTGCGTTTCCCGGTCAATTTGGACGCCTTCTTTGGCCTCAACCGCTTGATGCAGACCGTCACTCCAACGGCGCCCTGGCATCTTGCGTCCGGTGTGCTCGTCCACGATGACGACCTTATTCTCCTCGACGACGTACTCGACATCCTTCTCGAACAAACAATAGGCGCGCAGCAACTGCGAGATGTTGTGAATCCGTTCCGCCTGGCTGTCGCAGTACTGCTGTCTGGTCCGCTTCTTTTCCTCTTTCTGTTCGGGGGTTAACTCTGGATCCAGGTCGATCTCGGTAAACTCGCTGATCAGGTCAGGTAGAACGAACGCGTCCGGATCGTCCGGGTTCAAATAGGCACGCCCCATTTCAGAGAGGTCCGCTTCCTGTTGACGCTCGTTAATGGCGAAATAGAGCTCTTCCTTGAGAGCAACCAATTCGTCCTTGCGCGAATCCTGATAAAACGAAAGCTCAGACTTATCGAGCGCTTTGCGGTTTTCCGGGTCCTCCATCATACGGAGCAGACCTTTGTTTCTGGGCTGTCCGAGCTTTACCTTGAATAGGAGCCGGCCGGCCTCTTCAATATCGCCCTTGTCCAAGACCTCTTTAGCTTCAGAAACCAGCCGATTGCACTGCATCGTCTGGCGCTTCACCAACTGTTCGACCAAGGGCTTAAACTTGTCGTATTGGTGCGATGAGACTGTCGCCGGCCCGCTGATGATGAGCGGCGTTCTTGCTTCATCGATCAAGATTGAGTCAACCTCATCGACGATCGCGTAATAGTGACCACGCTGAACCTGCTGCTCTTTCGATGTCGCCATCCCGTTATCGCGGAGATAATCGAAACCGAATTCGCTGTTCGTGCCGTAGGTGATATCGCACTCGTACTGCGCCCGTCTGTCGTCCGGCGATTGGTCGTGTTGAATACAGCCAACCGTAAGACCGAGAAACTTGTAAAGCTCTCCCATCCATTCAGCGTCACGCCTTGCCAAATAATCGTTCACCGTAACCAGATGAACCCCCCGGCCCGAAAGAGCGTTTAAGTAGAGAGGACAGGTTGCAACCAGCGTCTTACCTTCACCGGTTGCCATTTCTGCGATCTTGCCTTGGTGCAGTACGATCCCGCCCATTAGCTGCACGTCGAAGTGGATCATGTTCCACGTCACGGGCTGATCGCAGACTGCCCAAGTTTTGTCCCAAAGCCGCCGAGCTGCATTCTTTACCAGAGCAAATGCCTCTGGCAGAAGTTCGTTTAGACGACGCGACAGTTCCTCGGGATCATCAATGTTTACTAAATCCGACTTCCAAGCGAGGCTCTTAGCGCGAACCTCATCATCGCTCAGCTTCTGGTACTGTTGCTCCAGCTCGTTGATCCGAGCGACCGACGGCTTAAGCCGGCGCACTTCGCGCTGGTTCTTTGATCCAAGGATCGCCTTTAATACCAAGTTAGCCATAACTGCATTCTATCATTTGCTTCCCGGCTTCACTGCCGGGATCGATACCAGGTCTGGCGGCAATTGATCCGGGCTGAACGCCTCAACGTTTAGACGTACCAAACTTTCGAAGCGACACCCAAAGTTTGGCCGGTGTTCGCCACTCCGGTCTACTATCGAACCAACTGCTACTACTGACCCACCATTTTGTTTTACAATGTCGATGGTTTCCTGAACTTTTCCACCCCTGGTTACTACGTCCTCCGCCACCAGAAACCGTTCCCCCGATCTGATCGTAAAACCTCGCCGGAGAACGAGTTTACCGTTCTCCTTTTCCGCAAAAATGTGCCGTTTACCTAGATGACGCGCCACCTCTTGACCGACGATGATTCCGCCCAGGGCGGGCGAAATGACCGAATCACAGGCGACATCCCTCAATTTGGCAGCCAATTCGCCGCAGATTTGCGCGGCTAAATCCGCGTATTGCAACACAAGGGCGCACTGGAAATATTCGCGGCTGTGCAACCCGGAGCTGAGAATAAAATGGCCGCGCAGCAGCGCTCCGGATCGCTCGAATAACTCTACAATCGGTTCGGGCACAGTTTTTCAGGAAGGTTTAAGGGCGATCGCTTCAATCTCAACCTTCGCGCCCTTTGGAAGAGCAGCGACTTGAACGGTAGATCGGGCGGGTGATGCCTCCGGGAAGAATTCGCTGTATACCTTATTCATTGCCGCGAAGTCGCTCAGGTCAGTAAGAAAGACGGTGGTCTTCACG
>Ga0210396_10002779_pt1 | contig 17661 bp, 17 predicted proteins | sample IncBWH17OmetaG_FD_155466 | JGI IMG/M metagenome (GOLD analysis project Ga0210396, IMG submission 155466) | Forest soil microbial communities from Barre Woods Harvard Forest LTER site, Petersham, Massachusetts, United States - Inc-BW-H-17-O ... | reverse complement strand
TCCGGGAAGTGGTGCCGGAGGAAGTTGCCAAAAAATCCGGCATGAAGCTGGACCAGCCCGCTCCCATTTGTAGCGTGGACGAACTCGCGACCTACGACGCCATCATCTTTGGCACACCCACGCGCTTCGGCAACATGTGCGCGCAGATGCGCAACTTCCTGGACCAGACCGGGGGTCTCTGGATGAAGGGCGCGCTAGTCGGCAAGGTCGGCAGCGTATTCGCCAGCACGGGCACCCAGCATGGCGGCCAGGAAACGACCATCACCTCGTTCCATAGCACACTACTTCACCAGGGCATGATCATCGTGGGCCTCCCATACGCCTTTCCTGGGCTGACCAACATGAACGAGATCACCGGCGGGACGCCCTATGGCGCCAGCACACTCGCCAACGCCGACGGCTCGCGCCAGCCTAGCGCCAACGAGCTTGATGGCGCGCGCTACCAAGGCAAGCATGTCGCGCAAATCACGGCGAAGCTGACCGGTGGAGCTTGATAGTTCGAACGTCGCCCCACTCTGAACCCAAGAACTACCGATGGAGATGATCCGGCGGGCGCCTTGCTAATAACGTCCGGAGTTGGCCCGTCGCGTCATTTCGCGGCCGCGCAGCAATTAGGTCGCTTTTGGAGAGAAGCGGACATCAACCGGCAGGCAGAGCCGGCCGGTCTGGTCGTGAATGACCCTTATGCGACATCGGCAGTTCAGGAATTTTGCAGTCGCAAATTGACCGATAGACCCTATTTCGCCGCCCACAAATTCCTGATGTAATCCCGGTTTGAAAATAGCGTCCTCCTGCATTGGGACAGGCGATGCGCCGGCGCTCCAGAGCAAGCAGCAAACGGCCGGGACAGAAGGCGGAAACGCGGAAGCGCCACGCCGCGCCAACCATGCGCCGCCGCCGTTCCTCCGATGACCAAGCTGATGAAGTCGATATTGATGATCGACGAAAGGCGGATGGGGCCATTCGGGAAAGCGAATACAAGCTTCGTCAAATCATCGACACGGTACCAGGCATCGTCTGGGCGACAGGGCTCAATGGCGAAAACACCTATGCCAATCGGCGTCTTTTGGACTATATCGGCGCGCTATATGAGGATTTTAAGAATCATGGTTGGCAGCGGTTCGTGCACCCGGACGACTTGCCAGAAACTTTAAAGGCCTTCCATCACGCAATTGAGACCGGAACGTCCTACGAGACTGTACACCGCGTGCGTCGGGCGGACGGCGAGTTTCGTTGGCACCGCACTCGCGGTGAGGCAATGCGTGACCGAGAGGGGCGAATCATCCAGTGGTATGGCCTGACTATTGACGTCGATGAAGCCAAGAAGGCCGAAGAGCGGCTGCGCCGCAGCGAAGCCTATCTGGCGGAAGCACAGCATCTGAGTCACACAGGCAGTTTCGGCTGGACGCCTTCCACCGGCGACTTTCACTGGTCGGACGAAACCTTTCGCATTCTTGAATACGACTCGAGCGTCAAACCGACCTTGGAACGGGTGCTGCAGCGCGTTCACCCCGACGACCTCGCGACTGTGCGCCAGGTTATTGACGACGCATCGCGTGGCGGCAAGGTCGACATTGCGCATCGTCTGTTGATGCCGGGCGGTTCAGTCAGGTTCGTGCATGTCCTGGGATACGCCTTGAAGGATGCGGCCGGCAATCTGGAGATTGTCGGAGCGGTGATGGACGTGACAGAACGCAAGCGCGCCGAGGAAGCATTGCGCCGTGGCCAAGCCTGGCTTGCGCAAGCACAGAGGCTAAACCGAACCGGTACTTGGGTCATGAACGGGACAACGAGGCGTTTTCTGTATTGGTCGGACGAGTGTTACCGGATCTGGGGGTTGGATCCGCTGCAGGGCCTTCCAAGCCGAGAAGATATGTGGGGACGCATTCACCCAGACGATCGAGAAAGGCTGTGGGGAGTAGTCCAGCAGGCATTGAGCGAGCAAAGGGATTTCTTTGAGGAGTTCAGAATCTTACTGCCTGATGGAACGGTGAAATACCTGGAAGCAAACAGCTATCATGAATTTTCCCCACTCGGCGCGCTACTCGAGGTCATCTGCACATGCGTCGACGTGACAGAACGGAAGCGCGCACAAGACGAGCGTGAGAGGTTGCGGCAGCTGGAGTCAGATCTCGCCCGCATGAACCGTTTGAGCCTGATGGGAGAACTGACGGCCTCGCTGGCTCACGAAATCAAGCAGCCGATCGGCAGCGCGTGCAACAATGCTTGTGCAGCCCTGAATTTTCTCGACGAGCAACCGCCTGAGCTGGCCGAGGTCAGGGAGGCGCTCGATTGCGTCGTGGCGGATGCCAATCGCGCCGGAGAAATCATCGACCGCATCCGCGATCAAGTTAAAAAAACGCCGCCGAGAAAGGATCACTTTGATCTGAATGCGGCGATCAACGAGGTGACGGACCTGGCGCGGAATGCAATCATCCAAAATCGCGTCTCGGTCCAGACCCGGCTTGCTGAGACACTATTTCCTATTCACGGCGATCGTGTGCAATTGCAACAAGTGGTCATGAACTTGCTGCTGAATGCGGTCGAAGCAATGGGCGATGGCCACGCAGGGGCGCGAGAGCTGTTGATCAGCACCGAGCAAGACCACAACGGCGTACTCGTGGCAGTGCGCGATTCCGGGCCGGGAATCGATGCGGGACATCTGGAGTGCGTTTTCGATCCCTTTTACACCACGAAATCGAAGGGTATGAGGATGGGACTGTCGATCTGCCGGTCGATCATCAAAACTCATGGCGGACGCCTGTGGGCCACCGCTTGTCAACCACACGGGACTCTTTTTCAGTTTACGATCCCTGCTCGAAGGGCCTGACCAGTGGATGGTCTGCTTATGGCCCATCGCGTCATTTCGCTGCAAAGCAGCGCTTTGATCGCTTTCGGGTCCAAGCGGACATCAAGTGGCACGTAGCACCGGCGGCTCAATCGATAACCTCGTAAAAGTCAGACACGCACAGAGATGTTCTTGCGGGACATCGATCGGCAAGCGCGCGCACTCCACCTCACGGAATTTTGGCAATTTCCACCAGGCGATTACGAAGCCAGCAATGGGCTAGTTCCCTGTCAACGCGCGGATGCCACACGGCAATCACGTCGAAACCCGGAACAGCGATAGGAGACTTGAGCACGGCCAGCCGCTTATCGTTATCGCGCAACAGGCGAGACGGAACGAGTGCGATAAGATCGTCCGTTTGCAATATCTCCGGCGCGAGCAGGAAGCTCGACACGGAGTACCGAACCTTGCGCCGTAGCTTTAGGCGAGCAAGCGCCTGATCGGTTGGGCCCTCGAAGGATCCGCCTGTTGGCGACACGACAATATGATCATAGTTGCAAAAACGCTCAACGGTCATTGCCCCACGCCGCGCGAGCGGATGCTGGGGGCGAACGGCGACGACATAGCGCTCGCGGTAAAGCAACCGAGACGGCAGATCAGACATTGCAAACTCAGGAATGGTGACCGCCAGGTCGATTTGTCCACGAGCCAGGGCGTCGCTGAGGCCCTCGATGATCGGCGGCGTAATGGCCAGTCGGACATGTCTGGCTTCGCTCCTCAGCACCTTTACGAACGGCACGAGAAGAGCGTGTTGTATGTAGTCGTTGCTCGAAATCCTAAACGTAGCCTCAGCGCTGGCTGGATCGAATACGCTGCGTGCGACGAGACGCTGGCTGTCGGCGAGCAATTGCTTCAACGGAGCGGCCAGCGCCTGTGCCCGCGGTGTCGCCAGCACGCCGCGCTGAGTGCGTACGAACAGCGGGTCGCCCAAGAGGTCGCGTAGGCGCGCCAACATGCCACTGATCGTCGGCTGTGTGTAGCCCAACCGCGCGGCTGCTCGTGTGACGTTGCGCTCGTCGAGCAGAGCATCGAGCACGATCAGCAAGTTGAGATCGACCTTCTTGTTATTGTTCATCGCAATATCAGAACCATAATATTGCGATTGGTGCAATATCACATCGACAGCTATGTTATTGCCAAGCGCCGACCCTTTTCGGAAGACCACTAATGCAGCTCGGCACAACCGCTGCCTTTGGCGCTGCCGATTTCTGAACCTCGGTGTCTCGACGCCTTCGCCGACAGTTAGTTTACGTGCTCATCACATCGAGGCCCTCGGTCCCTGCCGTCGGCCGCGACGTTTCACCTCTACCGAAGATGCCGGCCGCCAAGCTGAACTTTAACCGTGTTGGAGCAACTGATGTCCCCCGAACAGAAAGCACTTGTGAAAGAGAGCTGGCGGAAAGTTGCGCCTATGGCAGACGCGGCGGCGCGCCTGTTCTACGATCGGCTTTTCGAGATTGATCCAACAGCGCGGCCACTCTTCAAGACGATCGGCCTGGCAGACCAGCGGCGGAAGCTCATCCAGGCTCTGACGATGGTCGTGCAGGGGCTCGATCATCTGGAGATGCTTGTTCCGACAATTGCAGATCTGGGCCGACGCCATGCACAATTCGGAGTCACGGACGCCCATTATGATACGGTTGGTGCTGCTTTGCTATGGACGCTCGAGCAAGGACTGGGATCGGCCTGGGCGCCTGAGGTGAAGGTGGCCTGGTCATGCGCCTATGCCCTGCTGGCCGATGTCATGCGAGGAGCCGCTGATGAGCCAGCATTCGCGCCTGCTCATTCCACTCAAAATCGCGAGCTCACCTAAATAGTATGCCGGTCGGAGGGAAACGGACATTGACTGGCAGGCAAGATCGGCCGGTTCGGTCGAGAATGACCCATTTCTGACGTGCGAAGGCGCGCTGGGAATGTTATGCTCTACCTCACAGCGCCTCCCGATATGCAGCAAAAGGACAGCCTCTCCAGGCCGATGACCGACTGCTAGTGTTTCGCCTCGGCGAGCTGCAAGGACCTTTCTCTAAGCCTACCTTGGACCCAAACATATTTTCATTGGGAGACGGAAAATATGAAAAAAATTGGCATTCTAGTACTCGTGAGCGTTTTATTCCTGGGTTCAAACGCATTTGCACAAACTGGTATGAACACAAAACCTGCGATTGTTTTTGTCCACGGACTTTGGGCGGATGGTTCTTGCTGGAACAAGGTAATCAATCCGCTGGTGGATAAGGGATACAAGGTAATTTCGGTACAGAATCCCACCACGTCCCTTGAAGACGATGTGGCGACGACCAAAAGAGCGATTGACCGTGCCGACGGCGACGTGATCCTCGTCGGGCATTCTTGGGGTGGATCTGTCATCACCGAAGCAGGCGCAGATCCGCATGTCAAAGCCCTGGTTTATATCGCGGCGTTCGCACCGGATAAGGGCGAAACGGCAGCTTCGCTAACCGAGAGCGTTGCTCCGACAATCCTTTCAGGTTTCATTCAGAATGCAAACGGGTACTTAACGGTTTCGAGAGAAGGAGTCGCCAAAGCGTTTGCTGGGGACTTGAGTCCGAAAGAGCAGGATGTGGTGTACGCCGTTCAGCAACCCGCTTCCCAAAGAGTATTCGGTGATGTCGGCGTCAATGCCGCATGGAAAACTAAACCATCGTGGTACGTGGTCGCTTCCGAAGACAATGCCATCAATCCCGAGCTTGAAAAAAGAATGGCACAGAGAGCCAATGCAAAAACCACGATCCTAAAGAGCAGTCACGTTGCGATGCTCTCCAAACCGAATGAAGTGTTGGATGTGATATTGGATGCCGCGAAAAGCGTCAGTAAATAATTCCCGGGCGTTGGAAAGCCTGTTTATACGTTTGCCAAATGGCGAGTTAAGCACAGTCGGCTGGCTGGCCATCAATCTAAAAACGGCCAAGACCCTCGGCCTATCCGTGCCGCCCCACGCTGCTGACGAGTGCCGATGAGGTTATCGATGAATGGCAGGATGTCTCCTCGTGGCCCATCGCGTCAATTCGTTGCAAAGCAGCGCTTCGGTCGCTTTCGGAGGGAAACGGACATCAGCAGGCACGAACGACCGGTTAGCACGGTCGCAAATGACCCAAAGCGGCCCGACACGCCCCTCAGTTAGTCTCCTCAATAGCCCTCACAGCAAGGCGACAAAGTGCTAGTCTTCAACTCCCACAAGCGTGGTCCCTAGAAGGAGGGCGCATGCGGCGGCGGGAGTTCATCGCGGCCGCCCGCATTCGGCGCGGCAACGTTCTTCGCAACTGGAGGAGATCCCGGAACTTGCCGCGACCGGCGCAAAAACCGTTCCCGACGATAATGCCTATATCACTGCCTTCTTCATGCCGCGCCAGGCCGGTGACCGCCCGGACGTGGTGCCGGCAGGATCAGTCAACTTCGCCTTCATCGGACAGTTCGCGGAGTCGAAGGAGCGCGACTGCATCTTCACCACGGAGTATTCGGTCCGCGTGTCGATGGAGGCCGTCTATACGTTGCTCAATGTCGACCGGGGCGTGCCGGAAGTGTTCAATTCGACCTACGATATTCGCACGCTGCTCGCCGCCGCCTCTCGGCTGAGGGACGGCAAGGAGATCGACATCCCCGGGCCAGACTTGCTGCGCAAACTACTGACGAAGAAGCTCGACTCCACCGAAATCGGCGGGCTGCTCAAGGAGTTTCATCTGATTTCAGATTGATAAGGGCGAACGCAGATGGCCGCTCTGCGGATCTACCTCCACCCCGTCGTGCTTGGTGACGGCAAGCCATTGTTCACGGGTCCCCGGCGGCCGCTCCGCCTTGTCTGATCGAATTGGCGAGGACATGGCGTGACGTCCAGACTTGAGTCCGCTTTCGAGGGCAAAGCGGAAGTCCGACTTACGAGGCCTCACGTGAGGTGCGGCGTGCCATGCGGCCGGCGGACGGCGTCGGGCAAAGCGCGTGATCAGTGCAATGTGATGCCGGCGTTATTTACGAGCCGTCGAAGACGGTCGGTCCGCCCCTTTCAGTTCGATGATGCAAGCCGGGCCCGGGCGCGGCTACTGTTGTGTTTTGCGTTGATGCACGCCAAGCTATTTCTGCCGCAAGCTATTGCGACCGGTCGACGTTTTGCCTTTCGTTATTCTTTCGGCGTCTTGCGATTGGGTCCGAAGTCACAGCAATCGAGGATTGGCGCTCGATGAATATTGGAAATTGCGTCCACAAATTCTGGCGCTACCTTTCGGTTGCCGTGACAATGGCGATTTTGCTCGGCGCAGGGGTCTTCGTCTTTGAGTCGTTACCGCCACGCACGATTGTAATGGCGACCGGCGCCGAGGGCGGCGCCAACTACGAACTGGGTATTCGCTACCGTGAAATCCTGGCCAGAGCAGGTGTCGAGCTGCGGCTACAGCCGACAACCGGCAGTCTCGAAAATCTGAGACGGCTACGCGACTCCAAATCTGGAGTAAGTGTAGGTTTCACACAGGGTGGCACCACGACTAAGAAGGAATCGCCGGAACTAGAATCGCTTGGCACCATATTCTACGAGCCGCTATGGCTCTTCCGCCGCGGTGAGATCGACGAAGGCGCGCAGGGGTTGCGAGGCCGCCGACTTTCGATTGGCCCTGAGGGAAGCGGCGGGCGAGCGTTGGCGCTGCAAATAATATCAAGGACCAAGCTCGATAGTATTATAGGCGAACTGTCGGGATTTCCGCCGCAAGTTGCGGCCGAGAAATTGATCGCCGGCGACATCGATGCGGCGTTCATTGTGACCGGCTGGGAGTCTCCCGTAATCCAGTCTCTCCTCAATGCCAAAGGCATCGAGGCTGATAGCTACCTGCATGCGGACGCTTTAATCGCTATCTATCCTTTTCTGCATAAGTTGGTCCTGCCTGCCGGGGTCGTCGATTTGTCGACCGATCGCCCGCCAGAGGATGTCGTGCTGTTGGCGCCGAAGGCCAGTCTTGCCGTGCGTGCGGACCTGCATTCTGCTTGCAGTACCTTTTGCTCGATGCAGCCGTCCAGATTCATTCGCAGCCCGGAATTTTCCAGAAGGCAGGACAATTCCCTGCTGCCGAATCAATCGATCTTCCGCTGAGTGGAGAAGCACACCGTTTCTACAGATCCGGACAGCCATTTCTGCAAGGATACCTTCCGTTCTGGATCGCAACATTAGTCGAAAAGACGCTTGTCGTACTGATCCCGTTGGCCGCGTTGCTATACCCGGTGTTCAAGTTGCTGCCACAGATGTACGACTGGACGATGCAACTTAGGATCAGGCGGCTATATGACGAAATCAGGTCGATCGAGAGCGATATGGAGGCTCAAGGACCACGGTTCGACGCTAATGCTTTGAATGCGAAACTGGATCAGATTGATCAGCGCGCGAACCATCTGCAGTTGCCAACAGTCTATGCAAGCAATTTGTATACGCTGCGAAGCCATATTGATCTTGTGCGTACTCGTCTGGCGAAAATCGCGATGTAAATCCGCGATCAGGTTGCACGAGTCCATCTTCAGTTGACCCTTGAGCTTTTGCGACGTGATCGAACAGGGACGCTGTTGGTTGCAGCGCATGAGTCTCCTCGTGGCCCATCGCGTCAATTCGTTGCAAAGCAGCGCTTCGGTCGCTTTCGGAGGGAAGCGGACATCAACAGGCACGAACGGCCGGTTAGCACGATCGCAAATGACCCAAAGCGGCCCGACACGCCCCTCAGTTAGTCTCCTCAATAGCCCTCACAGCAACGCGACAAAGTGCAAGTCTTCAACTCCCACAAGCGTGGTCCCTGGAAGGCGGGCGCATGCAATAGATCAGGAGACCGTGCACGCCCATGTCGCGCATTTCGCCCCTTGCATCGCATGATCGATTTAGCCGAACGCCTCCATCACCCGGCTCATCGCCGGATGCTGGCGGTTCTTGACCTTGATCCGGTGCCTAGCGATTTGTGGTCGTCGAAGACATCGCGGGCGCTGTGAGCAGGCCGGTCAAATGCGAGTGCGATCGCACGTTGGCGGTAGTGGCGACGATAGCGAGCAGAGCGACAATCACGAATCCGGTAATCCTTCGATGCTTGGTCATGGGAACCCCTCCCAGCTCGAAATGAAGTGGCTTACCTGTACGAAAACGCCAGTGGGCACACCCTGTGCGAAGGATGTCAGAGGGCTTGGGCTGGATCGTTTTCGTTGAAATTCTCTCAAAGCGTACGAACATTTCAGTCCCTTCGCGGCGGGTGCCAACCGCTTCAATTGCTCTGCCCCAAATCGACAGCGCTGCAGTCAGATCGGAGAACCCTAAGCAAAAAGTCGGATGGCTGCGGTGATACGTGTCACAAAATCAAGGCGAGTCACTGATCCGTGAGCTAGTTTGATCTGGCGCGAGGTGGCTCGAGGATCAGACAGCCGAACATCATCGGGCCAATGATCGCCGCTGATCGCGACGTGATGGGAGCACTTGTAGTCGGAGCAATAGATCAGGAGACCGTGCACGCCGATGTCGCGCATTTCGCCCCTTGCATCGCAAAAGCCCTCGCACGCCTGAGGAGCGCATTTCAGCGAAGGTGATCTTTTGCGGGCGGGCCGGAGCGAACATGCCCCATAATTCCGCAGGTCAAAGCGGACGTGAAGCCGCTAGGGATGGCGGCGATCGGTAGAACGAAGTGCTACAGCGTGCGATCTTTAACCCGAGCTCGACCAGGTGGGCGCGGATGGCATCCGGGCGGCCTGGGCGTGGGGCTGGCAACGGTCCCGCGCTCCACAGCAATTCACAACTCCTGCAAGGCCGATGTTGAAGGTTCGGGGACGGCGGGGACCGAAAAGGAAAAATCAGGTCCCTTTTCTTCGATCAGGATCGTCCTCGATTGGAGGAGGAAACACCTGGCAGTCGATGCCTCGGGCGTTTCCCGGGCAGATCGGGCCTGCCTGACCGTACGGCGGGCCAAACGCTTGTGCATGACCAGCATACCAAGGTTCGCTGACGTGGGGTCGCCCGTGCTTTTTCGTCGCGGCATGTGCCGGCGTGATCATAGCAACAACCGGCAGCGAAGCTGCGTACATCGCCAGTGTGAGGAGCCCTATCGCAAATTTGCTCATGCTTCCCTCCCGTTAATGCGCAAACGCTCTTGGATTGGATCTGGGTCGCTATTCATACTCCATGTTGGTGTGTTGCGGGCGAATGGCTGCCAGCGCCTTTTTGCCGCGCAAGCCCGCGCGGGGCTGGCAATGGTCCCGCGCTTCACCGCGGTGAGGACCAACCTGACCATCTTTGCCACTGATTGGTCGGAATGCCATAGTTGGCTGGAATGCCTGCGCGACTAGTAATGCTTCCAATCCATTTGACGCCGAGTTCGGTCAACGCCCACTCACCTAACTCTATGGCCTTCAAGTCTCTATGAAGGACGAAGTTCGTCAGAGGCTCTCCGGACTTACCCCAATAGATGTATGTCACCTTGCCGCGCAGGTAATGGAAGGCGGCTGCCTGATTTGAATCTGCAGGTGAGCTTACAAAACAACTGAACGCGTAGTTTTGAGCCTCAGCAATTCGACTCATCACTTGCGGGGGAATGACGCTGCGAGGCAGCTTAAACGAAGCTTTCTCTTCGAGCGTAACGGTGTAGTTTAAAAATTCGAACGACCCCAAGGCATTGTTTATTCCTACTGGATGTCCAAAAACTGATGGCACATCAGCCCGTTCAATGATCGTCCGCATTGAGCCGATCATGTCAAAGGACGGAAGCTTGCCTTTAGCCCCTGCGACCAATAGGCAAGCAAGTGCTGGACTGGCGCAAAATTCGGCGGTTGCTTTCGTGCCAACTCTGGAGTGATTTGCCCGGCTGGCTAGCCCCTTTCGAAAAAATATTTCGCTTCGCGGGTTGGTAGAAACACCTTTACTGATTCCCGCCATCCCGCCTCGAATAGAGGGACGTATCGCGATCGTCACGAACGTTGGGTGCGGGATGCAGTGGACGCGGTGGCGGCGCAAGACGAGCGACGCCAAGACGGACGGCGAAGTCGTGTGGTTCTGATGCCTCGACGCCGGCATCAAACCCGTTGGCGATGATCCAACGGGCGACGGTGGCAAGAAAGCCCGATCACCGGGAAGAGCACGAAGGAAACCGTTAAAACCATTGCGCAGGGAAGGCCGGGCGTTTCCGGCAAACCTGTGGTGTGCTTACTCGTGTGCTTTTTATTTCGCACGCGAGGCTGCGGGTGTGCTCAGGCACCCGGCTTTCCCTGCACCCTTTGGCTAGAGGGTGTTGTACAAACCTCGGGCGCCGTCGCGTCGCGAGATCGCGTTCTGCTGTGCTTGGGTCTTTGACAATTGAATAGGACGGGAAGCGTCCTTACGGGCCTGGCTGGGGAACTATCCCGTTTCCCCACCAATGCTGAACTACGGCGTCTTGCAGCGCTCGCAAAAATAAAGCCAGAAAGCCAAACTCTTTTTTTTGGAAATATAAAAGAGCTTATTCAGGAAGCTCATATTTTTCATAAACTATTCCATGGGGGACCCAAAACGTATCGAGCAGTTTTGGGACGCTTGAGGCGGATTGCGATACATACGGATAAATTGACTGCGGAACTCGATGGAATAGTTGAAGCTGGTCAAAGCGCAAACGGTGATCCCGAAAAAACGTTCACATACGATTTCCTCAACGAAGCTGTTGATCGTTCCCCGGGACATTGGCAACGGGATCAGCGGCTCGCAGAACATATCCAACAGCTAAGCGATTTTCTGGCGGTTTCTCAACGAGCGGCGCAACGGGCAAAAGATATCTGGGGAAGGAAGGGTCGGCGTGCTGGAGCAGGTGGCAACTACGCCTTCAATATATTTGTCCAACAGTTATATCTAAACGCTTGGATCGGCGGCGGCAGCTTTACCAATTGCCGCAAGAAAGATCAGCAGCAATGGTCGGGCAGTTTAACCGATGCGCTGGAAATACTTCGTCCATATTTGCCCAAGTTTTTTCCTCCCGCCGACAAAGGCCGCTCGGCCCAGAGTATTCTGGATAAACTCAGAGCCAGCATGAAAGCGAACCGATCAAAGTATCGGCGCTCAAATTTTGAAACAAAAAATCGGCGCTTGAAGCCTTAAATTTTGTGCTGTGTATCGCCGTCAACGGCATGATCACCTCACACGCATCAGCAAGCCCTGGTGTACTTGCCGGAATTCCGCCGGTGAACGGATGAGGTCAGAAAATGGTTACGCCGAACGCCCCCCTCGCGCTCGGCATCGCAGAAGCATGCGCGATGCTCGGTGTTGGTAGAACTACAGTTTATTCCTTGATCAAGGCGGGAAGTCTCCGTGCGGTGAAGGTCGGTCGCAGGACCGTCATCTTGTACGGAGACTTGCAGCGATATGCCGAAACCCTGCCAGCAATTGCGCCAAGATCATGACGGACCGCTCGTCCCCGCCGTCAGCCAGAAATCCCTTTTGCGACGATGATCTCACCGAAGAGCCCTTTTACCGTGATCCTCGCACCTACACCAAGAAGGAGGCGTTCAACCATGAGCTTGCCATTTGGCAGGGGAAAATTGCCATTGCGGCAAAAAGTGGTACCGGGCTTGATGTCCTTAAACTGGCGCTCAATTGGGCAAAGCAAGAGGTGCCACAGGATAATGGCCTCCGTGAGAAGGCCAAACAAGAAATCCGAGAAACCGCCGAGCGTCATCTTGCCGAGGTTCACGGTGTGGAAGTTCTTAACGCGATCTATTTTTGCGTTTTTCCAGAAGATACAGCAGCCATCAACGACGTACTTGACGCCGACGTTCTCAGCAGGGACGACGATGCCGAAATAAGACGGCTCGCCAAATTGCCCGGCATTGAATACGACCGCCGTCGTAGAGCTACTGCTGCGGACCTTGGAATTTCCGTTAAGGCGCTTGATGTCGAGGTTAAGGCGATTCGCGCCGAGGATAAGACCAATAAAGGACAAGGCCGACCGCTTGAGTTACCTCCAATTGAGCCGTGGCCCCGTTCCGTCATTGGTCATGAACTTCTTGATGAAATCCGCGATACAGTAAAACGCCATCTTGTGCTGCCTGAAGGGAGCGCCGAAACCTTGGCGCTGTGGGTAGTCCACACTCACGCATATGAATGTTTTGGGCACTCGCCTCGATTGGCGATCACCTCCCCAGAGAAAGGATGTGGCAAAACCACCACTCTCGACATCGTGGGAGAGCTGGTTGCACGGCCCTTGCCAACATCGAACGCAACAACCGCCGCCATCTTCCGCACCGTCGATATGGCATCGCCAACTTTATTAATTGATGAAGCCGATACGTTCCTAAAGGGCAATGAGGAATTGCGCGGCATCCTTAATGCGGGACACAAAAAAGGAGGTCAAATCATTCGCACCGTGGGTGAAGACCACGAGCCGAGACAGTTCTCGACATGGGCACCAGCCGCCATTGCGATGATTGGGCGGCTACCTGACACACTGGAGGATCGTTCGGTATCAATATCCCTCCGCCGGAAGAAGCCAACGGAGAAAATACAGCCCTTCCGCAGTGATCGATGTCAAGATCTGAAAGATATCGCTCGCAAGATCGCTCGATGGGCAGCGGATAACCGCGGAGCCTTAACCGCGTCCGATCCCACCACCGGAATGCTGGTCAACCGTCCAGCCGATAACTGGCGGCCCCTGCTCGCCGTTGCCGATCAAGCGGGGGGCGATTGGCCTCGGATCGCCCGCAACGTCGCGGAAACCGCGGAAACCGCAAAGGACGACCAGTCGGTGCGCAGTATGGTCCTTGGCGATATTCGCTATATTTTCGCTGCTCGTGGAGTGGATCGGCTGCCCTCGGCTGCGCTAGCAGACGCCTTGGGCGGGATGGAAAACCGTCCTTGGTCGGAATGGCGCAATGGCAAGCCGATCACGGCAGCAGCACTTGCTCGGCTGCTTGCACCCTTCGGGATCATTCCCGGCACCAAGCGGCACGGCGGTGCCACCTTCAAAGGTTATCTGCTGGCAGATTTCGCGGATGCGTTTGAGAGCTATCTGCCCAACGAAACCGTCACACCGTCACAAGCCAATAACGACGGGCTTTACGACGCTTCTGAAAGCGTCACACTGGCTCCCGATGTTACGGTTCCAAATGCGTCACAACCCAACAACGACGGGCCTTGTGACGGTGTGACGGTTGCGGGCCCTTGGGAAGAAGAACTATGACGACGTCGGCGGCGGACGCGCTCGCTACAGTCCGCGCTGCTGGCGGAGACGTGAGGATAGTCGGTCCTGAACGACTCAAGGTGACCGCGCCGGTACCGTTGCCTAACGATCTAGTGGACCGGCTTCGCACGGTGAAACTGGAACTGCTCGCGCTGCTCTCAGGGCCAAGCCCTTCGGCGGCAGAAATTTGGGACGATGCCGAGGAGGAGCGGGCGGCCATCGCGGAACGTGACGGCGGCGCTCCAAGGGTCTGGGCTGAGGCCTTGGCGCGGCTTGATCCGGCTTGTCCGCCCTGCGATATCCCGCCGACGCGGTGGTTGCGCTTCATTGACGACTGCGGGCGGTTCCTTGATGACGGCTGGGCGGCTCGCGCAGGGGCGCTGGGATGGGGTCCGCTGGACCTGTTCGGCTGTAACCGCGACAAACCATTTGCCCGGATCTCCCAAGCTGGTTTGCTCTGGCTTCTTGAAGGCCGGAAGCTCCTTGCCCTAACCCGTGACACGGCGACTATCACCACGCATAGCGGCGGCAGCCTGACCTTCTATAGACGACAGCTAGAAGCCGGTGGTGTTTTGGCGTGGGAGTTGGGATCAGCCGAATTATCCGACGGTTGATCGGTCATGCCGCAAATCGAACTGTTCAAGTCCAGCATCATGCTGGATATCGATAGGGCCGCTGCATTCTGAAAAGGGGAGCCAACCCCAGGGGGACCGCATATAAACTGGCCGGTGGCGCCCTTGAGCTTTTGCCTTCGGCAATCTTCAGGATCTGGTGACCAGCGATCCACAGGGCCTCGAAGACGAGCTGAAGAACAAGGAGCTGCCCGCTGATCGCGGACATTCCTCATCCGAAGCTCTCCTACAAGAAACCGATTGATATCCACGGTACCGCAGCGACGATGAGGGTTCCAATAAAGAGCGCGATCATGTAACCGACAATCGGTTTCATTCCTTCGTCGGGGTTGATGCGGCTGATGGCGCAGGCCGCGTAATAACCTACGCCGAATGGTGGCGCGAAAAGGCCAATGCCCATCGCGAGAACCACGACCATGGCATAATGCACCTCGTGCACGCCGACCTGCCGCGCGATCGGAAAGAGCAAGGGGCCAAAGAGCACGATGGCCGGAATGCCCTCGAGCACTGAGCCCAGCACGACGAAGGCGAGGATCGAGACGGCCAGGAAGGTCGGGATGCCGCCGGGCAGACCCTTCATTATTTCGGCGAGAAGGCTTGAGAAGCCGGATTGCGTGAGGGCCCAGGCCATGCCGGTTGCAGCACCGATGATGAGCAGAATGGATCCGGAGAGCGAGGCCGTGTCCACCAGCATCGGATAGATGCGCTTCCAGTCGAACTGTCGGTAAATGAGTAGCCCGGCCAGAACCGTATAGGCAATGCCAATCGTGGAGACCTCGGTCGCGGTCGCGACGCCCTGAATCACGGCCGCACGGATAATGAACGGGAGAGCGATCGCAGGGAGTGAAATCAGGAAAGCCTTACCGATCTCGCGACCAGAGGCGCGGCGCACCCCGGACAGATCCTGGTCACGGTAGCGCCACCAGACCAGTGCCCCGAGAGTCAGCCCGAGCACGACTCCCGGCAACAGCCCACCAGTGAAGAGTGCCGCTATCGAGACGCCGGTGACCGAGCCGATGGTGATCAGCACGAGCGATGGCGGTATCGTCTCTGTCTGGGCACCTGTGGCTGAAAGCAGCGCGACGAGGTCGCCTGGCTTCGCGCCGCGCCGCTGCATCTCGGGGAAAAGCACGGGAGCAACGGCCGCCATGTCGGCAGCTTTCGAGCCCGAGATTCCCGAAACGAGATACATCGCACCGATCAGGACGTAGGAGAGGCCGCCTCGGACATGGCCGAGAAGACTTGCTAGGAACCCGACCATTGCGCGTGCCATTCCGGTCATCTCGATCAGGAGGCCAAGCAGCACGAAGAGCGGTACGGCAAGCAGGATCAGATGGCTCATGCCTTCATCCATGCGCCCCACAACGACGACGGTTGGCGTCGAGGTCGTGAGTGCAAGATAGGCGAAGGTTGCAAGACCGAACGAGAACGCGATCGGCACGCCCAACAGCACCATCGAGCCGACGCCAAGGACGAAGAAGATGAGCAGGTTCCAGTTCCCAAGACCGTGAAGATAGGGGCCCAACTGCGCAGTGATAGCGGCAACGGCGGCCACCGCCCCGAGCGCGAGGATGCTGCTCTGGAAGCGGCCGAAGCGAAATATCTGAAGAAAGCCGACGACAATCATCAATCCGATGCCGATCGGCAACGCCGCGGCTCGCCAGGAACTGGTAATTTCCAGGGATGGGGTGGTGACAAACATCTCGTCCTCGGCAAACTCGTAGGCCGGGCGCACAACAAGAAGCAGGAAGGCGAGCGCGGCAGCGATGGCGATCAGGTCGAGGAAGGCGCGCAGATGCGGCGGGAGCTTGCCGACGATGGCAGTCATCCGCATGTGCTCGCCGCGCCTGAGCGCCACGATCGAACCGAGCATCGCGAGCCAGAGGAAGAGAATAGAGGCGAGTTCGTCCGACCAGACAAGAGGCGTGTGCAGAACGTAGCGCCAAATCACGCCCATGAGGAGCACGACGACTTCGGCTACGACCAATAGCGCAGCCGGAATTTCAACCAACATGCCGACCATATCGTTAAGCCGTTCGAGCCACGGAATCGGCCTGCTTCGTTCCGCTTCCTCAGCCCAATGCGTAAGGTCGGTAGTCTCGCTGGGAATGTTCATAACCTTCCTCCCGATAATTATGACTTGCCTGGGGGCGCTTACTGCCTTCTCCAGTTAAACGGGCCCCCGCTCATGGCTTGGGGGTCCAACGGTTGCAGTTTGCCTGGTTAGCCGAGTTTGCCGGAGACCTTCTCCAGAAGGTCCCATGCTGTGGGGCCGTATTTCTGCTTCCATTCGGCGTAGAAGGTCGTGCTTGCGAGCGCCTTTCGGAACTCGTCCTTTTGGACATCGATGAAGGTGATGCCTTTGTCCTTCAGATCAGCCTGCAGGGTGTCGCTCAGCTTCGCGATGTCGGCGCGCTGGTCAACCGCCGATTTGTCGAGTTCGCGGGTGATGACCGCCTGTATGTCAGTCGGCAGTTTGGCGAAGGCGCGCTTGTTACCGAGCACCCAGTATCCATCCCAGACATGCGCCGTGAGGCTGCAGGTCTTCTGTACCTCATAGAGCCGGGTCGTCGCGATGATGGCGAGGGGGTTTTCCTGACCCTCGACCACCTTGGTCTGAAGAGAGGTGTAGACTTCGTTGAAATTGATCGGCGTGGGCGCGGCGTCCAGCGCCTTGAACAGGGAAGTTAGAGGAGGCGCGGGCGGCACCCGCAGCTTAAAACCCTTCAGGTCGGACGGGCCCTTGATTTCGCGGGTCGACGATGTGACGTGGCGGAAACCATTGTCCCATATCTTCGAGACGGTGAAGATCGGCGTTTTGGCAATCTCGGCGCGGACGTGGTCGCCGAGTTCGCCGTCCATTGCTTTCCAGACCTCGTCGTAGTTCTTGAAGGCGAACCCGACACTGGTGATCCCTGAAACGGGCACGAGGGTTGCCAGAATGAGCGATGACAAATTGAAGAACTCGATTGAGCCGTTCCGGACCTGCGTCAACAAGTCCGTGTCGGAGCCGAGTTGGTTAGCCGGA
>Ga0210396_10002778_pt1 | contig 17664 bp, 22 predicted proteins | sample IncBWH17OmetaG_FD_155466 | JGI IMG/M metagenome (GOLD analysis project Ga0210396, IMG submission 155466) | Forest soil microbial communities from Barre Woods Harvard Forest LTER site, Petersham, Massachusetts, United States - Inc-BW-H-17-O ... | reverse complement strand
CCAACAGGTTATCCTGGAGGATAAGATACCAGTACGATCGTTGCTTTTTAACCCTGACCATGGGGGCAAAAATAATATAAGGTTAAATGTTTTGAATTCAATGAGGGCAAAGTAGGATTGAAAAGACCCAAATTATCTTGGGGCCGCCGACTTGTAGTTTTAATGGCTAACTTCTGGCTATTTTCATTTTTTCTGATCGACTAGAACATTTTCTATCCTCTGATCTGTGTTAATTGTCTAGGTTGGTTGCTGATCCAGCAGCAGGTATCGGCCGGCGCAGCCGGGGACTCCCAGGGTAGAATCGGTTGATCGGTACAAAAGTTATTCCATTGGTCAAAAAACACACCTGAATTTATGAACGCCGGCCTATTTCACATCACGATCCATATGGTCGCCAGTCTCGACGGGATGATCGCCAAAAAAGACAACAGTGTCTCCTGGTTCGAGACGACCGACGTCTATGAGAAAGGCACCACCGGGCAGGATGCGGCGGAGTTTCTCAAAACCATCGATTGTTATGTCATGGGGGCCCGGACCTACGAGCACGCCCTGCAGCTTTCCACATCCTACGGATGGGCCTATGGCAACACGCCCACCATCGTCCTCACGCACGGCAACCCGCCGGTCGAAAGACCGAATGTCGAGCTATATTCGGGCGAGCTTGACAAATTGGTGGATGACTTGCTGAAACCCCGTTACAACAATGTTTGGGTGGTAGGCGGCGCCGCTCTTGCCAAAGGTTTCCTTTGGGCAAAATTGGCCGACGAAATACGACTATCGGTTCTGCCGGTTATCTTAGGTGACGGAGTGCCGTTTTTCGACCACATAGGGCAGGAACAGGTCTTACACCTGAAAGACGTGACGGCGTACAAAAACGGAATGGTGGAGTTGTGCTATGAAGTAAGAAAATAATAGTATGTGCTGGCCGCCTTAGTCGAACTTCCGTCTTTATAAAAATAAGAATTGAGTTTGAGAGACTTTGTGGATTGAGATAACAGGGCGACGGGAGGTCCTGCGGGGAGGGGCGGGGCTGGGAACCTTTTTGTAACTTCCTGTATTATGTTCGGCACCGGTTTACATTCGATTATAAATCAAATCTATGAATTTTCACGTCGCGCAACTGAATGTAAGTCGGATACTCGCGCCACTTGATAGCCCGGTGATGGCGGGTTTTGTGGACAACCTGGATAAGATCAATGCGCTGGCGGAGATGAGCCCGGGGTTTGTCTGGCGGCTGAAAGACGATGGGAATAATGCTACCTCTATCCGGATGTATGACGATGACCGGATTCTCATGAACATGTCCGTCTGGGAGACCGCAGGTGATCTTTACCAATATACCTATAAGTCGATGCATGGGGAGTTTCTCAAGCGGCGCCGGGAGTGGTTTGAGAAAATGGGTGAAATGTACTATGTGCTGTGGTATGTCCCGGTGGGGCATATTCCGGGTGTCGGCGAGGCGCGGGAGCGGTTGGAATATCTACGGGTGCATGGGGAGACGCCGTACGCATTCAGCTTCAGCAAACGGTTCGGGCCGGAGGACGTATAACCTGGTCGATACCGGGGTAGGGGAATGGAGCCTGGTAGAGAAGGTGCCATATCAAAATTAGAGCAGCATATGATTGTCAAGAGTGGACGAGTCGATTTTGAAGAAATTTACGCCGTTATCAATGACGGGGCATCGGCTTACCGGGGCATTATTCCGGCGGACAGATGGCATGAGCCCTATATGACAACAGCGGAATTGCAAGCACAAATTGACGATGGGGTTCAGTTTTGGATCTATGAGCAAGATGACGAGATCCTGGGCGTCATGGGAATTCAGTATAAAAACCGTGTGACGCTGATTCGTCATGCCTATGTTCGAACACAAGACAGGGGAAAGGGCATCGGAAGCAAATTGCTCAAACACCTTTGCGACTTAACTACTACTCCTATATTGATAGGTACCTGGGCAGATGCAAAATGGGCTATCGACTTCTATCAAAAGCACGGGTTCCGATTAATATCAGGAGCAGAAAAAAATGGATTATTGCGGAAGTACTGGAAAATTCCGGCGCGTCAAATAGAAACTTCTGTCGTGCTGGCCAGCGAGGATTGGGAAGGGGAATAGCCTGTGCCGCCATTTTTTTAGACGGCTATTTGTTGCTGTTGTTTTCTGAGAGCTGTTTGAGTCGGGCTTCTGTCTTTATAGAAATGAGAATTGTGCTTGCAAATAGTCCAATTAAGTTTGCTAATACCATAGTGGTGAGAGATGGAGAAGCTATAATTAAAGCCACGCCGGCAAAAATTAGATAAATTCCATACCTTATCATGAACTGCGAGGAAAATCTTGATGCTTCCTGCCAATTGTTGGAATTTTCCATAGATCTTAATGTCTTGTACGCATAAAAAGTATTAATTGATTTTGGCGGGAACTTCTTTAGAATGAGGCCCCATACAACTAATGTAAAACCAGGCAGGATCGGAGAGGCGAAGTAAATCGCCCAGATCGATAGAACAGAGAAAGGAGACATAGGCAGGTCGGAATTGATGTTTATTAGAATCAAGTTCGGAAATTGGTAAGTGACTTCTGGTAGAGATTATTCGATCGTTCTGATCTCTGCTAAATCATAGTTCAGACGACTAATAGGTCCGTCTTCAATATCCTTAATATACCTGGCAATTCCCGAATAAGCTCGTTTGCCGCTTAAGCGGAGCTCCAGATCAAAGTATTCTCTTTTCGCTTCATCCGTGATAAGGACCAGACTTATCACGGGATTTAGATACTGTTTAAGGCTCAGCAGGCCCCATTGGGGTATCTTTTCCCTTTGCTGACTAATAATGTAGTCGCCGGCCAGTACAAGAAAGTTGAGTTTAAATTGCTGATATAAGTTTCTTTTTTTCAATATATCATAGATGCCATCAATGTCTTCTGCGGACAGCTCGCCAGGTGATCGCTTTCCCTCATCGAAGAAGTGATTGCACAGGACCTGCTTCAAACCCTCCTTGTGGTTTATAAGATTCTCTACCATGTCCCGATTCTCGAAGTACAATTTGTTGACCTCATCACCCACTGGGAAGAAGCGCTCTTTGATCCATTGCTGCAATACGCCCTCCTTATGGGTGTGTAAACCGTTGCCAAAGGGATTCAAGGGCATCACCAGGAATGACCAGTCTTTAAGTAGAAAGATCTTAGCAAGATTAAAATCGATTTGCGTAACGAGAGCGACGCTCTTTTTGTCTTTCAGTTTATTTGCAGATTTCCAGGTCAATATTTTATATTCCATATTTTGGTTTTGGGCTTTTAAAATGGGCATGTTCGCTAATGCGAATCTAGCAGAACTTGGGATGAGCCCCTGTGGAAGAATTTAGCCCTGGCCATAGAATTATTTCTAAACCCAGACCACTTTTTAGAGGCCGGATTTTGAAGGGCAGAATAAAAAAAGCTGCTCCCAGGACTGGGAGCAGCTGAACCCTTTTAAGTGCCTGATAAGTCCCATCTCTTTCTTTCGAGGAGCGATGCGCGTGCCTTTTGAAGACAGCTTCATCTGGACTTTAAATGTCAGGTACTCTGACCTTAGCGGTTGCTAGTGGATCTTAAAATTAAAAGCCTTGATGGCTCAAGATATATGTAACTTCTAAAAAATAGAATAGAAAAAGGTCGAATGATTACCCGAGTATCTTCGACACCAAAAGGTGATCTTTTTGATAAAGATCACCTTTGCGCTTGCCAAATAGGATAAAAACGGCAACACGATCTTAGGTGTTTTGTGTGGATACGAATCTGGATACGGAATCCGGCTGCGGATTAGGGAAGGGATTGGTTTTTCATGGTTTCGGCTTTTGCATGGATATTGGCCGTTTTCTTTTGATAGAACAAAGATCGATGGTTTTTCTTCGATCTGTATTAGTATAACTGCTATGATTGTTTAGAATTGATTCTATTAATGATAGACATTTTTCTATAACCCAGGTCGGCTGGAAATTTAAGACAGGGGAGTCGAATGGAATTGGCGGATTTACAACGGCGGAGACGCTCCATTAAAGGTGGAGACTATCCGATCAAATAAGATCTGTATAAATTATTAAGAGGCCGTCTCATAAATATGAGGCGGCCTCTTTGTCATGTGGCGCCACCCAGTGGCTACCATAAGAGATGGTTGGACAGTAAAGGAACAGTAAATAAATTTCGGGAAGGCGGTATCGCAGTTTGAGTTGGAGCAGCTAGTTAGCGAAGTCAATCCACGTCATTTTAGGCGGGTTTCTTCCTGAGATTGTGCGCCAGGACCAGTAACCCGACCTCCACAGTCACTTTGTCTATGCTCCGGGGCAGTAAGCGCTTAAACTGATGGTTGTGCTTGATCTAAGCGGTGCTGATTGTTAAAAGGCAATTTTTACGGGGTCTCTTCTCTTTGTATGGCTTCATACAAGGAATCAAATTCTTTCGTTGGCAATTCCTGGCGGACTACATCCAGGGCTTTACTGTATAGATCTTCAGGTACCGTTTTTTTAAAGCGGCCGAAAAACCGGACACGTTCGACATGAGGTTGTGCGGGAATAATGAACCTAAGCCAGATAAGCAGTGTTTCCGGAGGATTTCTCCGGATTATCCTGATCCGATGCTCTAACAATTCCTCGTCTGTAAAATGCTTCCAAAGCAATAACTGGGTAACCGTCTCTTCCTCGTTTAAATGCAGCAGGTAGTCACCGTGATATTTGCTTAGAAGAAGATAAAATTCGGACGCGAGGTCTTCCGCGCCTTGCCCGTTTTGGGTTCGTGAATAAATCGATAATAGAAGCTCTTCAACCGAACGTTGTTCGGATTCCAGCAATTCGTGGTCACTTCTATCGTGTACTGAACAGCCTGGACAGCGTTTTTCCAACTCTGCTAGCGTCACCTCGTTTTCATCATCGGCATGAATATTAAGGAGCTTGAATACGTCCTGGCCGAAGGCAAAAAGATGTTCAACCTCGGCCGCGTTGTTAAAATCGGCTTTCCCACTCAGCAATTGCAGCTGCGATAATGCATTTCTTAGACCCTTGTGGGGTGCGTCGTAGGTTTTCATTCTAGGCATAGTATCAATTCTTTAACCGATTTCATTAACAGATCCCTAACTGTGACTGCGCTTTTGGTAACGGCCAGGCAGGATCTTTCCTTTTTTAAGATCATAGTCAAAGTAGAGGGTCCGAAGCATGGTCGAGATATAGCCCTCCCCGCGAAGAAGGTGTTCATAGGCAAACCTGATCTCCTCCACCGGTTCAAAGATGTGGATGCAGGCGTCTATGGTGGAGTTTTCCACCATTTGTATGACCTCGGGGTTGTAAGCAACCGAATAGACCATCATCCGGGCTTCTGGAAATTTGTTGCGCAATTCGTTTATCGGTACTTGCAGATGTACCGAAGAGTTATCCAGGTCTGAGCTGAGAATGATCAATCCATAACTGGATTCATTCTCGATGGGCCGGGAAAGTAAAGAAAAGTAGCTTTCCTCGTACCGAACATGGGCCGCTGAATTGATCCCCCGGATAATTTCCTGGAAGGCATAGGCCAACACGGGTATCCTATCGATAAAGAGGATGTTATCCAAAGACGGAAACATGGAAGATGAAGCTATTGCATCTTTTTGAAAAGTAGTAGCGTGCATGGAAAAGAGGTTTAGATTTTTGGACAAGGTAAGCACATAAGCAAAGAATTGTAACCGATTTAATTCTAGAATGACATAGAAAAACTTCCAATGAAGCATGGCAATTCGGAGTCAACGGATACCTATCCCCTTATGAAACAATTTCTACCGGGAAAAAATGAACTTACGATAATTTTGAAGTTGATTGACAGCTACTAACAGAAAAAGGTAAATTGAATTATGAAAAAGGTGCTACTTGCGGAAGATCACTCGATTGTGATCAAGGGAATGAGGTTGATCTTCGAGACTGAATTCGCAGGCTATCAGCTGGAGGTGGCAAAGTCGGTCTCTTGTCTGACGAGTATGCTTGAGGCAGAGCAGTACGGGATTGCCATTATCGATCTGCAACTCGAAGATGGCAAGACCACAAATCTGATTGCCGATATCCTCCGTGGATATCCTGACCTGAATATCCTTGTGTTCACCGCCAATCCAGAGGAGCTATATGCTCAACGTTTATATAAGGCGGGAATCAAGGGGTACCTGAATAAGCAGACGGAGGACCGGGAGATCATTGTCGCCCTGCATCTGATCATGGAAGGCAAGACCTATGTAAGCGAACATTTCAGAAACTATCTGTTGTCGAGGAGCCATAACGACAAATATGACAACCCATTTCAGCGGCTTACCATAAGGGAAATGGAAGTGGTTTACTTATTGATCCAGGGGAAAAGACCGTTTGAGATCTGCAGGGATCTTCATATCCAGCCAAGCACTACGGCGACCTACAAAATGAAGATCTTTAACAAATTGAATGTAAATAATACATATGAATTAAAGGAACTGGCGGATGCATTCAGGCTCATCCAATGAGCGGCATTGTCGGTTTATAGTTGAGAAAGATTGGAGCCATCTTCAGATAGATTGCTTTTTCTATTTTCAAATTGATCGCATAAGACCTGCAAATATGAGCACAGATCACAAATAGCAGTACCAGTATCAAAGTTCTTTTTTCCGAACAGCGAGGCATGATTTTTATTCTCATTGGTCTGATCACATTTAAAATTTAGCTTAATTAAAAAAGGGGAGGGTGGATACCCCCCCCTTTTTCAGAAACCCTTAAAGTCAACCCTGTCGCTTGGTGAACATAGTCAAACCTTGTTCTGCGAACAAAGAAAACAAAAAGACTTAACATCAGGGGTAAACAAATATCTAAAGTGCTTAGAAGAAATTCTATTGAGGGCGTTTTTCTACGGACGGGTCGAATTTCATTGAGCGCGATCTCCCCGACAATTTCGCATCTTTACGATGTCAATGAACTTGCGAAGAATAAAAGTTCACAAAGATTGATTAACCGGGGGTCGTATCTACGTGCCCCCTTTTTTAATCCTAACAGTACCTCTATGGCAGATGAATCATTACCCGAGATGCCGCCGATTAATAAGATCTATATTGTCAATGTATATTTATTGACAGTACTTCTTCCATTTACGGCCATGAGCATTGAATCCTTTGGCAGCAAGGATAAGCTATCTGTGGCTGTCCTCGCCAAATGGTTTCTTTTTTTTGCGGTCGGCATTCGCTTTTTGCTGGGCGGGATCAGACAGGTGGTAAGGGCGAAAATGAAGACGGGGGAAATTTTTTACATTGAAAGAAAGTCCTGTTGTCCGATAGTAAAAGAACTGGGGTTTGCTAATCTGAGCTTCGGAGCAGTCGCCGTCGTATCCCTATATGTTCCTTCATGGCGCATTGTCAGTGCATTCAGCAGCAGCTTTTATTATGGGGCGGCCGTGCTCAATGGCTTCTTTGGAAAGCCGGCCAGCGCGAACGAAATTTTTATTAGGGTCTCCAACGGTTGTATTTTCGTGATCCTGCTGATCTTACTCTTGGAGATGGCGTGATGTTTTCCAGGGTGGATCAGTGCGCATCATACCATGCTACGACCTCCTGTAGCCCTGCATGCAGATGACAAATGGGTGGGCAGGATACCGTTTTGGGTGGAACTTCTTTGCATTGCACAAGAAAATCGAGACAAGCGTTCAATGTATCGGTGGTTGTCTCGCAGATGGGATAAATCCTGGCCGCAGTAAGCGATTCATTTTCCGGGGTGATTTCGTAAACGGAGCTGAATGTAGTTACTTCATATTTGTCTTTGGTATCGAAATCCTCCAGGTCATAAGTGATCTTTACGGTCAGAAAAAGGACTTTTCCTTCTTTAGCCATTTCATAAGTGAAATTTAGGTAGTCGATTGAAATTTGCGGCAACGGAAACCTAAAGTTGAAATGGATGAGCTGGTTTTGCTTTAATTGGATATTTATTGACACGGTGAATGGGTTTTAAAGTTTGATGGTAAACGTGGACCCTTCGCCCTGTCGGCTGGTTACGGCGATGGTTCCGTGGTGGAGGGCGATGATGCGCTTGGTAAGGGAGAGACCGATCCCATTGCCGGAGGCATAGCGTTTGTTTTCGCCGCGGAAAAAGGGGGCAAAGATATTCTCGATATCGCGGGCGGAGATGCCGATGCCCTTGTCGTGGAAGCGGAGGATCGTACTGCTTTCCTCGAATTTGATGGTGATGCGGCAATGTGTATCTGCCGAGAATTTACAGGCATTTTCGATAAGATTAAGAAAAGCTACCCGCAGCAGGTACTCGTTACCGGAAATGGTGATGCCGTCGCCTTCTTCGATCTCTTTTTCGAATAGCAGGTCGACTTGCCAGCCGGGGTTGGCATTAAGGATAATTTGTCGGGCATCGAGCAGGACTTCATCGACCCGCAGTTCTTTAAAGCTGATCTTAGCGGGATCGTAGCCGGCTTTAGCCAGATCGAGGAGGTCGCCGGAGAGCCTGGAGAGCTTGCGGGCGGCTGTCAGAATATGTTGCAGGATATCACGGTATTCTTCGGGGTTTCTTATCTTGAGGGCGGAAACTTCCGCCTCGGCGATGATGGCTGCCAGGGGGGTACGCAATTCATGAGAGATATTGCTGACAAATTGTTTTTGGGCCTCGAAAGATTGTTCGAGCCGGTCGAGCATGCGATTAAAGGTGAGGGCGAGGGTAGCGATCTCGTCCTTTCCATTGCCTTCGTTGAGCCGGAGGTTCATATGGGACTCTGAGATATCCGCCACTTTATCTACCATCGAGGACACCGGCTGCAGGGCCTTGCGGGCGAAGAAAATGCCTGCCAGCAGGGTCAGGCCGATGGCGACGACGAAGCCGCTACCGAGTTCCCAGCGAAGGGTCGTAAGACGCGCGAGGCCGTCCTCATCGCGGGCTGCGGAAGTGATGACATAACTTTTGCCGCCATGCGTATAAAGGAAACCGGTGACCTGAAGATCTTCGTAGTGGAAATGGATCTCTCCCTGTGTTATGATGCTATCCAGCATGCCCCGGGTCTCCTGTACCTTGTCGATCTTGCCGACGTCGTGATAGAGCAGCTGGAAGGCCGTGTCGAAGATGGCTACCTCTTCCTGGGGAAGGGTATTCAGGGAATGCTGATAGATCAGCTCGAGCGTAGCGGTGGGGACGCCGGCGTCAAGGAGGAGGTTGGTCTTAGTGATGGCCAATTGCCGAAGACGTTTGAAATAGTCGGCTTCCCGCTGGCTTGCGGAAGTGAAGTAGATAGCCATGGTAAAGCTAAGCAGCAGGATAGCGAAAAGCCCGGCGAACAATAAAGTGAGTTTAAGCCGGATCTTCATGGCTGTTCTTTGAAGATGAAACCGATGCTCGGGTGGACGTGGATCAGCTTGAGATCGTGCTCCTTATCTATTTTCTTTCGGAGGTAGTTGATGTATACATCGACAAAATTCGTTTCGGTGCCGAAGGTGGTCTTCCAGACATGATCGGCGATCTCTGAGCGGGTGAGAACCCGGCCCTGATTGTTCATCATGTATTCCAGCAGTTGGAATTCCTTGGAGGTAAGCTGAATCTCGCGGTTGTTGCGGCTAACGATGCGGGTGTGGAGGTTTATCTCGAGATCGGCGGCTTTTAACACCTTCTTCCGGCTGGGGATGCCTGGTTGGTCTACGCGTTTCAGCAGCTCACGGATGCGGACATAGAGCTCGCGGAAATCGAAGGGTTTTACGAGGTAGTCGTTGGCGCCGGCGTCGAATCCATCCACCTTGTCGTTGGTGGTGCCGAGGGCCGTCAGCATAATGATCGGAAGATCGGGGAGATCGGCACGGATGGTTTTACAGATTTGGATGCCGTTCCTGTCCGGCAAGAGTACATCGGTTATGACCAGGTCGAAGAGTCCGCTCAGGGCAAGTTCCAGGCCGATGGCGCCATTCAATGCGATGGTCACGGCAAAACCGAGTTCTTCCAGCCCCTTTTTTATGAGGGTGGCGACATGGTCTTCGTCTTCTATCACCAGGATGCGCATATTCAAAAGGCTTTGGTGCGAAGACAAGACCGAACCAAGGACTTCGAAAACGGTCTTCATTCTGTTACTTAGCCTAAAAAATTAGTCGAAATATATTTGAGTTAGGACGTCAGTTTGTGGCGGCGGAAAGCGGCCTAGTGCTTCACGATCCTGATATGCTGTACTTCGGTCGGATTTGAGAGTCGGATCGAGTAAATACCGGCAGGAAGGTCGGTTAGGTCGATGGATTCGCCGCTGGCCAAATTAGCAACCTTGCGTATCTCACGACCCTCCGCATTCAGCAATACGAGCTGACTGACGTAGTGAGGGTTCATCCCGACCTTCCAGGTCTCTCTTTCGAGGTATGTATTGCTGATCTCTATCATTTTCACGCTTAATTGTGGTGATCAGCAAAAATACTTATTGATGTATATTAACGGCATTATGGATTTCTACCAGTTGGTAGAATTTATTCTATAGGGTATATGGCATTAGAGATGATCGATCAGCCGGTCGATCTCCTTTTTCTCCCGGTAGCGGCGCCAGGCTTCCCTGGCCGATCTAAGGAGCGAATTGGTCTTTACCTTGCAGAGCAGGGCATAGACTTTGCTCCTAGACCTTTTTCTATTCACTTTTTTATTCATAGTGCGTAACTTCCACGAATCCTGCCAGAACACAGGGAGAAAAAACCGATCGGTAACAACTCCTTCCCGGCGATTGCGCAGCCGGGGTTTGTCTACGGCAATAGCGTCCAATATTTTCGATTTTGTCACCTCATTTCGATGAGGTGACTTTGTTATGAGTCAAAGCTACAATAGCCGTATCTTAGCGGCGCTAGGCCTTGTTCGAGGACCCCGCCGACATTGGCTTAGTACGATGTCAACCTTCCAGGATCCCTTTAAGTACCTCGAATTCCTCATCCAGCAAAAGCATTCCCTTATCGAACATATCTTGCGGCAATTTGTCGGGCTTCGAGAATGTCATCATCAGGTGACAACCCATAGGGGTGGAGACTACCCGCGCAGGAACTATCCATTTGCCTTCCCCTGCATCCAGGAATTCGTGATCCAGCAGACCATAGCTCCTGTTAGGGTAGATTTTCAATCTGCCTTCTCCTCTCGGGGTGTCAATCAACCAATAGCCGTTGTCGACAGGTCTTATTGACCGGATGTTGTGAATGGCGAACTGCGGCCACCTGGCGGCATCGGCAAGGAAGTCGAATGCCTTGTCCACCGGGCATTCGATGTTGATGGTCTTTGTGAGTGTCATGATATAAGTTTTTAGATGTTGGGTAAAAGCAAGGGTAATGCAAAAGAGAGACCAACACAAGGGTAGGGTCTTGCAGGATGCTGGTTCTAGAAGAAGTTCGATCGGTTTTAGCTTGTTTTTAGGCTGGTTTTTACGAAGAATGAAACTATTTCTATGTAACGGTAGAGCTTATCCTAGACCCGATTTGTCACTAAAGTGGTTCCTTTGTTAGAACCTGAAACCGCCCGATATGAGCAGAATGAATGTATACGATGCCCCGCACAAGGGCTTGAGGAATGCGCTTTCGCAGTTGCAGTTCCTAAGCGGTAAAACAAACTATAGCATGTTGAACGAGGTGGAGCGGCTATTCGACCTGGGCAGAGAAGTGTTCCGGATCCTGACGATCTACATTGAGACCGAGAATGAAATAGCGCTCGCTGAACTGGATGTCAGATGTCCTGGATGTGCGAAAGCCGACCGGGCCGGTCATGACCGGTTGCAGTTCGAACAGCGCTCTATCGAGGACTTCATTTCGAGGATCTATTCGGACGTCAAAATGGACAAGAACGCCGATGATTTGGGGGCGGAGTTCCACCTATTGCTGAGCAAGTACCACGCCAACTACCTCTTACATATCGCTGAAGAAGAGATTGCGACCCAGTTGCTGTTGTGGAAGCATTTTACGGATGAGGAATTGATGGAGCACAGGTACAGGATAATCGAACGAAATCCACCCGATGCGTTGCTCACCTGGGTCAAATTCATCACACCGGCACAGGGGCCTATCGAACGGGTTCGATTTTTAACCTGCTTCCGGCAAGTCGCGTCGGATACACTTTTCAATCATGCCATTAAGCTTCTACGCCTGGAGTTGCCGGAGGATGAATTTTTATCCCTTAATAACGAACTACGGTTAGTTTTAGACAGGTAGAGTCTACCTGGATGTTGGTTTGGGTTGTCAAAGAGGGTATATTATATCCCTTGCCTTTTTGTGGCTGGTTTTGAGATATTAATAAAAAAAATTCGTTTGTACCATAGAAAAATTTCTATACCCATATCGCCCCGTTATAGGGAACTTTGATGATATGATTAAAGTCCTCCTTGCTGAAGACCATTCGATTGTGATCAAAGGTATGCGGATGATCTTCGAAGCTGAATTTCCGGATTGTTCGCTGGAGGTGACCAAGACTACTGATGGACTCATGAAATTGCTGCAAGTCAATCATTTCCAACTTGCTATCATCGACCTTCAACTGGAAGACGGGGATACGATGCATCTGATCACCGACATCCATCATATCTATCCCGAGCTTAAGATCATGGTGTTTTCCGCCAACCCCGAAGAATTGTACGCTCAACGTCTATACCGCGAGGGGGGGATCAAAGGCTATCTTCATAAGCAGACCGAAGACAAGGAGATCATCCATGCGCTGCAGTTGATCCTGGACGGAAAGACTTATGTCAGTGAACATTTTAAAACCTACTTGTTATCAAAGGACCAAAATCGCCGATATGACAATCCCTTTGAGAAACTTACCCTCAGGGAAATGGAAGTGGCGCACCTGCTGATCCTGGGAAAACGATCGATCGATATCTGCCGTGAACTGAATATCCAACCGAGCACAACCGCTACCTACAAGATGAAGATATTTGACAAATTAAATGTGCACAACACCCTGGAATTGAAAGAACTGGCAAATACCTTTAGAATAAATCCCTGATTCCCCATACTGTTTACTTAGGGGATGGGGCTTTCTCCAGATAGCGGCTGCTTCCCTTAGGTCATTTGACAATCAGCATATTGAGGATGGGCAAGCGAGGCTTGCAGCGAGAGATGGACAGCTTCTTCCGAGAGGCAGAGAATGATACGTTCAACATCCGACGGATCACCAAAGAAAGTATGTGCCTGCTATCGATGCTCTACGATCCGGCGAACTACCTGAGCCTGGAAGTGCAAATGGGGCAGACGGACGGCAGTGAGTTTCGAAGGGAAAGCATTTTACTGTCCGGATGAAGCCGTACTAGGTACCCAAAAGGAATTTGTAAAGAGCCCCAAGAAGGATATTGCCATAACCATGGAAGTACCGGATGGAGATTGTGAGCGGTACCGGCCGAAATTAACCCCTTTTCATACGGGCGCCATTAACTTCCTGTGCCCGTTCGGTGCAAGAATCCTGCAACAGGGAAAAGGATACCGAGTCCGTGCCGTAAAAATGAAGCAGGTACTTACCCGCCACCTGCGTACCGCAGTTGTTGTCGTACATAAAAATAGTATCGATGCTCGTATGATAGCGGCCCGAGTTTTCGGTTGCAGTCTTGGAGTAAACCTTGAAGGTGCCGTCTTTGTTGAAATCGATAAAGATCTTCGTATTGTTGGGACCGGCTGCGATCCAGTGGCCCGTAATAGGATGTACGGGCATCGTGGCGAGCAGTGCAATGAACAGGATTATCTTTGTCATAGCACCAAGATAGCGCGTTGTCAGACTGGCGCAAGCAGAACTTGGTGAACGGCGGTATGTTGTTGGTGAATGGCAGGCTGGCCGTGAAACCCTCTATTTTGCGCTAAGTAAACGACATGGCTGATTTCCCTCTCCCCGACTTTTTCTCCGCCTGATTCGATGCTGTCTTTAGAAGTAATTCTATCTATTGTAGAATGTTTGCTAACGAAAGATCGTAGCCCTTCTAAAGGGTATCGAACATATCGATGCGATCTTTGTCCTGTCAAAGCAAATAAGCATCTCAAATGTCCCACGTTTTTAAGATCCAAATCCGACAAAAACCAAAGCAATGTCCCTTGAAAAATTCGTTTAATTGACCTATGAAAAACAGATCCGACGTCCAAAAGTGAAAAACCAATCCGGTACCTACAATGAAAATCCGATCCAGTATCCAGAACGAAAAACCAATCCAATCCCTGATCCGTATTTCATGAAAGACCATTTCGTCCTGATCCGTATCCATGAACACAACCATGTCGTCCATGATCCGTATTCCATGAACAAAACCATCCAAAATCCGTATGCCAGAGTGAAACATTAACAGCAGGATTCAAGCTTGATCGGTATTTCCATACTGTGCGGCAAGCGCGGAGGTGGCCCCTGAAGGGTCACCTTTTGGTTTTTTGCCGTTATCCGTTTGGTTTTTCCGGCTTTATCCGTTATCATCCGTTATCACCGGAAATTGCTGGTCAGCTGGGTGAGCTCGATCACATTTTTGACATTGAGCTTGTTGAAAATCTTCATCTTATACGTGGCGACCGTACTGGCCGACAGGTTGAGCTCCTGGCATATTTCGGAAGGCCTTTTACCGCTGATGAGCAGATGGAGCACCTCTGTCTCGCGGCCGGATAGTTTTTCGAAGGGGTTGTCCGTGGTTCCGCCGTATTTCCGGCTGGTGATGATGTTCTTGAAATTTTCACTCAGATAGATCTTGCCGGAGAGGATCAGCCGGATCGCCTCGACCACCTCCTCATCAGGAGACTGCTTATTCAGGTAGCCCCTGACTCCGGCATTGTATAATTTCTGCGCATACAGGGCCTCCGGGTTACCGGAGAATACCAGCACACGCAGCTCCGGGTAGAGGCAGATGACGTCGGTGATGAGATGGAGCGTATCGCCGTCTTCCAGTTGAAGATCAATGATAGCCATCGGATACTGGGTCGCTTTCAGCGCTTTCATCAGATCGACACTTGTCTTCACGATATCCAGCGCATAGCCTGGAAATTCTGTTTCAAAGGTGAGCTTCAAGCCTTTGATAACGATGGAGTGATCTTCCGCCAGCAGAACCTTCTTCATACGATAAATATAGATTAAATTTTCTAATATGTCAAATCAGAGCGGCGGGAGGAGGATGGTTATGGAAGTGCCGTGTCCACGGGCACTTTCGATATGCATCTTTCCCCGGCTTAGGCGCAGCATTTCCATGATGAGCCGGTAGCCGATGCCCCAGCCGGTTTCCTCGTTAGTGCCGATGTTAGAATCGACGGGCTCCCTGTCGTTGAGCCTTACAACCATTTCCGGCGACATCCCCATGCCGGTATCATTGATGATCAGGCAGATCTCGCCATTCTGGGGATATGCTGTAACGGTTACCGTGCCCTGTGAGGTGAATTTATTGGCGTTGAGCAGAAGGTTGTGGAGAATGACGCGGACAAGCACCGGATCGTGAAAACAAACAAAGGAATCGGGTATCCCGATGTCGATCGTATTGCCTTTTTCGTCGGCGAGATGCCTATGCAGGATCAGCAGTTCATCCACCAACCGCCGCAGGTTGAAGCTCGAGGGTTTGAGTTCATAAGACTCTTCCTGCAAGGTGATCCATTGGATGATATTCTCGCTTAGGTAGGAGAGCCCGATGGAGGTGGTGTTTATTTCTTCGATCGCCTCTTCGGAGGATTTCTTGCTCAGCTTTTCCCGATAGTTAATCAACTGCGTCGATACTTTGGAGATATAGCGGAGAGGCACCATGATATCGTGATTGATCAACGCGATCAGCTTTCTTTGAAAAAGCCCCTGTTTCTCCAATCGCCCGAATGCATCATTGAGTTTTAAAAGGGTATTTTCCAGATCGCGGTTCTTGGCGACCAGTTCGGCCGTTTTCTCCCGGATCTTCTCCTCGAGCGTTATATTTTTCAGCTTCAGCTGCACATTTATCAGATAGGCGACCAGCCAGATGAAGCCGACAAAGCATAGGGCTGCCAGGAACCAGATCACGGGTTTTTCCGAAGGGTTCCGCCCGACTGTGAAGGGAATGGTCAGCGTGGATATCTTGCCGCCGGACAGGCCAAACTGTTTCTTTATCTCCAGGATATGATTACCGCCGGTCAGGTAGGCAAGCCGGATCTTTCGGTCGCTAGTGGGCAGGTAGGTCCAATCCTTTGCACCATCCAGACGGTAATAGATACCGGAAAAATTGGTATAGTCCCACTGGCCGAAACTTAATGCGAAGTTGAGGAACCGCTCCGAAGGCCTGAAATTGAGGGATTTGCTATAGGGATAAAGAGAATCCGGTGTTGTTATGTTTTCGATGAACAGGGGATAGGCGATGGGTTCGGACAGGAGAGATGGGGAAACCCGGACCAGCCCATTGAGGGATGGCAGGAGGAGATCGCCGTTTGGTAATTTATTATAGGCGGGTGAACAGCCGCCGTTGAATTCATTGCCGCTGAGGCTGTTGGTTACGTCGAAATACTGATATACCAGGGATGTCCCGGGTTTTCGGCAGGCGGCATTGAGCGCTTCTCTGTTAATACGATACAACCCATTGTTGGTAGGTATCAGGAAGTTGCCGGCCCCGTCGTCGATAAAGCAATGACTGTGAGCGAGTCCCGGTGTATTCGCAATGGAAGGCTTATAGAGCCGGTTTTCCCGCAGATCGTAACAGTAAATGCCGTCCCCATATGTCGGGACCCAACAGAGACCGCTCGTATCGATATAGGGCATGCGGATGATAGACCGGTCGAGATGAAAGAGGGTCTGAACCTTGCGGCCTGCCGTATCTATCCGACATACGGTGTTGGCATTGGCGCCGAAGATGAAATGGCTTCGAGGCGCTTCGAAGAGGTATTGAAACCCGTCCGGCGGGGCGTTTGGGAGCTTGCGCAAATCAAAGAAAGGGATTAGGGAGTCACCACGCACGCGGTAGAGGAAATCGGTGCCTGCTACCCAGATCTCGTTATTGCTGGCTTTGTATATGGCATGGACATTCCTGATGGCGGGGTATGTCTTTTCCTCGGACAGATCGGAGGCCTTCAATTTCACCAACAAGCCATCCGGCACGTGGGCATAAATCCAGGCGATTACATAGCCGTCTTTGGTGGCCATGGTGAGGTTGTAAAAATGCGCCGGCAAAACCTTGGTGGCCCGGGTATGCAGGTTCACCAATACGGACGAGGAGGTCAGCAACAGGCTATCATTGAGCAGCAGGCAGGAATAAATGTTATCCAAATAGGGGTTATAGACCGGCTGTTTGTTTGGCCCGGAAGGTTTTCCGAATTGATAGGTATAAAAGGGGGACTTCTTATAAATATAGAGCCCGTTGCTCGGTGTGCCGCAATAGATCTGTTCGTTGTCAGGATCGTAGACGAGTGATATGACGTTGTCTGGGCAGTCGGGCAGCTGTGCCAGGAATTCGGCTGTGACCTGGTTGCCTACAAAACGAATGCGGTAGACCTTGCCTTGGTTAAACAGCAACGGAACACCATTGGAGAACTGGAAGAGTTGGGGCTTCCCTTTCTTGAAGATGTCTTGTGGCGCGCTTATCTTTTGCATACGGAGGCCTGGCAGTTCCAGCGAGATGCCGGTGGCATCGCTGTTCAGGATATAGACCTTTTCTTTGTCGAGGAGGAATGTCGCATTGCCGGGTTTTGGTTTCTTCCAATCGTGTACTAGGGTGGTCCCGTTGAAAATATAGAAGTGCGTGGCCGAGCTTGTCAAACATAAGGAATCGTTTAG
>Ga0210396_10002777_pt1 | contig 17666 bp, 16 predicted proteins | sample IncBWH17OmetaG_FD_155466 | JGI IMG/M metagenome (GOLD analysis project Ga0210396, IMG submission 155466) | Forest soil microbial communities from Barre Woods Harvard Forest LTER site, Petersham, Massachusetts, United States - Inc-BW-H-17-O ... | reverse complement strand
CTTTTCGAGCGACACCGCGGTTAGCAAGCCTTTGTAAACAATCACCCGGTGCGAAAACGAAGTAATATAAAAATTCTTTATGTTATCGACACGCGACCGCGCCTCGATTTCATTTCGGGCGAGAAACAGGCGGCGTTCATACTCGTCATCGCTCATCCCGGCTGGCCGACCAATTAATACCTGCTCGATCCGCGGCATGGTCATCTGCGCTTTTTCACCTAGCACGAGGACATTGAGCGGGACCTCGCGCCAGCCGAACTGGAACAGTTCGCGATGCTCTAAAACCTCTTCGATGATCGCTTTGGCGCGCGCCTGCGCATAAGCGTTGTCGTGCGGCAGGAAGACAAACCCAACCCCTAGATCCGTGTCATTGTAGAGAGTGTGTCCTAGTTTGGTGAGCTCTTTACGAAAGAGTTTGTACGGAATTTGCGTCATCACGCCCGAGCCGTCTCCCGTTTTCGCGTCGGCGTCCATCGCTCCGCGGTGTGCCATATTGCACTTTGAAGTCAGCCCGTGCCGCAGCACGCGATTGGACCGTTCGCCATTAATCGCGGCAACAAAACCGACTCCACACGAATCGTGTTCCTCTTCCGGCCGATAGAGCGAGTCCGGAAGTCCGTTGAGCGCTAGAGTGATTGCGTGATTCATGGTGAAAAACCTGCTGACATTAAGACTTCAGATGAGTGATTCAAGACGGAATTCCATAGACTACTGACAAATTTTTGTCGCCCAAAACAAGTTTCTCGAATAATTTATGCCCTCTGTAATGCAGAACAATTGCAAAGAGCCGGTTCGCGAGGATTGCCCATGCTTCCCTTTCGAGCCTGGTTGGGGGATACTGCCATGAGAATTCTAGATGAGCAAGAAAAGGCGATCATCCGTCACCTGATTCGCGACCCGCGCGAATCGGACAACGGAGTTGGAGAACTAACAGGGGTTAACGTGCGCACCGTTAGCAGGAAACGGCAGCGTCTGGAGCAGGAGGGGATTCTTTCGTACTACGCGAACGTCGACCTCTCCGCCAATGGCGCTCATCAGTTTACCGCGCGCCATCTCTATATTATCAAGTTCGGCGTCGGGATCACGTACAAGCAGCTGGTGGACGATATCAAGATGGAACCGAGCAACACCGTTTTCACCGAGAGGGTTTTTGAAAGTCACATCGCAGAGATCGATGGCAAAGTGGCGCTCTTGCTCTACATCGACGGCGATAGCGACGTCGATATTGTCCAGCGAATGCATGAAGAGTTGATCCCGACACTCATGGAAAACCACGGCAAAGAATTGATCGAAGAAATCTCAACCGTGCGAATTCTTTCACCTGTCCGCGTGATGCGGAACTACTTGCCGCTGGTGAACATGAAAAATGGTCTCATGAAAGCCGACTGGCCTGATGAAGCAATTTATGTTGGGCGTTGAAAGCAGAAACTCAACCCCCGACCGAGTCGGTCCGCGGATAGCTTCCGAGCACCTTGACAAAAGTGCAGTGTTTCTCTAAGTCGCTAATCGCGCTTTTGACTTGTTCGTCCTCACAATGTCCTTCGATATCGACAAAGAAAAAGTATTCCCAGTTCTTACGCTTGGACGGTCGGCTCTCGATTTTGCTCATGCTCAGCTTAAGCCGATTGAACGGTTCGATGGCCGAGTACAGAGCACCTACGCGGTCCTGAACACAGAACATCAGGGATGTTTTGTCTGCGCCGGTTGGTGGGCAAGTAGCGTGTGAAATCACCAGAAATCGGGTGGTGTTATTCGGACTGTCCTGGATCGACCGTTCCAGGATCTCCAATCCGTACACTTCGGCCGCCAGGGCGCCCGCCAGCGCCGCGGCACCCGGTTCTCGAGCGGCTTGTTCTGCTGCTTTTGTGGTGCTCGAGACTTCAATCCATTCCAGTTCGTGCGCATTTGCTTTGAGCCAGTGTCGGCACTGCCCGAACACCTGGGGGTGAGAATAGATCTTGGTGATCTTTTCTTTCGGCTCATTCGATAGGAGATTGTTTTCGATTCGAAGCAGAATCTGCGCACAGATCTTCAACTCGGAATCCATGAAAAGGTCCAGAGTGTGATTTACCGCCCCTTCCACCGAATTCTCGATCGGCACGACCCCATAATCGGCTCGGCGTCGCGCGACCTGATCGAACACCTCACCGATATTGGCCTGCGACGAGTAATCGACCGATGCTCCGAATTTCGCGCGCGCGGCCTGGTGTGTCCACGTAGCTTCGGGACCCAGATAGGCAATGATCAGTCCTTTCTCCAGCGCCAGCGCCGCCGACATGATCTCCCGATAAATGGCACGAATCGCTATTGCCGGAAGCCGGCCTTTGTTCTTTCTCTCGAGCCCTTGAAGAAGAGCTTCTTCGCGATCGGGAGCGTAGATGGTGAGGCCGGCCTGTTTCTTGACGACACCCACTTCGTGGACCAGATCCGCGCGCTGATTCAATAGCTCCAGCAATTTGGTATCGACCTCGTCAATTCGTTTTCGAATCAGTTCCAGGGACAGTTTCGACTTCTCCATTCTCAATGTTCTCCGGTTTGGAGTCCGACGGTTCTCTCGCTTCGACGCTGGTTGCGGGGCTGCGTTCCGCCGGCGCTACGGCTTTCGGCAACGCGACGTCTCTGAGTTCGGATGCGTTCGGTAGTTCATCCAAATTCTTTAGCCCAAAATGCTCCATAAAATGCTGGGTGGTAACATACAAAAGCGGGCGTCCGGGGATTTCCGCACGTCCGGTGATTTTCACCAAACCTGCATCGAGCAACTTCTGCATCACCCCGTCCACCGTGACGCCGCGAATCGCCTCGACGTCGGCCTTGGTAATCGGTTGACGGTAGGCGATGATTGCCAATGTTTCGAGGGCCGGTGCGCTTAGCCGGGTCGGTCGCATTTCCGGAAACAGTTGTCTAACCCAGACCTGGTATTCGATGCGGCTTACCAAGACCCAGCCGGAGACCTGTTCAACCAGGTGGAACGCACGGCCTAGCTCCGAATATTCGTTCTGCAATGTGCGTACCGTTTCGGTTATCTCTGCCTCGTTGACCTTGGCCAATGCCGCCTCCGGCCCTTCTTCGAAATATTCTGCGGCCGATGCCAAGGTGGCCGCAATTTCCTTGAGTGAAAGCGGTTTCTGCGACGCGAAAAGCAGGGCTTCAACGACTGCTTTTAGGGTAACCATGTGCGAATCCCCGCTCTTTCTCAATTCGACACGCCGCGGATTTCGATCTCTGCGAATAGCCCGTCCTGAAAGACTCGGATCTGGTTCATGCGGATGAGTTCCAGCAATGCCAGAAACGTCACCGCAATCTCGGTCCGACTCGCAGCCGTCGCGAAAAGGTCGAAAAAGGTAACCGATTTATTGCCGGGAACAGCGCGCATGATAAAGTCAATCTTGTCCGAGACGGTGAAGCTTTCCTCAAAAATCTCACGAAGATCTTCGCGCTTCAGCTCGATTCGCTTGAGCACTTTCTGGAAGGCGCTGATCAAATCGAAGATCCCGACTTCGGATTTGAGCAACGTACCGGGATCTTCGAATGCTGGTTTTTCCGGCACACGGACGATTAAGCCTTCCTGCAGCAATTCCCGGTGGTGAAGTTGAAATGCCGCGTCCTTGAACTTTTTATACTCGATCAGTTGCCGGATTAGATCCCAACGTGGATCCTCTTCCTCTGCCTCTTCATCCGGAGGCTGTTGATGGACAGGCAGGAGATTGCGGCTCTTGATATAGATCAGGTTCGCTGCCATCACGACAAACTCTCCGGCGATCTCAAGATCCAGCATCCGAAATGTTTCCAGATACTCGAGGTATTGGCTCGTGATTCGTTCGATCGAGACATCGTAAATGTCAACCTCATCTTTCCTGATCAGATAAAGCAGCAGGTCTAGTGGACCCTCGAAAACTTCAAGTTTCACTTTATAGTCGGTTTGCATCGATCGGAAGTTCGCAATATAAGTGTCGGGTCAAGCATGTTGCGGATTTTCCTCTTGCGCCTAATCCTCCTTGATTAAGATGCGCTCGCCACCGCGTCCTCCTGGGAATGCCTCCGACTGACGAACACCGGACAGATTTAAATCTTTGAGCGAGTTCCGCCGCGCCCCGACGCAGAACGATCCACAGAATCATCCTCAGGTCTTAAGCGTTCCAGCATCTGACGAACAGCATTTTCGAGACCGATTGAAATTGCGCGCGAGACAATCGAATGACCAATATTAAACTCGTGCCAGTGCGGGTTCGCGATCAACAACCGAACGTTGGAATAATTTATTCCGTGGCCGGCGTTCGCCAGAAGTCCTTTTTCTTCGGCCAATCGAGAGGCCGCCTCGAGTCGATCCACTTCGTCCTGCTGTAAGGCAGCAGGCAGGTTGGCAAACGTGCCCGTGTGCAACTCCACAGCGTCTGCTCCCGTGTCGCGCGATGCCTGAATCTGAGCCGCATCCGGTTCGATGAACATGCTGACGCGGATTCCCGCGGTGTGAAGCCGTTGAACGGTCTGTTTGAGCGCCTTGAAATGTCTGGTCACATTCAGTCCTCCTTCGGTAGTTATTTCCTGCCGGTTCTCCGGAACCAGACAGACCTCGTCGGGCAGGACCCTGAGAGCAGTCTCCACTATCTCCGGCGTATTTCCCATCTCGAGGTTCAGTTTTGTCATGATGCTGGCTCTTAAGCGGAAGACATCTCGATCCTGAATATGCCTCCGGTCGGCTCGCAGGTGCACAGTGATGCCGCTCGCCCCCGCTCGTTCACACGCAGATGCGGCTGCAAGTATATCCGGCTCACAGTTGGGCGAATCGATCATGTCGGCGTAGCGAGCCTGCCGAAGCGTCGCAATATGATCGATGTTCACTCCTAATTTGATCATGGATGGTTAGACTCCAGAACGCAGTCGAACACGCAAAAAAAGTCCCCAGAAAGAAGCGGCTCCGGAGAGGGAAACCCAGACTGCCCGGGTCCTTCTTTCGTCTGGTGTTCCGTCCTTGAAATAGCAAGCCCATGCTACCTGTGAGACGATACACTAATGCCTGAAATGGCGGACTCCGGTGAAAACCATTGCCATCTGGCGTTCATTCGCCGCGGCAATAACCTCCGGGTCGCGGATGGAACCACCCGGTTGGATGGCGGCCGTCGCGCCGGCCTCCGACGCAGCAATTAAGCCATCTCCGAAAGGGAAAAATGCGTCGCTGCAGACGACGCTTCCTTTCAAAGAAAGCCCAGCCTCGCTCGCTTTCCAGATCGCGATTCGTGAAGAATCTACTCGCGCCATCTGACCCGCACCAATCCCAAGGGTTCGATCCCGGGAAGCGTAAACGATGGCGTTCGACTTAACATGCTTTACAACGCGCCAGCCGAATAGCATCGCTTTCATCTCTTCCGCAGTGGGCGGTCTGGCAGAAACCACATGTCGTTCAGGCTCCTTCAGTGTGCCATCATCCCTTTCCTGCACGAGCAGCCCGCCAATCACCGATCGAACGTCCGGCCCATCGTTTTTCTCGGGCGGCCCAGCAAGCATTTTCATCAGCCGCAAATTTTTCTTCTTTTGCAGCAAGGCCCTTGCGTCCGGCTCGAATTCCGGTGCAATGATGACTTCGCTGAATATTTCTGAAATGCCGCGAGCCAGCGATTCCGTCAGAGGACGATTGCAAATGATGATGCCGCCAAACGGCGCCTGTTTATCCGTGGCGAATGCTTTGATCCAGGCTTCTCGAAGATCTGGGTCCGAACCGACTCCGCATGGGTTGGTGTGCTTTAGAATTGCGATGGTCGGTTCCGAGAATTCCCGGATCAGCCCTGCCGCAGCGTCGATGTCGAGGATGTTATTATAAGAGAGTTCCTTGCCATGCAGTTTCTGGAAATAATCCTGAAAATGGCCGTACAGGCTTGCTGACTGGTGCGGATTTTCTCCGTAGCGGAGGCGCGTTTCCAAAGGTAGAGAGAGCGTAAACGACCCGCTACTGCTTTGTTCTCGACGCAGATAATTGGCAATTGCCTGATCGTATTTGGCGGTCGTAAGAAAAGCTTTGATCGCGAATTGTTCCCGCATCGCCAGCGTAGTCTCGCCTCGATGCTGTTCGATCTCTTCCAATACCGTAGCGTAGTCCGACGGATCGATAACGACCGTGACAGATCGGTAGTTTTTGGCCGCGCTCCGCAACATGGAAGTCCCTCCAATATCAATCTGCTCGATCGCCTCTTCAATTTTCACCTCCGGCCGAGCAATCGTGCTCTCAAATGGGTAAAGGTTAACCACGACCAGATCGATCGGTTCGATCTGGTTCTCCGCGGCCTGTCGCTGGTGATCCGGATTGTCGCGCAGGTAGAGCAACCCACCGTGCACTTTTGGGTGAAGGGTTTTAACGCGTCCGTCCAGAATCTCAGGAAACCCCGAGAATTTTTCGATTTCGATATGTGGGATCGACTCTTTCCTGAGCAGTGCTGCGGTGCCGCCGGTCGAAACGATCTCAATAGCCATCTCGCTGAGCCGACGTGCGAAAGGCACGATGCCCGTCTTATCCGAAACAGAAATGAGAGCGCGATTGATTTTCATGAAAGTCAAAAGGATAACAGGTTCTCATTGCTCGTCTATTGTTTCGGGAACGGGACATTCGACCGGACGGCAAATTTTCGAAAAATCCCCTTGCACTATACTAACCAGTCAACTAAGCTGGCGTCGTGAAGCGAGAGAGCGATACCAGACAGAAACTTCTCAATACCGCGGTGACGCTCATCTGGGAGAATAGTTACGGCTCCATCAGCGTAGACGACATCTGCAGCCGTGCCGGCGTCAATAAGGGGAGTTTCTATTACGCTTATAAGTCAAAGTCCGATCTCGCCGCCGCCGCCTTTGAAGATCACTGGAATAAAAAGCGCGGCCTGATGGATGAGATTTTTTCCTCGCAGGTGCCGCCTCTCGAGCGCCTGGAAAAGTACTGTGATCGCGTTGTCCAGGATCAATTAGATAAATACGAGAAGTTCGGCAAACTTTGCGGTTGTCCGTTCTCTTCCATCGGATCCGAGTTGAGCACACAGGACGAACAAATCCGAAAAAAGGCTCATGAACTTTCCGAGAGAAGCATGAAATATTTGGCCTGTACGTTGCGCGACGCTGCCGCTGAAGGCACTCTGGAGACCGAGGATCCCGTTGAACTTGCACGCCAGGTTTTTTGCTACGCGGGCGGGTTGATGATGCAGGCGAAAATCGAGAATAACCCGGCCGTTTTGAAGTGTTTGAAAAAAGGCGTTTTCCGGCTGGTGGGCGCAAATCAAGTCGGATCTCTCGTGTGACGCGGATTTTGGTAAATTTTTTTGTCTCTAAATTAAACTGACTGGTCAGCTAAAATATTGTCTAGTTATGAACACCAAGTGGGTTCCTGTAAATCGTGAGTTAAGTTCGGTTCGGCCTGAATGCTCCGCTGCAGCTCTCTCTGAGCGACTGTTCGAAGGTCCATTGAGTTTTGCGGAAATCCTGGAGTTGTCAGAAAAGTGCGATCTTTGGGACATCGAAAAAGAGAGGAAGACTTTCAGTCGTTCGCTTACTTTCGTGGTTCCGGCTACCCAGCGCGTGGCCTCCTTTTCGCGAATTGTCGAGTAACAACGTTATCGAAAAGTAAGCACTTCAGCCTGGCCGCTAGCGTGCCCGGCGACGGCGTCGGTGGCGATCCCGATAAAAAGTCCATGTTCCACGACGCCAGGAATTTGGTTTAACTTTTGCCCAAGATTTTCGGGGTCCGGGATCACCTCCAGGTGACAATCCAAAAGGTAGTGGCCGCTGTCTGTGATCAGCGGTTTTTCCAAGCCGCCGCGCATCTCGATTTTAGGGTCTCCCAAACCGACATCCGCGAACAATTTTCGCATAAGCCGCTCGGTGCTGCGCCAGCCGAATGGGATCACTTCGACCGGAAGCGGGAATCGGCCGAGGCGCTCGACCAATTTCGACTCGTCCACGATGCAAACCATCCTGTTTGAAGCGCAGGCAACAATTTTTTCCCAGAGCAGATTTGCACCGCCTCCTTTAATCATCCGACCTTTGCCATCGATCTCATCCGCGCCGTCGATTGTCAGGTCTAATTGACCGACATCATTCAAATCTGCCAGCGACACTCCGACCTCCTCCGCAAGTTGCCCGGTCGACTTCGAACTCGGCACCCCGATGACACGGAGTCCCTTCGCTACGCGTTCGCCGAGGATGCGAACAAACCATCGGGAGGTTGTTCCTGATCCAAGCCCGATGGTCATTCCATCCTTGAGGAATCTCTCGATTGCTTGGGCGGCGGCGGTCCTTTTTGCCTCGTCCTGTGCGGAGGTTGGTTGCATATGATGTTCTAAGCGGTGTTGTTTTAAGGGGATTTTGCCGCGAATTATACTACGGCGTTCGATTCAAAGCGAATCGTGACTAAAGTGCGCAACCGACGAAATGAGAAATTGAAGCAGGTTCGTTGTCCAAGCCGCCTGACGTACAGCCCTGCTCCGGCGGAGAAACCGCTTTTCATCTATGACGGGGATTGTGATTTTTGTATCCGCTGGGTCCGGCGATGTCAGGAGACCACGCGCGAAAAGGTCGATGTCGCTCCGTTTCAGGCCGTCGGAGAGCGTTTTGCGCAGGACATACCGATCGAATCCTTTCGCTCCGCCGTCCACCTGGTCGAGACCGATGGGACGATCTATGACGGCGCCGAAGCGGTGTTTCGAATGCTCGCCTACGGGTCCCGTATCGGTAGCGGGCTCGGTCTCAGGTGTTACCGCCAAGTGCCCGGTTTTGCGGCGCTGGCGCGGGGTGGGTATCGGTTTGTTGCCGGTCACCGTTTGCTCGCTTCCAGTCTCACCAAGGCGCTGTGGGGAAAGGGTGAAGATGCGGTTTGCCGGCCTACCTACTACCACGCGCGTACCTGGTTTCTTCGGTTGCTCGGATTGGTTTACCTCATCGCTTTCTGGTCCTTTTGGAGCCAGATCGACGGGCTAGTTGGTCGCGAGGGCATTCTGCCCGTCGCGCCTTGGTTAGACGAATTGCGGAATCGGTTCGGAACGGAAGCGTACCGGTTGTTTCCCACGCTCTGTTGGCTCAACGCCAGCGATTCGTTCCTGCATTTCTTGTGTGCATCCGGAGTCGTCCTGAGTCTGCTGCTCATTTTGCAGATCGCACCACTTTTCTGTCTGCTTCTGTTGTGGAGCATTTATCTGTCGCTCAGTGTGGCGGGCCAGCTCTTCATGAACTTCCAATGGGATTACCTGCTTTTGGAAGTCGGCTTTCTCAGTATTTTCCTTGCGCCGCTCCGGCTTTTACCATCGCGACGTTATCAAAGTCCGCTCTCCCCCTGGGCGCATTTTCTCCTCCGCTGGCTCCTGTTCCGACTCATGTTCATGTCGGGCATGGTGAAGCTGACCAGCGGAGACGATTCCTGGTGGAAGCTGACTGCGCTCCGGTATCACTATGAAACGCAACCGTTGCCAACGCCTCTTTCCTGGTGGGCAAATCAATTTCCACCCTGGATTCAGGCAGTCTCGACAGTCGTCATGTTTGGCGTCGAGTTGGGTGCGCCATTCCTGCTGTTTGCCCCGCGACGACTACGGTTGATTGGAGTTCTCGCTTTATTGACGCTGCAGACACTGATCGCGCTGACGGGTAACTATTGCTTTTTCAACCTTTTGACCGCGGCGCTCTGCCTGCTTGCGGTGGACGACGCGGTTTGGTCGCGCATCGGGCGAAAGCCTTGGCCGAGCATGGCAGTTTGTGGCGCCGCCTGGCCTTCATGGATCCTGATCCCAGTGACGGTTGTTACCCTGGCTTTGAGCGGGCCTCTGCTTTGGAGCGCTGTATTTCCCGAAAGTGACTGGCCACCAGTATTCAGCGTTCCTTACCGCTTTCTCGAGCCGTTCCGTTCGCTTAACGGCTATGGGTTGTTCAGAGTCATGACGAAGACCCGTCCTGAAATCATCGTCGAGGGCAGCCAGGATGGTCTGACCTGGCTGCCGTACGAATTCAAATATAAAGTGGGTGACCTCCAGCGTGCGCCGCCCATCGTCGCCCCTCATCAACCGAGGCTGGATTGGCAAATGTGGTTTGCCGCTTTGGATGACGTCCAGGGTGAGCCATGGTTTATGAATTTTCTGGTGCGGTTGCTTCAGGGGTCTCCGTCCGTTCTACGGTTGATCAAAACGAATCCATTTCCAGAGTCTCCGCCGCGTTACGTCCGAGCGCGACTTTTTGAGTACCATTTGACGAGTGCGCTAGAAAAAAGGCAGACCGGAGCGTGGTGGAAACGAGAAGAGGAGGGCACCTATTGTCCACCTGGCAGCTTACGGGGAGATTAGTCGTGAGTGCACTGAGTGAGGTAAGCAGCGTCCCCCGTTAGGTCGGTCGGAAGAAGCAAACGGTGACGCTTTGCTTTGCAGTTTGGACATTTCAGCGTTTAACGCGGTGGCAGTGCTTATGTGTCTCGGAGGGACGGTACGATCGTAGCCTGGCACGAAGTGCCTGGGGAAAGCGTCCCTCAAAATCAAAAGAACCGTCCCGTAGGGTACGGTATGATCGGGCGGTATAGGCAATCCCAGAGGTATTTCTCGTCGAAATGTGCGCCGTGTTTCTTTAGCAAAGCCGAATTCTCTTTTTGAAAGGTTCGTGTCCGATGATGTTCGAGCTGCTGCTCGATGTAAACGGACCGTTTCCTGGACCTGAGAAACACCAACGCTGATTTCAATCATCGAATCGATGCGCACACCCTCGCGAAATCACACCGTACCCTACGGGACGGCTCTTTCGGGGTGACGCTTTCCCAGGCACTTCGTGCCAGGCTACGATCGCACCGTCCCTCCGGGACAAAAGCCAGTTGGCCTATTGAAGCGGCTTCATAGAAGCGCCTATAAGCCAAACCCTGGGACTAGAACGGAATATCGTCCGGTTCGGCATCCAGATCCGGATCGCGCGGTTCGGGCCGGGCGGGAGGAGCAGACACCGTAGGGTTTCGGCGATATGGGGCGCTGGAGGAGGAGCCTTCGCCTTCCTGTCGGCTGCCCAGCAGTTGAAGATTTTCAGCAACCACGCGCATGCGGGACCGTTTCTGACCGGTCTGCTTGTCGTCCCAGGTGTCCAATTGGAGACGGCCTTCGATAAAGACCGGGCGCCCTTTTTTTAGATATTGCCCGGCAATTTCGGCTTGGCGCGCCCAAAGCGTCACGTCGACGAAGGTGGTCTCCTCTTTTTTTTCACCATCTTCTCCCGAGTAGATTCGATTGACGGCGAGACCGATTTCCGTCACCGCCGTGCCCTTGGGTGTGTAGCGCACCTCAGGATCGCGAGTCAGATTGCCGATTAATAGTACGCGGTTGAGATTTGCCATAAAGAAAAGTTTAGGCTTTGGAAATTCGCACAGGCACCCTAAGCGGTAAACGCTGGTAATGCTGCAGAAAAACGATGGGGTCGAGCTTAAATTTGCCGCGCAGCTTGGTGATCAAGTTTGGATCTGCTTCGAAAATAAAATTTACGTAGTAGGCGGAGTCGATGTGACGCGGGCTGTAGGCGAGCGGGCGCTTATCCATTTTCTGGACTTGTTCGACCGTGGCGCCCTCTTTCGCTAAATCCGCTTCCAGACGTTCAATAATTTCTTTCACGCTGTCTTCCTGGCCACGCGTATCGACGGCCAGCAAGCATTCATAACGATGTTTCATAATGTTTCAATATTATTCTGCTTTGTTGTAATTGTTCATCGCCGAAGCGATTCCATTCCGCGCCACGTGTTCGATCGCTTCCGCCGCACGTTCGATCGCCCGATCGATCGTCGCCTTCTCCGACCGATCGAATTCGCTCAGGACATGGTCGCTCAATCGTTCGGCGTCGCTCGAACCGCCGATCCCTATCCGTAACCGCATGAAGGTCTCGCCCAGAGGTACGATGATCGATTTCAACCCATTGTGGCCGCCGTCGCTCCCTGTCGGCCGTAACCGGAGCCGCCCAAGCGGAAGGGCCACGTCATCCACCACGACCAGGATCTCTTCCGACGGCACTTTAAAATAATGCGCGAACCGGCCAATAGCCTCTCCGGTTCGGTTCATGTAGGTCAATGGTTTTATCAAAAGGATGTCGCCCCATTTTCCCAATTCGGAACCCCAGGCAGCCGATCTTGACAATTTCACTCCCTTTTTTCCTGCCAGATAGTCGATCACCATGAAACCAATGTTATGCCGCGTACCGCCATACTGGAGCCCGGGATTTCCGAGGCCAGCCACGAGACGCAGATCGGCCATGGGCTAGGAAGACTGAGGAGTCTCCGTTTTGGCTTCGCCCTTCTTCTCGGTGATCACTTCGGGTGTCGCCGGGGTTTCGGCGGTCTCGACAACTTCTTCGCCCACCCGTGAGGCAACCACGCTGACCACGGTCAGGTCGCCGTCCGTCAGGGATTCCACCCCGGAGGGGAGTGGAATATCGCGGACATGCAGCGCCTCACCTATATTGAGGTTCGTTACATCGATGCGAACGATTTCCGGCAGGTCCTGCGGGAAACACTCCACTTCCAGCGTTCGTAACGAATATTCGAGCAGGCCACCGAACGTTCTGACTCCCAAGGCATCACCGACGGCTTCAATCGGAACTTCGGAGGTGATCTTCTCGGTGGCGGAAACGGCATGAAAATCGACATGCAACAATTCCCGCTTTAAGGGATGATGCTGAACTTCCTGGATCAGAGCCAATCGGCTGTTGCTTTGGCTCCCGTCCACGATCTCCAGTTCGACCAAGACGTGTTCGCTCAACGCGTGCGCCAGCACGCTTGTCAATGCGCGGGCCTCGACTTGAAGGGCCATCGGCTCCGCCTGAGAGCCGTAAATGACTCCGGGCACCAGACCCTCCTTTTTGATCTTTTTGATAGCATTCCGACCGATGACGGTCCGCTTTTGCGCTTTGAGTTTAACTTGTTGAGCCATGATTCTTAAGACTGTTTTGCGTTGATCTCGAAAAGCGAACTTACCGATTCGTTCGTGTAAATTCGGTGGATGCCCTCAGCGAGGACCTCTGCGATGGAAAGGACGGTGATGTTGCAATCCGGGTGGAGTCTCACCGGCGTGCTGTCGGTGGTGATCAATTCCTGGATTTCCGATTTGATCAATCTTTCGTGAGCGATATCGGTAAAAACAGCGTGAGAAACACCCGTGTAAATATCTTCGGCGCCATATTTTTTTAGCAGCGTCGCGGCATTCGTCAGGGTGCCGGCAGTTTCCGTAAGGTCATCCACCATGATGACATTTTTTCCGTCCACATCGCCGATCACCGTCAGCGCCTCTGTTTCGGTTGGACTGATCCTTCGTTTTGCCACGATTGCCAATGTTGCCCCCAAAGCCTCGGCATAGGCGGAAGCCAACTTCAGGCCGCCAACGTCCGGTGAGACAACCGCCAGGTTCTCGATTTTCTTCTGGCGGATATAGCGGATCAACACCGGCGCCGCGTACAAATGGTCGACCGGAATATCGAAAAATCCCTGGATCTGTTGGGCATGCAAATCGAGCGTCAGCACTCGGCTGGCACCAGCCGCTACGAGCAAATTGGCGACGAGCTTGGCGGTAATCGGTACCCGGGGCTGATCTTTTCGGTCTTGTCGCGCATAGCCAAAATAGGGAATGACCGCGGTGATCCGATACGCACTGGCTCTTCTGGCGGCATCGATCAGGATCAGGAGCTCCATTAGATTCTGATTCGTGGGCGGGCAGGTCGGTTGCACGATGTAAATATCGCGGCCCCGGATGTTTTCGTTGATTTTGACCCGCGTCTCGCCATCCGGAAAAGAGCTGACCACCGCGTCGCCGAGAGGAGCGCCGATCGACTGGCAAATTCTCAGGGCCAGGTCGCGATGCGCCGATCCTGAAAAGATCTTCATTTCTCGATTGAACGGGGTCATAGCCAGGCGAAAAGGAACCCAGACTGTAATGCCGAAATCCACTTTTGCAAGGGTTCACCGGCGCCCCAAGGCAGCCGGAGCAATCGTCTCCCCTTGACGCGCAACAGCGCAAAGTAACATCTGCTTACATCCTGTATCACGTCGGATGAGCGAAGCCCTCCAAAGTTACCTGCGACGGAGCAATAGCGTGGGTTTCGTCGCCTCGGACGACCTTCACCCCTCCTCAGACGAGCAACTCTGCCAGCTTTGCCCTGAAGGCCTCCTCATCTCGGACGGAATAATCGGAGTCGGCTCTCAACCGAATTTCTTGGCCGTCGGCCGACCGGAATCGAAGGTAGAGCGGTTGTATCCCCGGGAATTGCCGGACAAGGTCGCGGATGGCCATCAACCGTTCTTCATCGGCCTTTTCGAGAGGGATATCGATCGTTAGAGCCTTGACCGATTTCCGACCGGTCATTGGCCCGATTTCGTTTGCCACGATCCGGATGCTGTCTTCCCGCTTGTCCAGTTTGCCCGTGATAGCCACGATCTTACCTTTATCAATCTCTTTGGACGTTTTCGCGTACACCTCGCCCCAAACCATGACCTCAACCGATCCGGTAAAGTCTTCCAGGGTCAGGATGGCGAACGGCTTTCCTTCCTTGCGGGTTAGCTTCTTGTCGAACGAAGAGATCGACCCGGCGATCTTGACGGTGCCTTTGTCGTCCTGATCGGCTAAATCGTTGATCTTCATGTAAAAGCCTCCCTCGATCAGTTCCCGATAGGCGTCCAACGGATGGCCTGTTACGTAAAAGCCGAGAAGGTCCTTTTCATGCCCGAGTTTTTCGACGGCCGACCAAGGCGTAAAATGCACCGCGTCACCGTTTGTTTTTGGAGCCGCCGCTATCTCCAAGTCGCCAAATAACGAGACTTGGCCGCTGCGCCTGTCTCGGTGCACCGAGGCGCCGGACGACAATGCTTGATCGATTCGCTCAAATTGTTCCGCACGATCTCTCCCGGTAAAATCGAATGCTCCGGCCCGAATCAGGTTTTCCAGAATCTTGCGATTCACCGACTTGGAATCCAGGCGGCCGCAATAATCCTCGACCGATTTGAACGGACCGTTCTTCTCTCGTTCGGCGATGGCTGACTCCATCGCGGCTTCGCCGATGTTTTTGATCGCTGCGAGTCCGTAGCGAATACCCCGCTGCTCGGCCTGGGTTTCAGGCACAAACTTGAGATGGCTCCGGTTGATGTCCGGCGGCAGAATCGATATGCCGAGCCGTTGGCATTCCGCGACGAATACGGCGATTTTACCCGTATTGTTGACTTCGTTACTGAGCAGCCCGGACATGAATTCAACCGGATAGTTCGCTTTCAGATAGGCGGTCCGATAACTAATCAAGCCATAGGCGGCACTGTGACTCTTATTGAATCCGTATCCGGCGAACTTTTCGAGGAGATCGAAGATGGCGTTCGCCTTCTTTTCGTCGATCCCATTCACGCGTTGGCATCCCGCGATGAAATTGACGCGCTCTTTGGCCATCTTTTCTTTGTCCTTTTTCCCCATCGCGCGTCGGAGCAGATCGGCCTGACCAAGGGTATATCCGGCCAGGACATTGGCCGCGCGTTGGACCTGCTCCTGATAGATCATGATCCCATAGGTGTTGGCACAGACCTCTTTAAGCAACGGATGCTCGTATTTGATTTTCGTCTGGCCCTTCTTGCGCTTGATGTAGTCAGGAATCAGTTCCATCGGGCCGGGGCGATAGAGCGCGATCAAGGCGATGATATCGTCGATGCTGTTGACATCGAACTGCTTGCACAGATTCACCATCCCGCCCGATTCCAATTGAAACACGCCAATCGTTTCGCCGCGATTCAGCAGATCAAACGTGGTCCGATCATCGAGTGGTAGCGTTTCGAGTGAAAAATCGGGCCGCCGATCTCGAATCAGCGCGGCTGCATCCTGCAGAACCGTGAGCGTTTTAAGCCCCAGAAAATCCATTTTTAACATGCCCAGCTCGGTGAGCGGGCCCATGGCATACTGGGTAACGACTTCGTTGTCGTTCCCGCGACAAAGCGGGATGTAATCGTCAAGCGGCCGGTCGCCGATCACCACGCCTGCAGCATGAATGCCGGTGTTCCGAGTCAGACCTTCCAGAACGGTCGCGTAATTCCAAAGCTGTTGAGTGTTCTCCTCGGTTTCTACGGCTTGTTTTAGTTCGGGGTTCTTTTCCAGCGCGCCGCTTAGCGTGATCCCGAGTTCGTTCGGGATCATCTTCGCAATGCGATCGGCATCGGAGTAACCCAGGCCCATCACCCGGCCAACGTCCCGAACGACGCTTTTGGCCCCAAGTGTACCGAAGGTGATGATCTGTGAAACCGCGCGCGATCCATACTTTCGTCGGACATACTCAATCACTTCACCCCGTCGGTTCTGGCAAAAATCAACGTCGATATCCGGCGGGCTCACGCGTTCCGGATTCAGAAACCGTTCGAAAATCAGCTCGAACCGCAGCGGATCCAGATCTGTGATACCGAGGACATAAGCCGCGAGTGAACCAGCTGCTGATCCGCGTCCGGGACCAACTGGAATACCCTGCTGTTTCGCATAATGAATGAAATCCCAAACAATCAGGAAATAGCTGACAAACCCGGCCTTCTCCAGGACGGAGAGCTCATATTCCAAGCGCTGCCGCAGCTCTTGATCGGTTTCGGCGCGTTCCCCGTAACGCTCTCTTAGCCCATGGAGGCAAAGTTCGTGGAGAAATGCCTCGCGGGTGTTCCCTTCGGGCGGCGTGTAAGCTGGGTATTTCGAAACGCCAAAATCAAGTTTGAGATCGCAGGCTTCGGCGACGCGAAGCGTGTTGGTCAGGGCTTCTGGGACTTCCGCAAAAATGGCCCGCATCTCTTCTGCAGATTTGAAATAAATCTCTGTCGGATAATGCATCCGTCGCTCGTCATGGACCATCGACCCGGTGCCGATACAGATCATCACGTCATGAGCCTCATGATGGGAGCGCTCCAGAAAATGGACGTCGTTCGCCGCGACGACGGGGATCACCAGCTTTTTGGAGATTTCCAGAAGCGCCCGATTACAGAGATGCTGCGCTTCAAGCCCGTGATCGTGGAGTTCGAGGTAAAAGTTTTCCGCCCCGAAGATGTCCACGAATTCGCCGGCCGTTTTATGGGCCTTGTTCAGGTCACCCGCCTGAATTGCCACATTGATTTCACCTTTGAGGCAGGCGCTCATGCCGATGAGGCCGGCGCTGTGTTTCGCCAGCAATTCCTTGTCGATGCGCGGCTTATAATGGAAACCTTCCAGGTGCGCAGCAGAAACGAGTTTCACGAGGTTGCTGTAACCGCGAAGGTCTTTTGCCAGCAGTGTGAAATGGAAGGCGGCGTCTCGGGCGGATGAAGCGCTTTTGTCGGTCATCGAGCCGGGCGCCAGGTAGACTTCACACCCGATAATGGGCTTCACGCCGGCCTTCACCGCGGCCTCATAGAACTCGATCGCACCGTACATGTTGCCGTGATCGGTCATGGCCACCGCCGGCATGGCGTAATCGACCGCCTTTTTCATGAGATCCGGAATCCGAATAGCGCCATCCAGGAGGGAGTATTCTGTGTGCAGATGCAGGTGGACGAAGGAATCAGTCGGCATGGCCCCTCAAGTTACCCGCTGAAGCCGCCTGCATCAACGACGCAGGATTGGCATTTTTGTATTTTGTGGCAAACTAGCTTCTCTCAAGCCGAGGTGGCGAAATTGGCAGACGCGCCAGACTTAGGATCTGGTCCCGAAAGGGGTATGGGT
>Ga0210396_10002774_pt1 | contig 17675 bp, 18 predicted proteins | sample IncBWH17OmetaG_FD_155466 | JGI IMG/M metagenome (GOLD analysis project Ga0210396, IMG submission 155466) | Forest soil microbial communities from Barre Woods Harvard Forest LTER site, Petersham, Massachusetts, United States - Inc-BW-H-17-O ... | reverse complement strand
TCCAACGGGGGCATGGCGACGGAAGTCCGAGAGTCCTTGCCGTTCCTCTTCACCCATGTGGTCGTCGTTGGCCACCCGGGTGCGGCCGACCGCCGCCCACCACTGCTCGGTGCCGACCCGGGCCGCGTTGGCCTCGCGCACTCCATCACGAATATCGTTGTGATCACCGATGGCATCGAGCGTTTCGCCTTCGGGGTCGTCGGCACCCCGCTTCAACAGTTGCGGGTAGAAGATCAACTCTTCGATGTAGGCGTGTACGTCGAGCTTGTCGGCGAGCGGACGCCAAACCCGCTCGAGCGCGGCGCGGTGAACCGGACTCTGCGCCTGCAGATAGTCCAGCTCGGCGAATTGTTCGCGGAACCAGTCGTGGTCGGCGAGGATCAACGTGGTGATGTCAGCCACTGTCAGCCACTGCCAGCCATTGCGCGTCCCAGCCTCCCTGACCGCTTGGGGTCATCGTGTTTCATGCTGGCAGAACCAGTCAAGCCGAACAGAGGACGACACCCCCGCGAGCCGTTGGCTTGCGGGGGTGTCGCACCGTTGTCGACGAACAGCCGGGTGTTACGCGAGATCGAACCGGTCGCTGTTCATGACCTTGACCCACGCCGCCACGAAGTCGGCCACGAACTTCTCCTTCGAGTCGTCCTGCGCATACACCTCCACGAGTGCACGCAAGATCGAATTCGAGCCGAACACAAGGTCATTCGCGGTCGCGGTCCACTTCGGCGCGCCCGAGGTCCGGTCGTGGCCCTCGTAGACATTCTCCGTGCTCTCCGACGGCTTCCACTCGGTACCCATGTCGAGCAGGTTGACGAAGAAGTCGGTGGTCAACACGCCCGGTTTGTCGGTGAACACGCCGTGCTTGCTGCCGCCGTGGTTCGCGCCGAGGGCACGCAGCCCGCCGATGAGTACCGTCAGCTCCGGAGCGGTCACACCCAGTAAGTACGCCCGCTCGAGCAGCAGCTGCTCCAGCGGCGCCTTCTCGCCCGCCCGCGCATAGTTACGGAACCCGTCGGCCCGCGGCTCGAGCACCGCGAACGACTCCACGTCGGTGTTCTCCTGCGAGGCGTCGGTGCGACCCGGCGTGAACGGCACCGTGACGGTGTGCCCCGCGTCCTTCGCCGCCTTCTCCACCGCCGCCGACCCGGCCAGCACGATCAGGTCGGCCAGCGAGATCTTCTTGCCACCGGACGCCGAACCGTTGAAGTCCTGCTGGATCTTCTCCAGGACCGGCAGCACCTTGTGCAGCTCCGAGGGCTCGTTGACCTCCCAGTTCTTTTGCGGCTCAAGGCGAAGCCGTCCGCCGTTGGCCCCGCCACGCTTGTCGGTGTTGCGGTAACTTGCCGCCGCCGACCATGCCGTCTTGACCAGCTGGGGAACCGACAGACCCGAGTCGAGCACCTTGCCCTTCAGTGCGGCAACGTCCTTCTCGTCGACCAATGTGTGGTCCACGGCCGGAACCGGGTCCTGCCACAGCTGCGGCTCGGGAATCCACGGCCCGCGGTAGCGGCTGATCGGGCCCATGTCGCGGTGCAGCAGCTTGTACCACGCCTTAGCGAACGCCTCGGACAGCTGCTCCGGGTTGTTCAGCCAGCGCTGCGTGATCTCGCGGTAGATGGGGTCCTCGCGCAACGAGATGTCGGTGACGAGCATCGTGGGGGCGCGACCTGGCCCGCCGAACGGGTCGGGGATGGTGCCGGCACCGGCGCCGTCCTTCGCTGTGAACTGCCAGGCCCCGCCCGGGCTTTTGGTCAGCTCCCACTCGTAGCCGTACAGGGTCTCCAGGAAGGAGTTGTCCCACTTCGTCGGCGTGGGCGTCCAGACGACCTCCAGGCCGCTGGTGATGGCGTCCTTGCCCGAGCCACTGCCATAGGAGCTCTTCCAGCCCAAACCCTGTTGTTCGATCGGCGCCGCCTCCGGCTCGGGACCGACAAGGTCGCCGTCGCCGGCGCCGTGGGTCTTGCCGAAGCTGTGGCCACCGACGATCAGTGCGGCGGTCTCCTCATCGTTCATCGCCATCCGGCCGAACGTCTCACGGATGTCCACCGCGGCAGCGACCGGATCCGGCTTGCCCTCGGGCCCTTCCGGATTCACATAGATCAGACCCATGGTGGTCGCACCGTAGGGCTCCGCAAGGTCTCGCTTACCGGAGTAGCGCTTGTTGGTTCCCAGCCACTCGTTCTCTTCGCCGAAGATGATCTCCTCTGGCTCCCAGACGTCCTCGCGGCCAAATGCGAACCCAAAGGTCTTGAAACCCATCGAGTCCAGGGCCACGTTGCCGGCGTAGACGATCAGGTCCGCCCACGAGATCTTGTTGCCGTACTTCTTCTTGACCGGCCACAGCAGCCGGCGGGCCTTGTCCAGGCTCGCGTTGTCCGGCCAGCTGTTGAGCGGGGCGAAGCGCTGCATGCCCTGGCCGCCGCCGCCGCGGCCGTCGTAAATGCGGTAGGTGCCCGCGGCATGCCAGCTCATCCGGATGAAAAAGCCGCCGTAGTGGCCGTAGTCGGCGGGCCACCAGTCCTGCGAGGTGGTCAGTACCGAGATCATGTCGGCTTTGAGCTCCTCGACATCGAGCTTGGCGAATTCCGCGGCGTAGTCGAAGTCCTCGCCGAGCGGGTTGGACTGCGGTGCGTGCGGGTGCAGCTTGGCGACGTCGACCTGGTTGGGCCACCAATCCTGGTTGGTCAGGGGCGCACCCTCTTTCGGCGTGGGTGAGGCGATTGCCGGATTTTCGCTATCGGACACAACATTCCTTTCGGTGTTAGGTGAATTGGGCTGTGATCAGGAAACTGCAGTCGAGCAGTCGGGGCAGAAACCCCAGTAGATGACTTCGGCCTCGTCGAGAACGAAGCCATCCAGAACGTTGTTGTCGTCCGCCGGGGTCAAGCACGGCGCCTCGCCGACCGCACAGTCGATGTCGGTGATGGTCCCGCAGGACCGGCAGACCAGGTGGTGGTGATTATCGCCGACCCGCGACTCGTAGCGAGCGACCGAGCCTAATGGCTGGATCCGCCGAACCAGACCCACTGCGGTCAGTGCATTGAGCACGTCGTACACGGCCTGGCGGGAGACATCGGGCAGGCCGATCCGCACCGCCGAGAAGATCGTCTCAGTGTCGGCGTGTGGACGGGCGTCCACAGCCTCGAGCACGGCCACCCGCGGCCGGGTCACGCGCAGATCGGCCATCCGCAGCCGGTCCGCGTACTCCGCCGTTGAGGACACCATGACAATATGGCGCCTTATCTGGAATCAGTCAAGAGTTCATTTCGGTGTGACCCAGGGACCAAGGCGCCGGCGGTCACACCTGACGGTATGACGGCTGCGTCGGGTCGACCAGCTGCACATCCACGGGACCAACCCCGAAAATAGCGATCACCGCCGGGTCGCGCCTGTTGGCCGGGACGCCATCGTAATGCGGCGTGCGAGCGGTCCTTTTCACGTAACCACCCGGCCCCACCGGTACCGCGTCCTGCGGCTGAAATTCATTCCCGCTGTTGACAAACCAGGTGCCGAATACCACCACCTGAATCCGGTCGGTGGCATAGGTATGCGGCGCACTGAACCAACCGGGATTCCATTTCATCATCACCAGGTATGGGCCCGGCTGGTCGAAATCCCCATACAGCTTTGCCATTTCGCCGCTGTGTGGCGGCAGGTTGCCCCATGACTCGAAACTCATTTTTTCGAAGGGCAGCGTGAACGTTTCGTTGGGATCCGGGCCAGTCCTGGGTGCCGGCGCCAACGGTATGCCTCCGATATTGCCTGTCTTGTCGCCGGCAGCGACCGCCGCCAGCAACAGCGGGGCCGCTGCCATCAGCAGCGACCGCCGGTTGGAATCCATGTCGCCCATCCGGTGCCTCCCGATACTTCGCTGACTTAGTGCTTCAGGGCACTGCCGTTGCGCCACTGATCCCAGCTGAGCGTCCAGTCGCCGTTTTGCGCCAGCTTCAACGGCGGTCCGCCGCTGTTGCGGATTTCGACTACGTCACCGGGGACCGAGAAATTGTAGAACCATTTCGCGTTGTCGGCGTTGAGGTTCAAGCATCCGTGCGAAGTGTCGGTGTGGCCCTGGGCCCACACCGTCGCGTCGAGCTGATGCAGATAGATACCGTCGGTGCTGATTCGGGTGGCGTAATTGATGGTCACGCGATATCCGAGGCGCGAATTCTTGGGCAGCCCAAAAGTCGAGGAATCCATCACGACCGGGTTGCCCTTGTCGAGCACGGTGTAGACGCCCGGCGGCGTCCACAACGATATCGTCTGCGCACCGACATTTTCAGTGCCACCCATTCCCATGGAAGTGGGCATGGTACGGACCAGGGCTGCGTTGCTGAAGACGCTGACCAGCTTGGTGGCATCATCGGCGATGGATATGTGCGCGTCGCCGATCCGGAACGACACCCGGCTGTCTTCCTGCCCGAATAAGCCTTTCCCCAGGGAGATTCCGTAGATTTTGGCCTCGGCAGTGACCGCCGTGCCCGGTGCGTAGTAGTGCTCCGGCCGCCAGTGGGCGTTCTGGTCGTCGACCCAGAACCATGAACCCTGCAGCCAGGGATTGGTCGTCACCGTCAGCTGCTTCTCGGCGGCGGCCCGGTCGGCGATCTGCTCATCGAAGTGGGCGACGACCACTGTTCCGACGCCGTAGGTACCGCCGTCTCGCAGTGCCGCCTCCGATGTCGTGGTAAACGAAACCTTGGTCTGATTGGACGGCCGCAGCGTAGAGAATGACGACACCTGAGTCGACGCAACGCCATTGGGGCCACGGCTGGTGACCGTCAGCGTGTAGGTCCGTCCGTAGCCCAGCGGGACGGTGGGCTTCCACACGGTGTTATCCGGAGTCATGACGCCCTCGACTGGTTTGCCGCCGTCATTGACCAGGCGAACATCGGTCAGCGTCCCTGCGTTGGCTTTGACCACTACGTGGGCGACCGGATCGACGGCGTGCGCATTGGGGTCGGGAGTGATCGTCACCTGTGCCGGCCCAAGCATTTTCGCAGGAACACCGAGGACGTTGCAATGTGGGCAACGCGGCAACGCTGCAATCGTGACCGCGCCGGCCACACCGACGACGACCAACACGGCAAGCAGGAACCGGCGCGGTCTGCTGATGCCCGGTATCCTGCGGGCTAGCGGATCGCTGTTCTTGGACGTCATCGAAGTTGACAAACCGGCGCGCTCTCTTGTCTGCTCGCTCGCGGTTGATCCGGAGCATGTTGTTCCTCATGTAGCCCGGAGTGTGCGCTCGGTAAACCCCGCCGCGCCGGCTCGAAGTTGGTAAGAATTGGCAAAAGGGGCAAAAGCTCAGCGGAAGCGGGCGTGACAGCACCTAGGCAGCCTTCTTCGATCCAGGACCGCGATCCACGGCCGCGGTGCCCCGTGTTGTGCCGTTGAACCCGCACCTCGGCGGGATCGTGAACTCAAATGACGCCGACAACGCGTGGGCCGGACCCGTGGTGCGCCGCAACGTCGGTTCGTTGCCGGTTTGTTTCGAACGAGCGTGCGCGGGAACACAGCGGCATTTGAACGCCACCTGCGGGGAGGCCTCGAGGTTCAGAAAGGCACACACGACCATGGCTCCCAGGCTGACGCCGCATTTCGCCAATGTGCAGGCACATTACGACCTATCCGACGACTTCTTCCGGCTGTTCCTCGATCCCACCCAGACCTACAGTTGCGCGTACTTCGAGCGCGAGGACATGACGCTGGAAGAGGCCCAAATCGCCAAGATCGATTTGGCGTTGGGCAAGCTGGGCCTGCAGCCCGGCATGACGTTGCTCGACATCGGCTGCGGGTGGGGAGCGACCATGCGCCGCGCGATCGAGAAGTATCATGTCAACGTCGTCGGCCTGACGTTATCCAAGAACCAGGCCGCCCACGTGCAGAGCTTGTTCGACGGGATGGATACCGCGCGCGGCAGGCGGGTGCTGCTGCAGGGCTGGGAGGACTTCAGAGAGCCCGTCGACCGGATTGTCTCCATCGGCGCATTCGAGCACTTCGGCCACGATCGCTACGACGAATTCTGCGGGTTGGCCAACAAACTCCTGCCCCCCGATGGCGCGATGCTGTTGCACACCATCACCGGGCTGAGCAGGAAGCAACTCGATGACCAGGGCCTGCCCATCTCAATACGCCTGATCCGCTTCATCAAGTTCATGGTCACCGAGATCTTCCCGGGCGGCCGGTTGCCATCGATCGACATGGTCGAGGAGCACTCGGCGGCAGCGGGTTTCACGTTGACCCGCCGGCAGTCGCTGCAACGGCACTACGCGAGGACCCTCGACCTGTGGGGGGATGCCCTGCAGGCCCGCGAGGCCGACGCCATCGAGCTCCAGTCGCAGGAGGTCTACGAGCGGTACATGAAGTACCTGACCGGCTGTGCGGACCTATTCCGCTCCGGCTACATCGACGTCAACCAGTTCACTTTGCAGAAGTGACGGTGCGCTCCAGGGTGATCAGCGATGCGGCGAGGTAGTCCTGCGGGAACACGGGCATTCCGCCGACTTGGTCGCGGAAGGCCTGCGGCGTGGCGCTCCAGTCGTAGGTGAGGGTGACGTCGGTGCGGTCGCCGTTGGGAGTGAGGTCGTAGCGCCAGAACCAGCCGCCGGGGTCGTGATTTCCGGCGTCGTCGAGCCGGCCCGTTATCCACCCGATGGCGCGGTCGTTGTCGAACACGTTGACCAGGTTGTACGTGACGTAATGACCACCGGCCCGTTCGAGGTACATATTCATCGCGAACATCTGTCCGATCGCAGTGATTGGCGTGGTGTCCACCGCGTCGCGGACCCAGTCGCCGGGCTCGCAGTTCTGGTGGCGGCACGGGTCTGCCAGGACGGCGAAGACCTCCGCCGGGGTGGCGGCGATAGTGCGGGTGACGGCGTAGCGTTCGGCGGTCACGGTCATGAGTTGTCCTTAGGTCCGTAGGCCAGGGCGACATCGGGGGAGTCCAGCCAACCCGAGTATGTGGGGCGCGAGGGCCAACCGTCAGGCGAATCGAGCCATTCCTCCTGGCGGCCCCACGGCAGGATGTCGATCAGCGGGAAGGTGTAGCTGAGCTGCTCGGTGCCCCGCCCGTTCGTGTGCCACGTGCGGTACACGGTGTCCCCGTCGCGCAGGAACACATTGACCGCGAAGCCCCCGCTGGGGGGCGCGTCCATGTCGGCGCCGAACGGGCTCTGCGACGACGAGTACCACTGCATCCGGTTGCCGACCTTCCGCCGGTAGGCCAGCGCCTCGTCGATCGGTCCATTGGTGACGATGACGAAGCGTGCGTCGTAGTTGTCGAGAAACTCCAGCCGGGTGAACTGCGAGGTGAATCCCGTGCATCCGCCGCACTGCCACTCCGCGCCGTCCGTCCACATGTGGTTGTAGACGATGAGCTGCGAACGCCCTTCGAAGACATCGACCAGGCGGATCGGCCCGTCGGCGCCGATCAGGGTGTAGTCCGGCAATTCGACCATCGGCAGGCGGCGCCGCTCCGCGGCGATGGCATCCAGTTCGTGAGTCGCGGCCTTCTCGCGCTTGCGCAGCTCGTCGAGCTTGGTGTGCCAAGTCTGGTAATCGACGATTGGCGGGAGAGCATTGGACATGGCGGATCTACCCCTTTTCCGATTTGTGGTGTCTTGTGACGTCATAGGTATGACCGCCGGCGCGCCCGGAATTCATCGGTGGACGATGCAATTGCCCGCGCAGGCCTCAGTGTGACAGTGCGATCCGCAGGACGACCCGCGGCTTGCGTCCACGCGCCGCGATCCTTTCGACCAGAGTCACCAGGCGGTATTCAAGGCCATACTTTCTGCGGATCTCGCGTGCGAGTCGTTGCACTGTCACGGGATCGGTGACCACCCGCGCTGCGCCCTCGATAGCCGAAACTCCGTCGCGTACCTTGCCGAAGCGGCTGCTCGGGGCCAACAGCACACGTGGATTGTTCTGGACCCGTTTGACTTTCCAGCTGTCCGCCGGTGTCCACACGAACAGGTCAACGCCATCGCGGCCGATCCACATGGGCGTCGACACGCCCTTTCCGTTGCGCTTGAACGTGGTCAGCGAGACGAAACGCTGCGCGGCAAGTGTGGCCGTTGGATCGCTTGTCACGGTTGCTCCGCTCCCTAGACCCGACCTAGACCCGTCCAAGGTAGTTGAAGGCGTTCGCAAAACAACGACACGGTCAACGAGAGGCAACGAAGAGTAACGATTAGCGCACTGGACTGGCCGCGGCAGCAGGGCCGATGGAAGGGTGGTGTTCGTGAGTGTTGACATCGGCGAGCAGTTGCACTGCTCGCGCACCCAATGGTTGGACAGGCCACCCCAACGCTGTGCGCGTGGTCACTGGCTGCTGCCGGGACACATGCTCGTCGCTACCGTGCCGTGTTCGTGCGGCCCCCACATCAGCTGGGAATGCGAGTGCGGCGCGGCCACTTACGAGCCGGAGTTGATCGATTCGTGCAGCCTGCTCACCGGTGTGCGCGGCTCCTGAGCTGAGCTTGGGCGTTACATCATATTGCGGCACAACGCATTCGAGTGCGATCCCATTAGATCGCAACGTTGCAGCACAGGGTTGACGCAAACGCAACAAGCTTGAATCGAACCTCCCTACGGTGAGGCGGTTCACGTCCCCTTGGCCATGGGGACTCACTTGAGCGGCTGCAACCGTATTCGCTGGGGCTAAAGCCTGGGCGCCATTTCAGCTTCTTACAAGCTTCTTCACAGCTTCGTCTATTTTCGCATTTGCAGTGCTCGGGCGATACATAATGACGGCGTCGCCGCCAACAAAAGAAAAGGACATTAAATGTCTTCACATCACTGGCTCACCAGACTGACAATCCCGGTAATCATTGGTGCTGCTTTAACCGCCGGAACCGCGGTCGCAAGCGCCGACGCCAATGACGATGCGTATCTTTCAAAACTGCAAAACCTCGGCTTTACCTGGCAGTCGGGGTCGGACTCCGACATCATCGGGATGGGGCACAGCATCTGCTCCGACCGCCTGGCCGGTAAAACGCCGGACGCGATCGCCTCGGACCTCCACGGACAGTTGAGTTCGAAAGGGTACTCGTTCGCGGACATCACAGGATGGGTGAGTGCCGCGGAATCCGTTTACTGCCCGCGTTAATCGATTTCTGGCCGCCGCCGCATTCCGCGGGGCCGGTTTAGCGTCTGCCCATGGCGGTTTGCTGCGTGAGCGGCGCGGGCTACGGCCCGCGCCGCTCATCGTCTCTACGGAGTCAGCGCTGCGCCTCGGGATTGGCGATCCGGATGGGCGTCCCATTCAGCCAGGCCGCCACGGCCTCTGCGGTGTCGGAGTAGAAGGCACTGAGCATCTCGCGCGTGACGTACCCAAGGTGGGGCGACAACGTCACACTCGGCAGAAGCCGCAACGGATGATTGGGCGGAAGTGGTTCGCTGTCGTAGACGTCGAGCCCGGCTCCGGCGATGCGCCTCGTCCTGAGCGCAGCGATCAGAGCGGCCTCATCGACAATCGGGCCTCTGGAAGTGTTGACCAAGTAGGCCTGTGGCTTCATCAAGGCCAGCTCGGGTTCGGCGACCAGACCACGGGTGCGCTCCGAGAGCACCAGGTGGATGGAGACCACGTCGGACTCTTCGAACAACGCGGCTTTCTCGACCCGGCGCGCGCCGACCGCCGTTGCGGCCTCCTCGGTGAGATTTTGACTCCACGCAATGACTTGCATGTCAAAGACTTTCGCGTATTCGGCCATGCGCTTGCCGATCCTGCCGAGACCGAGAAGCCCGAGCGTTTTGCCCGACAACGTCATACCGGTGCTGGCCTGCCACGCGCCGGCACGCATGCGCAAATGCTCTTCGGCTAGATTGCGCACCGTCGCGATCATCAACCCCCAGGCGAACTCTGGAGTGGCGTCGCGCACGGAGCGGAATCTCGGATTGGCGAAGTCCGAGTGCGCGACAAGGACGCCGGTGTCGGTGGCCGCGGCCATGTCCAGGTTCGGCAGGCTCTTGCCGACGATGGTGATCAGTTTGAGGTTCGGCAGCCGCTCGATGAGGGTGCGCGGTAGCGCCATGCGCTCGCGCAGGGTGCAGAGAACATCGAACGGTCTTAGTGCGTCTGCGGCCTCCTCCTCGGAGAGGTGCCGGTCGAAGACGGTGATCTTGGCCCGGGTCTGCACCGGCGACCAGTCGGCGAGGTTGAGGGCCACGCCGACATAGTCGTCGAGTATCGCTACCTGGGGCATGCGGATTCCCTATCGCATCGTTGGCTGGCGTTGCCGTCTCCCATCCTGATGGTCGACGGTGTCGAACCTACGCGCGGGCCGCAAAACGACCGGTGCAGTCGTTAGGTCAGTTGCCAAAGCCCCCGTGTGGCGCCCGCACCACGGTCACGGGCCCACTGGGACCCGCGCCAAGCTGACTGGCGGCGAAAGCGGCTCCCTGGTCAACGATGCTGGCGTCGTCGGCATAGGTGTCGTGTGCGGCGAAATTCACCCCGTCAGAGCAAACCGGGTCCTCGGGGGCGCACACCTTGATGGTCTTGGCCTGATACGTCGGGCCGATGGCGACGGGCGGCTGCCCGAGGAAGTTCATGGCCCTGACATTTGGCGTGCCGTAGAGGACGACAGCGGCGACATGGTCGGCCACCTCGGGCGCCAGCGGTTTGGGAACGGTCGCAGGATCCACCCCATCTGGCACTGCCGCCGTGGTGACGAAGCCCGTTACGGCCGCGCCCTGAGAATAGCCACCGAGCACCATCTTGGTCTGGGGGCAGCTCGCCGCCTCGGAGACGACATGAGCGCCCGCGTCCCTGATGCCGTCGAGGCCGGTGGACCACTCGTTGCTGGCGGGGTAATTGACCGGGTATACGTCGAGCGACTTACCGCCGCTGCGCGCGCGCAGGGAGTCGACGAATGCCTGTCCGGTCGGGCCAACGCCGGGCGGCTCACCGGTGCCGCGGGCGAATACCACCTCAACGTCGGGGCACGGCTGGGCGGATGCGGAGGGGAGAGCGGGAACGGAGAGGACGGCAGCGCCAAGGCCCGATGCTGCAAGGGTTGCTGAACCAAGGAAACGACTGATGCGAAGTACGCTCATGCCGCTTAATTGCCCACGACAGCGCATCGCAAAACCACGATTCTTCGACCGATGTTCGATAGCCATTGCCGGGGAGCACTCGTTCATCCAAAATTTACCGGCTGCGGCAGGCTGCGTCGGACCAATACGCTACGGCCTGAACGTGGTTCGCGAGCCAGCTGGGGGCATCGCCTTGCCGCCCGTCAGCCGCGGCGCCCATGCCCATGCCCATCAGCAAAGGACTTGCTATGAATTTTCTCTCCCGGCCAGCAGTCGCGGCGAAAGCTGAGGGATGATTTCGTGATGACCGCTGCACAACGTCGTGAGGCCGACACCGAGGCGCCCTCGACCGACCAAGTCGACGCTGTGTCGCGAGCATCGCGGGCATTAGTGGGCATCGCCGCCGCTTCCATAGCTTCGGTGGACGACGACGTGACCGTGCCGCAATGGCGGGTGCTGGTCATGGTGGATACCCGAGGCCCGCTAAACCTGGCCGCGGTGGCCGCCGGCCTCGATGTCAACCCGTCGAATGCCAGCCGCATCTGTGATCGCCTGATCAAGGCCGGCTGGCTTGACCGCCAAGAATCGCCGACTGACCGGCGAAACATCACGTTGAGCCTTACCGCCGCCGGACGGCGGCTGGTTGCCCAGGTGGTCAGACATCGGCGCAGGGCCATCACCAAGGCGTTGCGCGGTATAGCTCCGGGCGATCGCGAACTCCTCGCCACAGCTTTCGATCGGTTCGCCAGTGCGGCCGGCGAACCCGCCTATGACGCGGTGTCGCTGATCTGGCCCGGCGGTTGGTGATCTCGGCACCGGTTAGCCGTGCTCAACGCCACTTGATCCCGCAGCCGATCGATGGGCGCTGGTCGGGGTCGACCGCGCGGCCGGCAAGCACCGCGTCGACCGCCGCCCGGACGTCGGCGCCGGTCACCGGTAGGTCGTTGCGGGGGCGGGAGTCGTCGAGCTGGCCGCGGTAGACGAGCCGACGCTCGCCGTCGAAGACGAACGTGTCGGGGGTGCAGGCCGCGGAGTAGGCGCGGGCGACGTCCTGGGTTTCGTCGTAGAGGTACGGGAACGTCCAGCCGCGGCGACGGGCCTCGGCGACCATCTCATCGGGTCCGTCCTGCGGATAGGTGGTGACGTCATTGCTGGAGATGCCGACCATCGCGACGCCTTGGTCGGCAAAGTCCCGACCGAGCGCGGCCAGGCCGGCGGCGACGTGCTGGACGTAGGGGCAGTGGTTACAGATGAACGTGACGACGAGTGCGGGACCCGTGAGCTCGTCGAGGCTGACCGTTTTGCCGGTAGCCGGCTCGGGAAGTGCGAAGTGGGGCGCGGGGGTGCCCAGAGCGAGCATGGTGGACTCAATGGCCATGTCCGCCAGAGTAACTGGCGCGGGTCGGTCAGAGTTTGGAGCCCAGCCCTGCGATCAAATTGATCGTGACGGCCAGGACAACCGCGCCGAGCAAGTAGGACAACAGCGCGTGGCGCAATACCGTCGCCCTGATCGATGTCAAACAGATCTCGGTGTCTGACACCTGGAAGGTCATGCCGACGGTGAACGCGACGTAGGCGAAGTCACGGAAGCGGGGCGGCTCCGGGTCGTGGAAGTTGATTCCCCCCGGTTCGCCCGAATAGTAGAGCCGCGCGTAGTGCACGGTGAACAGCGTGTGCACGGCGAACCAGGACGCCGCAACGGTCAGGACGCCGACCACGGCGGCCGCGAGCGCCACGGCGCCGGAGTGCGACCCGGCGGCCACCACGTAGCCGACCCCGCCCAGGCTCGCGACGCTCGCCGATAGGACGACGACGTCGGCGACCCACCGGGTGGGATCCTCCCGGGTTACCCATTCGCGGGTTTGATCGGCATCCATGCCGCGCAGGATGAGCTGCGTCCACGCGACATACACGCCGGCGGCGGTGATCCAACCGACGAGCGCGAAGCGCCAACCGACTGTGTTGCCCACCGTGACGGCGACGGTGACTCCGAGCGCCACGGTGACCGATATCCGAACCGCGACCGTGTCGCGGAACAACTTAACGACGGATTTCACAATGCCGACCTAAGCACCGGCGCGCGCCGCGCGCACCCATGGTCGAGCGTTGCGCACCGAAGGCCGTTGCCCACCTTTGCCGGAGGCCTGTGTGGCAGATGTGACCGATGTGCTAACGCCCCTGATTGAGCTTGTTGGCCACGAATGTCGCGGCCTGGTTGGTCATCCCGGTTTCAATGTAGGAAACGTGCGCAATGATGTTCCCGCCGCCGGAGCAGATTGGGTCGTCAGTAGCGCACAAGCTGAGGGTCTTTCCGCTGTACAACGGGTTGAGCGTCGGCAGCGGCTGACCGCCCCACAACGTGGTCGAGAATCCACTGGACGGCTCACCGAACAGGGCAACCGCGGCGACATGGTCGGCCACCGAGGGCGGCATCTGCGTCGTGGCCAAATCGATCACCGTCGAGCCCTGCGAATACCCACCGAGCACGATCTTCGTGTTCGGGCAGCTGGCGACCGTGCCTTGTATATGGGCACTCGCATCATTGGCTCCGGCGTACGCGCTGTTGTGATAATCGTCGTTCGCCGGATAGTTGACCGCGTAGACATCAACGGACCGACCGCCGACCTGCGAGGTGAGTGAGTCGACGAATGCCTGTCCGATATTGGCGAGACCGGGTTCCTGATGGGTGCCGCGCGCGAAAACCACCGCGATGTCGGGGCATGGATCGGCTGAAGCGGTTGGACTGAAATTCGGCGTGCTCAGCAGCACGCACGTCGTCACGAACACGACGCCAACGATGCGAGCAAGGCTGCGTGGACTCATTCCCGAATCCTGACATACGACCGGGAACGGCTTTGAGTCGACGTGGGGCCGGTCACCTGTGTGGCGAAACCCGAGATACACGGGCATGATCTGGATACGCTGAGGCGGACATACATCTATGAAGGACCCGGAGGGGGTACGTGTCACTTCTGTTCGTGGCTCCTGAGTTGTTGGCGTCGGCGACAGCGGATTTGAAGAGCCTCGGGGCGGAGCTGGATGCGGCGCATGCCGCGGTAGCTGTTCCGACCACCGGGCTGGTGGCTGCTGGCGCCGATGAGGTCTCGGCGGCGGTCACGGCGCTGTTCACCGAGTACGGCCAGGCCTTTCACGCGCTCAGCGCGCAAGCCAGCACGTTTCATACCCAGTTCGTGCAGGCCTTGAGCGGCGCGCAAGGGGCGTACGCGGCCGCGGAGGCAGCGAACGCCTCGCCGCTGCAGGCCGTAATAGCTGGCGCTCAGAGCCTGGCGGTGTTCTCGCCGGCACAGGAGCTTTTGGGCCGCCCGCTGATCGGCAATGGATCAAGCGGGACAGCCGCGAGCACGAATGGCGGAGCCGGCGGACTGACCAACGGGCAAGCCGCTGTTAGCAGCAGCAACTTGAACGGAACCGTGCCGCTGACCATCTTTGAAAACACCGAGCCCATCGTGAACGCCTCGATCAATGGCGGATCAAGTGTGCCGTTGCTGGTCGACACCGGATCTACCGGTCTGGTGATCCCGTTGAGGGACATCGGATTACAGCACCTCGGGTTGCCCACCGGAATCGGTACGGGTGCCTACAGCGGCGGAGATACCTATTTCTATCTCAAATTCAACAGCACGATAAACTTCGGAAATGGGATCGTCACCTCGCCGACCACCGTTGACGCGGTCTTCTTCTCATTCCCGGGATCGTTCTCCAACTTTGCTTCATCTAACGGCGCGGTAGGCATTCTGGGCGTTGGGGCGCTGACCGCGGGACCGAACACCACCAGCCCGATCACGGCGTTGCCGGGCGATCTCGGTCAAGGTGTGCTCATCGACGAGCCTCAGCATCAGCTGGTATTCGGGCCCAACACGGGCAACGTGCTCGTCACGACTGCGACGGGCGGGGGGTCCACCGCGAGCCTGACTTATACGGTTACCAACTCGGGTGGCACTGTCACTTCTCACAACCCCACGATCGTCGATTCGGGTGGTGTGGACGGAACCCTGCTGCAATCGGCAGTCCCGGGCGGCAGTTCCGTGCCGAACGGAACGGAAATAGCGGTAAGTTACAACGGAACCCCGCTCTACAGCTACACCGTCGCAGGTAATAGCCCGTCGGTCATCACCTCGGGCAGCCAGAACACCGGGTATGAAGCCTTCTCGCACCTGCCGATATACATCGACTACACGAACAACACCTTGGTTTTCGATCAGTAGGTGGATCACGTTCGCGTCGGGGCGTGGACCGCGAGCGGGTGCATTGAAAACCAACATGCGGCGACAGGGTCTGGATACGCTTTAGCGCACATGAATCGGTGATTGAGGGGGCGGCGTGTCACTTCTGGTCGTGGTTCCTGAGTTGGTGGAATCGGCGGCAGCGGATCTGAAAAGCATCGCTGCGGAACTGAATGCGGTGCATGCCGCAGCAGCCGTTCCGACCACCGGGCTGGTAGCCGCCGGAGCTGATGAGGTATCGGCGGCCGTGGCGGCGCTGTTTTCCGGGCACGGCCAGGCCTTTCAGGCGCTCAGTGGACAAGCCAGCGCGTTTCACGCCCAGTTCGTGCAGGCCTTGAGCGGCGCGGGAGGTTCGTATGCGGCCGCGGAGGCTGCGAGCGCCTCGCCGTTACAGACAGCGGCGCAGACGACATCGGACACCCAGTGGTTTTCGCCGTGGCAGACCCTGACGGGTCGCCCGCTGGTGGGCAACGGCGCCAACGCAACCGCGGGCACCGGACAGGCCGGCGGGGACGGCGGGTGGATTTTCGGCAACGGCGGCAACGGCGGCTCGGGTGGCACCGGGCAGGCCGGCGGCAAGGGTGGTGATGCCGGGCTGATCGGCAACGGCGGTAACGGGGCCGGCGGCGGAACCGGCGCGGCCGGTGGGGCTGGCGGTGCCGGTGGGATCCTCCTCGGCAACGGCGGGAACGGCGGCGCCGGCGGAATCAACGCAGCTGGTGGAGCCGGAGGCATCCCCGGCCGGTTGTATGGCAACTTCGGGGCCGGGGGGCTAACCGGAACCACTTTGGGGACCGGCGGGGTGTCGATGCAGGTGTACCAAGGCACCGAGCCGCTGGTGGACGTCTCCATAAACGGCGGGCCGAGCGTGCCGGTGCTGGTCGACACCGGATCCACCGGTCTGGTCATCCCACTGCGAGACATCGGGCTGTTCCACCTCGGACTGCCCACCGGGGTCGGTACGGGCGCGTACAGCGGCGGGCTGACGTACTTTTACGTCACGTTCGACACGACGGTGGGCTTCGGGAACGGCATCGTCGCCTCGACGCCCGTAGACGTCGTCGTCCTCGGATTCCCGACACCCTTCGGCAACTTTGCCAGCAGCAACGGTGCAGCCGGGATCATGGGTATCGGGGTGAACGCCGGGGGCCCGGGTCCCAGCTCGCCGGTCAGTGGACTGCCGAGCACCATCAATCACGGTGTGCTCATCAACGAACCGCAGGGCTACCTGCAGTTCGCCAATACCAACCCGCTACCCGCCGTGACCTCGGTTTCCGGAGCTCCGGTCAGCGATCTGGCGGTATCGGTGAATAACGGGGCTCCCCTGAACGTTCCCGGCTCGTTTATCGACTCCGGCGGTGTGCACGGGACCATCCCGTCAAACAACCCGGTCGGGGGCAACACGACGGTGCCGGCGGGAACGACGATCACGGTCTACACCAGCGACGGCACAGAGCTGTACACATACACAACGACCACGACGAACAGCCCGACGGCTACAAGTATCAACTCAGGACAGTCAATGAACACCGGGTTTGAGCCCTTCGCGCAGGGACCGGTGTACATCTCTTACAGCCCCACTGGTGTCGGGACGACAGTCTTCGATTACTCCCCGACGTGAGAGGGTCTCAGCCCACGCGTTTTAGTGTGTAGTGGGCAGCCGTCCGGTTGGGATCAGCCGCGAGCCGGTCTACCTCTTGTCGGATCGGATCGACAGCACCACCGAACGCGCCGGGACAGCCGTCGGGGCACGAGACTTCCCACCACATGTCCGCCTGGTGAGTTGGCCACGCCGCCAGCTGCTGCCGACCGCGCGGCTTATAGCCGATCTGACTGGCGTTCTTAACGAGATTACCGACGTGATGCTGCGCCGGGCAGAAGAGCGATAGGTCAATTTCGTTCATGACAGCTATTCTCCGCTGCCCCTAGATGATGAATCACTAGGGCCCGGAACGGCTTCCAGAAACATCGGAGTGGCGGGGCTTATCGTTCGACAAATGGCTTTTTCGTGAACGACGCGGCATCAGCGCTGCGAACACCGGGCGGCGGTGGAAGTATCAGGGAGTGGCCACCAAGAAACCGCAGACGATCTCTTATCCGGCGCCGGGCTCACGTCCGCGCCGCCATGACTACGACCCGCTCGACCCCCATGTCATCGTCCTGTTCGGCGCGACGGGAGATCTGGCCAAACGCAAGCTGATCCCCGGCCTGGCCTACTTGGATCAGTCCGAGCTAGCGCCCGATCTCCAAATCATCGCGACGTCACTGGAAGACCTCACCGACGACGAGTTCCGAGAACTCGCCAAAACCGCGATCGACTCGTTCGGCACCCATAAGCTCACCGACGAACAGTGGGCCGACTTCGCAAAAATCGTCCGGTACGTGCCACAGAGT
>Ga0210396_10002770_pt1 | contig 17694 bp, 16 predicted proteins | sample IncBWH17OmetaG_FD_155466 | JGI IMG/M metagenome (GOLD analysis project Ga0210396, IMG submission 155466) | Forest soil microbial communities from Barre Woods Harvard Forest LTER site, Petersham, Massachusetts, United States - Inc-BW-H-17-O ... | reverse complement strand
CCGAAAATTACATCAACGCGGAAGCGAGGAGGGAGTAGCTACCCATCGCGGGATCATCTTTTTTGCGGTTGTTTATATCCTCGTACCCAGGAGAAATCTCCTTTCAGGATACCCGTCATTCTCTCCAGAAGGAGTCTCCTGATCGCTGTAGCCTGCCCCTCGATAATTAGCGCGAACGCATCTCGGAAGGCGCCAAAATGCGTATACCCTCCCCCGTCAGCGCCCCATGGATAAGTGCCGCAAACTCCACCGCATGGCTTCCATCTCCATGCAAACAAACCGTCTCCGCCCGGAGCGGCACCAGCACGCTATCAGCGGCAACCACGCCCTCGCGCACCATCCGCAACACCTGCTCAACAGCAAGCCGCCCGTCTTCGATGAGCGCGCCAGGCTGCGACCGCGGCGTCAGTGTTCCATCCGGCTGGTAGGTGCGGTCCGCAAAAACTTCACTGACAAAGGTAACGCCCATCGTCTCGGCCACTGCCGCCAGCACGCTGCCGCTAAGTCCATACAACAACAGCGAATCATCGAGATCCATTACGGCCCGGACGACCAGCGTACTCGCCGCCACATCGACCGCCGCCCGGTTGTACAACGTCCCATGCGGTTTGACATGCCGCAGCCGTGTGCCGAATTCGCGGCAGATGCTTTGAAGCCGGTGCAGTTGCTCGAACAGCAACCCCGTGAGATCCTCGGGGCGTATAGACATACCCAAGAGATCCATCCGGCCGAAACCAACCCGATCCGGATAAGAAGGATGCGCCCCGATGGCTACCCCATGCCGTAAAGCCAGCTCTACGGAACGCCGCATCGTGTCGGCATCACCGGCATGGCCCCCACAGGCAATATTCGCAGAAGAAATAAAAGGAAAAATAGCCGCATCCGTCGCCATCCCTTCACCCATATCGCAGTTCAGATCGATGCTCACCGGTCCGCCCTTAGCTCTATGTCCGCCGGCCGTAGCGCCCACATTCAGCATACCATCTCATTTAGATGATCCATGCAGGATCGCTGCAGGATATGAAGCTCTTTTTGCCGCAAGACCAGCAACTGCTCCGCAGACTCGAGATCCATCAATTTGAATTGTATCGTATCGGAAGGGCGCAATTGTGCTAATTTAGGTAAATGTGCGGAAACGACATGCGCGATCCGCGGATAACCGCCAGTCGTTTGGTGATCGGCCATCAGCACGATCAGTTGCCCGCCTGGCAAAAGCTGCACCGTGCCAAAGCTCACGGCCGAAGAGACAAGCTCGAGCGGCTGCTCCAGCGACAAGGGCGCCCCGCTGAGCTGATAGCCCATGCGGTCGCTGGAAGGATGAATGAGATAGTTGTTCTCCATGAACGATCGCCGGCTGGTATCAGGTAGCCAGGCCCATTCGTGTCCCGGGATAACCCCGATCTCGTGCGGGTGCTGATAGATCTTTTCCGTATTGACGCGCCAGGGCAGGATCTCGAAATTGCTTTCTTCTTTCAACAACCCCGCAAAATAAATAGTGCTCTCATTAAACGGCAATTCATCGCCCTTTTTCAATGGCATCCCGCCCCAGCCCCCGACCTCGGCTTTAAGCGAAGTGCTATAGCTGTTGAGCCATTTTTTTAGGCAATACCCCCCATGCACACTCAAATAACACCGCCCCCCCTGCACCAGGGAAGGAAAATGCAGCACGGTGTTCTTCCGTACCACCACCGGCTGCCAACGCGGGATGACTTCGTCATTGACGGTGGGAGAAAAATCGGCACCCGTGATTGCGATCAGCGTGTTTTGTTCGAAAAGGATCTGCGGACCGGGGAAATGGATCTCGATCACCGCTTCGTGCTGATCATTACCCACCAGGAGATTGGCGACCTGGGCCGCATAGATGTCCATCGCTCCGCCGGGGTTAACCCCCCAATTACCGAAACCGTTCCTGCCCAGATCCTGGATAGTGTCGAGCAAGCCAGGCTTAATAATGGAGAAAGCCATAATGTTATGTGGTTGAAGTTTGGAGCTTCTCAGGGCTAACAACAGGGTTCAAAGGGAAGGTTATCTAAGCTACTAATTTAAAAAAATAAACCGATCACTGATTTATTTAAAAGGTTTACTATTAGAGACGCCCGGACAGCTGTCGGAATTCGTCGGGCGAGATCGGATAGAATTCCACCCTATCCCCGGTTTGAAGAAGCACCGGCGGGGTCGCTTTCGGATCAAATAGCCGTACCGGCGTCCGGCCAATGATCGACCACCCCCCGGGACTGTTCAGCGGATAAATGCCCGTTTGCTTCCCGGCGATCCCTACTCCACCCGCCACCACGGGGACCGGCCGTGTTTTACGCGGCATCTCCAGTCGCGGGTCGACCGTTCCCAAATAAGGAAAACCCGGCAGAAACCCGATCATGTATACCCGGTAGACACTGGCGCAATGCAGCTCCGCGACCCCCTGCTTCGACACCCCCTGTTGCCGGGCGACGGCCTCGAGATCCGGGGCATATTCCGCTTCATAGCACACGGGGATTCGAAAAGATTGCCCTGTTCGCGACGTCATCGGGCGGGCGGTGCCATCGACCTCCAGCCCGGCCCCAACGCCTGTACGGGCCGCACCCGGTCCCGTCTCTTCCCATCCCCGCACCAGCAGCCTTTCGACCCAGAACGCCGCCCCATGGGCTCCGGCCACCCCGCTGGCCCGCACCACGGCCGGATCATAGAACACACTCACGGAACTATAGGCGACAATGATGTCCAGGAGGCCCGGGAACCGATGGGCCTGCAGCCAGTCGTGAATAGCCTGCGCCCGTATATTATGGTGTTCTTCGATACAAGACCCCAGATCGAGGGTCATAGCCGAATCTCCCAGGGCAAATATGGAATAAGAGGTCAAAGGCGCCGCCACAAATCGATTTTTATGTAAGACGGACCTAAGGTCCGTCCAGACAAAATAAGCCTTTTTAGAACAACCGACAGCCTGGACTGTTCATAAATCTATAACTTCCTGGCGATGCGAATCTGTAAGTTTATGATAACCAATTAAATACACCCTGCCCGATCAACGGTTCCGGCTCCGGGAGCCGCCTGCCAATTTTTTAATTTGGTTGTTATACTGTAAACTTGCACGCATACGGGTCGGCCGGAACGCGTTTATCCGGTCAGATTTAAACCCTTTTATACTATAAAATGGCTAAGAACTTATTAATTGTGGAGTCACCGGCGAAAGCCAAAACCATAGAGAAGATCCTGGGGGAAGATTTCGAGGTGAAGAGCTGCTACGGGCATATCCGGGATCTGGAGAAGGACGACATGGGCATCGATATAAAGAACAACTACCGTCCACGTTATATCGTCCCTGCAGATAAAGAAAAGGTTGTCAAAGAGTTAAAAGCAGTAGCCAAGAAGTCCGGCGAAGTCTGGCTCGCGACTGACGAGGACCGTGAAGGGGAAGCCATCTCCTGGCACCTCTGCGAGGTGCTGGGCCTCGATCCCGTTACCACCAAACGCATCGTCTTCCACGAGATCACCAATACAGCGATCCGGAGTGCCGTGAGCAAGCCGCGCACCGTGGACATGAATCTCGTCAACGCCCAACAGGCCCGCCGCGTGCTGGACCGGATCGTCGGTTTCGAGCTCAGCCCCGTCCTCTGGCGCAAGATGAGCATGAAGAACAACCTGAGCGCCGGCCGCGTACAAAGCGTCGCCGTCCGCATCATCGCGGAAAGGGAACGGGAGATCAACGCCTTCGTCCCCGTGAGCTCCTTTAAACTGGAGGCCCTGTTCACCGCCAAGGATGTCAACGGCAAATCCGTGACCTTCGCCGCGGAAGGGAAGAAACAATCCTCTGTCGAAAACGCCGAGAAATTCCTGCAATCCTGCATCGGCGCCGATTATACCGTCGGCGATATCCAGGTGAAACCTGGAAAAAAGACGCCCGCGGCGCCTTTTACCACCTCTACCCTCCAGCAGGAAGCCAGCCGGAAACTGGGCTACTCCGTGAGCCGGACTATGATCCTGGCCCAAAAGCTGTACGAAAGCGGTAAGATCACCTATATGCGTACCGACAGCGTCAACCTGAGCGAACTTGCCATGGACGCAGCCGCTAACCAGATCACGAGCCAATACGGCAAAAAATACCACCAGGCCCGGAAATTCAAGAATAAGAATGAATCCGCGCAGGAAGCACACGAGGCCATCCGCCCCACCTATATGGACGCCATGACGGTGGAAGACGCCGACTGCCGCCGTCTGTACGAGCTGATCTGGAAACGGACCATGGCCAGCCAGATGGCCGACGCCGAACTGGAAAAGACCATCGCTAAAATTCAAATCTCTACCAATAAAGAAGAGCTCACCGCCAGCGGCGAAGTGTTGAAATTCGATGGTTTTCTCAAAGTCTATATGGAAGACCGCGACGAAGACGAGGTCACCGAAGAAGATGGCCAGGAAGGCATGCTTCCGCCTCTCACGGTGAACCAGAAGCTCCCGCTCAAAGAGATGCGTGCCGTCGAACGCTTCTCGCGTCCCCTGCCCCGCTATACCGAAGCCGCCCTGGTGAAAAAGCTGGAAGAGCTCGGCATCGGCCGGCCTTCAACTTATGCTCCCACCATCTCCACCATCCTCAAGAGAGGCTATGTGGAAAAACGCGACAAAGAAGGCGTAAAACGCGATTTCCGCATTCTGCTCCTCCAGGGCAACCAGATCGAAAAGGTCACGGAACAAGAGAACACCGGGGCGGAAAAGTCCAAATTATTCCCCACCGATCTCGGCCTGGTGGTGACGGACTTCCTCAAGCAATATTTCGACGACATCATGGATTACCATTTTACGGCCCGCATCGAAGAAGAATTCGACGAGGTGGCACAGGGTAAGATGGTATGGAGTAAGATGATCGATGATTTCTACAACCCTTTTAAAAAAGACGTCGACAATACCATCGAAAATGCGGAACGGATCAAAGGGGAAAGAGAACTCGGCATCGACGCGCAAAGCGGTAAAAAAGTCATCGCCCGGATGGGCCGTTATGGCCCCATGGTACAGATCGGCGACGTCAGCGACGAAGAAAAACCCCGCTTCGCGAAATTAAAGAATACCCAAAGCATCGAGACGATCAGCTATGACGAAGCCATGGAACTCTTCCGGCTGCCGCGTATCCTGGGCACCTTCGAAGACAAAGAGGTGACGGTCAGCATCGGCCGCTTCGGTCCCTATATCGCGCATGACGGCAAGTTCTATTCGCTGGGGAAAGAATTCGATCCCTATACGATCACCTTCGAGGTGGCACAGCCTATGGTCGTCGAGAAAAGAGCAGCCAAGGAACAGCGGACGATCAAGATCTTCGAAAAGGAAAAAATACAACTCCTCCGCGGCCCCTACGGCCCCTATATAAAGCAAGGTCTGCGCAATTATAAGTTGCCGAAAGAAAAACAGGAAACCGCAGCCGATCTGACGCTGGAAGAGGTGAAAGCCATTATCGAAGAGGTCAAGGCCAACCCGCCAAAACGGGTTCCCCGGAAGAAAAAAAGTAATTAGCGCCCCGCCGGACCGCCGGCGCGCCTTTCGTCGGACCGGTGCGCCCCCCTGCCTTGGGCGCCGTCCGACTTCCGCTGGTCCGGCTTCCATACAATTTAATGAACATTCAGGGCGTTAGTGTGGATAATAAACCCATTTAACTCTAATAAACTTCGCCGATCTTACCTTTGTATTGGCGAAGGCCCGGAAACCCCATGCAGGAAAATAGAGAAATATTAGCGCTGTTCCATTTGATCGACGACCCCGACCAGGAAGTCTTCGACTCCGTTAGCAACCGCATCGTCAGCTATGGCCGGGGGATCATCCCCAATCTGGAAAATCTCTGGGAGAATACCATCGCTGCCGAAGTACAGGAACGCATCGAGCTCCTGATCCATAAATTACATTACCACGATCTCACCGAAGATTTCAACCACTGGAAGAACAGCAGCTACCAGGATCTGCTCACAGCTTCCCTTTTAGTCGCCAAGTTCCAATATCCGGAGTTGGTGACAACTCCGGTTCTACAAGAGGTGGAGAAACTGCGGCGCAATATCTGGCTCGAACTCAACAGCTATCTCACACCCCTCGAACAGGTGCATGTGGTCACCAGCATCCTCTATAATTACTATGGGCTCAAAGGGACCGAAGTCGCGTATCAGCACCCCGAGGAATTCCTGATCAACAAACTCATCGAGACTAAACGGGGGAATTCGATCACCAACGGCATCCTCTACCTGTTGCTCAGCGAACTGCTGGACATCCCGGTAAAAGCCATCAATATCCCGCGACAGTTTGTACTCGCCTATATCAAACCCTATTACGACGAGAACCCCGAGAAACTGAGCCCGATGCAACGCATCGAGTTCTTCATCGACCCCACCAGCGGACAGGTATTCTCGCATAAGGATGTGGAGAGCTATTTTAAACGCATCTCCGTTCCGCCCGTAGCCTCCTATTTCAAACCGCTCTCCCACTACCGCATCATCCAGACCGCACTCGAAGAGTTCAGCAAATGCTTCGACGACGAACGCAATGCGTATAAGGCCAAAGAACTTCTTGATCTCGCGAAACTACTCAACGAATAAACAAAAAACCCGGTCGCAGACCGGGTTTTCCTTTAAAGCTTATAGCCAGCTCGATACTCTCTTTTCACAAACGCATTCGCCTCGTCGAAATTCGTGATCTTCATATTCGCGGCATCCCACAACAGTTTTTTACGGCCGGGATACTTTCCGTTCGAGTCTTTGAGATTGTAGCTCCGCAACGCCAGATTGCCCATCAGGATGGTCTCCGTTAACGGACCGGCATAGTCAAATGGCGAGCTCAGTTCCTTCTGTCCATAACCGGCGATACAGGCGTTCACCCATTGGACATAATGCCCTTCCGGCACCCGCGCAAGGGTCTTGGGAACACTGGCCACTTCCGACATCCTCGACGTCGGCAACAGGGTCGGCTGGGCGCCATAGGTGCCGCACATGATCTTTCCCTTGGTGCCGGTGATGATGACGCCGCCGTCGCTGCCACCCATCCGTTCGTTGGGCCCCAGCTCATCGGGCCGTTCAGGCTGGATCCCGCCATCCATCCAATACAAGGCTACATCCGGCTTACCCGGTTTGCCGGGGAATTTCATCTTTACCGAAGAAGACACCGGACAGCTATCGGGATGGTCCAGCGGATTCCACATCACTTGATAAATAGAGCTCATGCTGCACTCGACCTCGGACGGATACCCGAGACCTACGGTCTTGAATGCCGGATCGATCAGGTGACAACCCATGTCACCCAGTGCGCCCGTACCATAGGCCCACCAGCCCCGCCAGTTGAACGGCAGCCACTCTTTGTGATAGTCGTCGGCGGCCGCCGGCCCCTGCCACAGATCCCAATCGAGCTCCTTGGGGATCTCGTCTTTCGTCGAAGGCTTGAGCCCACCTTGCGGCCATACGGGCCTGTTAGTCCACACGTGGATGGCCGTGGCATCGCCGATGAGTCCTGCATTGTACCATTCCTGCATCAGCCGCACCCCATCCCCGGAAGAGCCCTGATTCCCCATTTGCGCGACGACCTTATACCGCTTGGCGGCCTCGGTAAGCGTCCGCGCCTCATAGATATCATGCGTCAACGGCTTTTGAACATAGACATGCTTGCCCAGCTGCATGGCCGCTATCGCCGCGACGGCATGACAGTTATCCGGCGTAGACACCGACACCGCGTCGATATGTTTGTGCTCCTTGTCGAGCATGTCGCGGAAGTCTTTATAATATTTGGCCTTGGTAAAGGTCTTGACGGAATTCGCGGCCTGACGGTCATCTACATCACACAGATAGGCGATATCGACCTTGCCGCTTCCGTTGAAATTTTTGATGTCGTCGGCGCCTTTGCCGCCGGCGCCGATGGCCGCGATCTGCAGCCGGTCGCTGGGGGCTAAGAATCCTCTTCCGAGGACATGTCTGGGTACGATGAAGAAGCCTGTGGCAGCCATCGTTGTGCCGCGCAGAAATTTCCGGCGGGACGTGAGATTCGTGTTGGTGGGTTTGTTTGTTGAGCTCATAGTACTGCGTAAGTTAAGACAGCGAAGAATAAAAAAAGCACCCGAAGGTGCTAAAAATTGCAAAAGTAAGAGATTCTAATATGGTATTAATCCCACATCTAAGCCAGCGTAGCCGTGAGCGAAACTTCGGCCTTCAGCACCCGGCTCACCGGACAGCCTTGTTCGGCGCCTTTAGCAAATTCCTGGAATTTTTCATTGGTGATGCCCGGTATGCTGGCCTTGAGGTCGAGATGGCTTTCCGTGATCGTCGGCGTCCCGCTGCTGACATCGAGCGTTACCGTGGCCGTCACTTCGAGCGAATCGGGCGTGATCCCCGCTCCCTGCAGTCCAAAGGCCAGCGCCATGGCAAAACAGCCGGCATGCGCGGCGGCGATCAGTTCCTCCGGGTTCGTGCCTACTCCATCTTCGAAACGGGTCTTGTAAGAATACTGCGCTTTGTTCAGGGTCGTGCTTTGAGTCGTTATATTTCCTTTACCATCTTTTCCTGAGCCGTTCCACACGGCTGTTGCTGTACGTTTCATAACTTTTGTATATTTAGTTTACGATAAAGCACTATAACTATGCCAACTGCTTCGGGTCATCAGCTATCATGGCAGGATTTTGAAAAACTGGATCTCCGGGCCGGGACAATCCTTGAAGTTACCGATTTTCCCCAAGCAAAAAAACCAGCCTGGCAATTGACCGTCGATTTCGGTGAGCTGGGCATTCGGAAATCCTCCGCGCAAATAACCGACCTATATGATAAGCAAGAGCTTATAGGGAAACAGGTGATCGCCGTCGTCAATTTCCCACCCAAGCAGATCGCTAATTTTTTCAGCGAATGCCTGGTCCTGGGTGTGTATACTGATAAAAAAGAAGTAGTTTTATTGACGCCGGACCGCAAGGTCGGCAATGGCTGGAAGATCGGGTAAAATCATTGTTCATGGCAACCACGCTGGAAACGGCTACGACCTATTACCACTCACCCCTGGGCCTGCTCCGCATCGGCGGCACGGACACCTATATTAGCGAGATCAGCTTCATCGACCACCTCAATGACTCGGAATTGAACCCTACCAGTCTCCAGGGACCCGTATCCCCCCTGGTTATCCAATGCATCGAAGAGCTGATCCAGTATTTCCAGGGGCAGCGGCGGATATTCGACTTCCCGGTCGCACAAGACGGCACCGCCTTCCAACAACGTGTATGGAACGAGCTCACCGGCATCCCTTTCGGTAAGACCATCAGCTATCTCGAGATGTCCCGCCGTCTCGGCGATACCAAGGCGATCCGCGCCGCCGCCGCCGCCAATGGCAAGAACAATATCGCCATCGTCGTTCCCTGCCACCGCGTCATCGGCTCCAAACGCGATCTCGTCGGCTACGCCGGCGGTCTCTGGCGTAAAAAATGGCTCCTCGATCACGAGACAAAGGTCATGTACGGGGTGCAGACGCTGTTTTGACCCGCCATTACATTGGTTGCTCAACTATCATTGACGGGATGATCACGTAATTCTTGCAGTAATTCTTCCAGATCAATAGAAGCAATCCCGATACAGGTGTCAGCGCATCCATAATAGATATAAAGCCTATTTCCGAAGAGAGCCGTGCCGCTGGGAAATACTACATTATTTACAGTACCCCACCTTTCCCATAGTTCCCTGGGACCGTATAGGGCATAGGGCAGTCTGGCAATCACTTTATTGGGATCTTCGAGGTCCAACAGGGCCGCACAAGCGGAATAGACGAGATGCCCCCGTTCATATCCCGTACCATGATAGATCAGCAGCCATCCTTTTTTTGTTTCGATTGGAGGGCAGCCGCCCCCAATATAGATCGATTCGTGTGGGTACAAAGGGTTCATCAGAATGTGTCTGCTAAAATCCTCAAGATAATGACGCCAAAAACTTTCATTCAGTTGGCTCAAGTCATCAATGGCTGCAATAAGGATACCTGGACGTATACGGTGAAGAAAGTATAACTTACCATTAATAGGACGTGGAAAGAACACAACATTTTTAACCCAGAGAGTCGAATCGCTGTAACTGAAATAGCTTTCAGGTACGTTCTCTCTCCTGGCCAGGGTCAGGAATTGATCATAGCTCAATCTGGGAACAATAATCCCTTTCTTTATAAATGATTTCAGGTCATGAGATATGGCCAGTGAACCCAAAGCGTATGCCCCATCAAAAGCGGTATAGGTTAAATACCAAACATCATCGATCTTCACAATACGTGGGTCTTCGACGCCAAATGCTTCATAAAAGAATTCAGGTACAATAACAGGTTGAGATGATCGATAAGCAATAGATTTGGGGCCATCGAGCCTGCAATAACCGATCATAGATACTCCGCCATTCTGAATACCACGGTAGAATAAATGTATAGTCTCCCCATCCTGGTATACAGCAGGATTGAAAACTCCACCATTTTCAAAATAGAGGTCCGTCGCCCGCAGCAGAATGCCTTCTCTCTTAATTACCGCCATATGTGATGGGTTCAAGTTGACTCATCTTCGTTCTTATTACATTACAAAGCCTGATCAGAGGATGTCTTGCAACAATATTCGCCTTCAGATTGAATTCGAGCCTGTAGGGACGCACTTTCCATTTCAGGTATTCCATATAGCGGCTGTCATCATTGTCGAGTTCCACAAGGTAGTCAGCCAGTGCTTTGATGGAAGAATAAGAAGAAACATTAATATAGCAATTGTCGCCAGGCACAATATCATCTATATTTGGCGCACCCAGGTACACAGGGACGGAGCCTTCTATTAAAGGGTCGAACAGCATTTCGGTGACATAATCCTTGGAAATAGCATTTTCAAATGCTAAAGAGAACTTATACCCGGCTATAATCCTTCGCTTTGTAAGGGCCCCTTCGTCATTCATCAGGCACCGGTTATTCAGCATCTTTCCATAAGAATGCACTTCCAGGTATGACATCAATTCTTTTAAATAATTCAGCCTATCACTTTGATCAAAAGTGCCGGAAACAAATGCGTTCACAAACCCTGTCTTTTCAATAGGTTCTTTCCTGAGCAGCCCAAAATAATCGGGATAAAAATAGGGCATGGGAACGTCTGCATCCAACCTGTAAGTAGCGGTGATATCAAATAAATTGAATATATCCGGTTCATACTGCCATCTATGCCGGACATCGCTTTCCTTCGACCAAAATACCCATAATTGACCCTTCTTCTTTCTACGTGTCCTAAATATATCGCTGTTCTCAGGCAGGGATTGCATATAAAATATCACTACCGATGCCTGATCCATATACCTCTTATCGAGTGTAAAATGAAAACCACCCATGCCAGGGAAATTGAACAGCTTTTCATCTAGGCCCGGCGGTCTGTTGTAAAAAAAAATTATATGAATATTTTTCAATGTCTTATTTTATTTCCTGGCCACCGCCTGAAAAGAGAATATCTCTCCGAATATGGGACAAACTAATTTTCGAAGCGAATAATGATCAATTGGTTTTGCAGTCGCCAAAGGCCGAAAACTGCAAGGCCAATGGATCGACAACCGGTTGGTACCCGCTTTTAGCCGATCTCCAGACAAGGAAAACGACCAGGAGCTCCAATCACGGCTCATCGGAATTTCGGTGAGTGTGTCCTTTTCACCATTGGTGTAGATTCGGATCGATTGGCCGGGCTTCTGCTGACCCGGCGTTCGACAACTGATGGTAAAATCCACCCAATCAATTTTTTCGGGCACAATAAAGCTAAAATTGGACTCCGTGGTTCTGGCGCTAAACAGGACCGCTGGTGGCTTCCCGGGAGACATACCATAATGGTCCGCACAGTAAAACGACTCCAGGAGATCCAGTGGCTCGTTGCCTATGCCATGCTCGCCGGCACGCAGCCGGGCGATCTTGTCACCGATAACGTTTCTTTCTTCGCCAAACGATTCCACAATGGCGTCCACCAGGTCGATATCCAATAGTTTTCGGTTGGGTGGATGTAGAAGGGCTGACAGCCCACCCTCATATTGTCGCAGGTAACCACCTACAACGATCTCCGCAAATGTCCGGCAGAAATTGCTGGACGCCCGCCGCGAGGCGAAATCAGCAAATTCTGTCATGGGGATTTTGATCTTGGAAGAATGTTCAACCGCTTTTTTGCAGTGATAGTGCAGTGTCTCCCGCGATTGGCCATGATGCGCATTGTGAATGGCGGCGCCAAAATGCGCGCCCGCCAGCGTTTCACCATCCGGATAAAGATTGGAAGCCCGGATCTTGGTCGCCGGAACCTCTTTTCCTGTTAGGATGGTTGTGATTGCCCGTGCCGTATGTCGCATAGCCAATTTAATTCCCTCCACCGTAAGATGGCAATAGTCCAGGAAAAGAGATTTGTCGGACACGCGGGCGGGATATTCAACTGCAAATATTCCTGGTAGATCAACAACACGGATACCGGCGCCCGGAGCTTCCTTCAGAATAACCTCCCGAATAAGTTTGCTACATCGTGGGGTGGTCATTCCGCCAGAGTATAATACCATATCACGAGCCAGCTCCAATGCCAGCCTTGCTTCGGCATATTGCCCCTTCAGGATATAAAAATCAGCTAAAAATTCATACCCCAGCGGATTGGCTGGATTTATGTCGACCATTGATTTGGCGGCGGACCCAAAATTCTCGATATCATTCCTGCTTCTGGCCGCTTCAGCCGTGGCTTTCACAGCTAACCATTTCTCCATTGTCTCGACGGGCAGCCATAATGGCTCCTGCTCCTGATCATTCGACTTCCAATCCCTAAGATTGAATTCCGGGATCACAAAGATGGCCGGAATGCCCTTATCGACAAGTGTTGTTCTTATCTTCTCAAGGAACTCATGGACCAGTCGGGCAAATTTGTCTTCAAAATAAGATTTAAATGCCGCAGGCCCTTCCTTGCGAAACCCCTCACCCATATTTTCCCAGTCGTCCCGGCGGAATATACGCTGCAGATCCGGCCCCCAGTTATTTCCTGCGAAGATGACGACTATATCCGGTTCGAGAGCGATACCCGCTTCCATGATCTCATTAAGGCCAAAAATGCCCACGCTGGTCCTTGCCAGATCGATAACTTCGATATCGGCGGTGTCCTCGCGGCTCGTTAGGATAGCTTCCAATTCTTTCGAAACATTGTAGAGCGGGTCGTAGAAGTATCCTCTGGCCACGGATTCCCCCAGCAGCAGCACCCGTCGCTTAATTCCCACAGAATAAATACATTGTACATCGGCCCAATAGAGCCATTGGTATTGCTCTGCTATATCCCGCCGGTAAAAGTTCTGCCCATTCTCCGAAACTTTTTTCCAAATACCAATACGGTCTGGTAGACCGGTCGCGGAGATCTCCGGCGCGGTGCTGCTTTCTTTTTTCCTCTCCACCCATCCCAGGCGGCCGAGGAGGTCGTTCCTCCGCCCCGGATCGCCATTTGTAGATAGGATACCCGAAAGCTCCTCGGCTAGCGGTTTCAATAGCTCCGAGGGTCTGTAATTCATTTCTTCTGTCATATAGATCTAAATAAACGTGTAGACGTCGTGACGGATCCCGCCTTCTCTTATTTCTCTCATTTCCATACGTTCCATCATAAATTTGAACAAGTCGAATTCATTCTCCTCTCTGTCGATGATAAAGTCTTCGAGCACCAGTAGATCGATATCCGACTTGATAAAACATTGTAAGGCATCCTCCGGTGTGCAGACAATAGGTTCTCCCTTAACATTAAAAGAAGTATTCAACAGGATAGGACACCCCGAGATCTTTTCGAATGCAGCGAGCAGGTCATAAAAACGCGATTTGGTCTCCCTGTCAACCGTCTGTACCCGCGCTGATCCATCCACATGCGTAATAGCCGGAAGAGCCAGAGAAGAGACGACCTGACAGGTTTCCAACATATAGGGAGAATCGTGATCGAGGTCGAAATGCTCCTGCGCCTTTTCTCTGAGAACGGCCGGGGCAAAAGGCCTGAATCCTTCTCTCTTCTTTACCATAGCATTGATCCTATCCCGCATTTCCGGCCTTCGCGGATCTGCCAGGATCGATCTGGCCCCGAGAGACCGCGGTCCGAATTCCATCCGGCCGGAAAACCAGCCGATCACCTTTCCTTCGTTCAGCTTTTGCGCGGTGTAGGCTAACAGCCCCTCCGTATCACCTCGGCAGTCTTTATACCGGATAGGGGTCGAAAGCAGAAAGGAGTAGATTTGTTTGCTGGTAGACGATGGTCCCAGATAGACATGCGCAAGTTTTCCATTGCTGGGACTTTGGCCCGTCAGTGCTACATGCGCTAACGCAGCCGCTCCGATTGAGCAACCGGCATCGTTGGCAGCCGGCTGAACGAATAGCCGTTTAAAGGGACCCTTTCGCAATAGCTGCCCGTTGGCTACGCAATTCAGGGCCACTCCCCCCGCCATACACAGGTTGTCTGATCCCGTGCGTTCGTAGAGATAGTTCACTTTATCTAACTCTATCTGCTCGAGTACTACCTGCAGGCTTTTGGCGACATCTGAATGGAACTGCTCTAGTTTCGAATCTTCTTTGCGCGGAGGCTTTCCCAGTAGCGCTGCCAGGTGTTCGCTATACATGCGATCTCCTGCCAAAAACCCGAAATATTTCATATTTAGCCTATACTGGCCCTTCGGATGTTGAGTGATTAACTGTTCTATCTTATCCACGTATGCCGGCTTTCCATAGGGAGCAAGCCCCATGACCTTATATTCCCCATCGTTGACACCGAACCCCAGATAACTGGTTATCGTACTATATAACAGTCCAAGACTGTCAGGAAATTCCACTTCTTCAAAGAGAGACAGCTCATGACCTGATCCAACCCCATAGGTAGTGGTAGCCCACTCTCCTACCCCATCGACGGTAAATACGGCCGATTCGGTAAAGCCGGAAAAATAATAACTGCTGGCTGCATGCGACATATGATGTTCCGCATATCGAATGAGGCCGTCATATCCCAGTATCTCCCTGATCTGCGTCTCTACATGGCCGGGATCCGCCCGATCCAGCAGATCAGGCGATTGAGCCAGTACTCCGCTCCATAACTGACGCGCGAGTTTTTTACGGGGATTTTCGTAGTAGGCGATGCAATCGATATCACCGATGGTTAAACCGGCCTCCCGAAGACAATATTTAAAAGCATATTCGGGTAACGAAGGATCTGCCTTAATGCGCGTGAAGCGTTCCTCCTCTGCGGCGGCTTTTATAACCCCATCCTGCAACAAACAGCAGGCCGAATCATGAAAGAAAGCGGATATTCCAATAATATTCATAGCTACAAAATACCTGATCTACCCAGGCCAGACGTTAGTAGTAACCACATTTCTCATTTCGGATTCTGCTAAAAAAGCTACTCACAAAATTGACCAGCATTTGCGTAGTATATTCGGAGCAGGGAAGAGAATCATTAAGCTTTCTTTCCTGTGCCGACAACTCGCTTAAGAGTCGCATTCGCTTCTTTCCGTCAATATCTTTCAAGAGTAGACATTGAACCAGAGGGCTGTTCCCCCACCAATAGCTCGCATTTTGATCGTGTATATTATAAATGCCTGTATAAGTGACGATAAGCGGTACTTCCGAAACGGACATCCCCCTATTCACATAATGGCTGTAAACTCCGGACGCACAGTGCATCAAACCGGTGCATGGACCGAAGATTAGCCTGGTCGACCGCGACCCGAGGAGGCAGATATCCTCTCGCAAGGAAAGCTTCTCAGAGACGATCAGTCTGTCTTTTACCCGTTCTCCCAGCCAACTCCTGTAAAATTCCACTTTGCCGATCCCTCTTTCATCGAACAGTAGGATCTTGCCGCGGCTTTGCTCCAATAGAAACTTCAGAAAACCGAAGTAGACGTCAATGTTCAGCAATTTAAATCTGGCCGAAGCAGAATCGCAACAAATAAATAGCTCATCACTTTTTTTCACGCCCTTTGAAACCAGCCAATTATCCGCCCAATCCCGTTCCTCATCGCTTATATAAAGTTCGTCGGGTGAAGGCATTCCCACATCCTTCCCCAGCCCGCTGTGCTCCGGGAAAATAGACCTGGGTTGGGACTTGGGGTCCAGCGTATGTTTCGAAAGGGAAAAAACCGCGGGCTTATAATTCTCATTCCTGATCTTGTCGCCATACTTATCGTGCAGAAATTGTAAGAAGGCGTCTTCTGCATACGATATGCTATAAATGATATCATATTGACTGAGATCGATATCTTTCCATTCCAGTATGGAGAGACGATCCATGCATGGATCGTTTTTCAGGACGGCGAGACCGAATTTACAATTCTTTGCGGGCTGAAAGTTCAATTGAATGAAAGCGTTGTTAAAATGGCTTCGGAGAAGCCGAAGATGGCCAAAATGACGACAAGCGTCGCCCAAATAGGGCGTGTCTTCCTCGTAAAGTATTAATACCTTTTTTACCGGAACATCCCCTATAATCTCATTATTGCGGATGATTTGATCCAGTGTCGGCCGTAAATTCTCCGTCATAGCATTGCTTTTTTCTTAAGTTTGATAAAAGACCGGATTCAACTGCGGGTCATTGTACATTTTTATCTGGCGGTAGACTTTCATTTGCTTTCGCCCCAGCGCGATGTCTTCCAGCAATTCATCGATGCTTTGACAGAGATCCGCCTTCTGCTCATAGAGTAATTTCAACCGATCCCTGCAGGACTCTCTATGACCTGCGGGAGCATTGGCTCGCGTAACCTCCACCTGCATGTGGTAGATCTTCAAAAGCAGGATAGCCAGCCGGTCCACCGCCCAGGCAGGGCTTTCACTATTGATCCGCGCACCAGCGGCGACATGTACACACCGGAATTGCTCCAGAAAATAGTCGTCGATCGCTTCTACCATCCTGGTCCGTTCCTGATTGAGCCTGTCGATACGCCTCTTGAGCTCGAGGCCATAGCTGGCGGCAATGCCCGGTCTGCGCACTTCGTCTTCCACATGCCATTGCACGGTATCGATCCAGGACTTTAGATAAAGTTGGTATTCCAGCGTCCGTTCTGCAAAAGGATTGACCGGTTCCTGTACCAACGAGTCATTGATATGGTAGTCAAGGATCGCCTGTTCGAACACGGCCACAGTTTTCACACTGAAACCATCGGGGTCCACCGGCATACCGGCACCTGCCGCTCCGAAAATAAGTTGCATAAGAAATGACTATTATACAGGGGATTGAGTTTTCCTCTCTGAAACGATGGATTTTCCGGTGTATAACGCTAAACCCGTTAAAACCCCGCCGATAATCCCCGAAAAAAGCAATAGTGTTATTTTTGAGAGCGATAGTAACAGAGCCATCTTATTTAAAATAGTTCCGCCCAGGGTTATATCAAAATATAAGTTGGCCATAAGCCAGACCATGAATCCGGCTATAAACCCCACCGCGAAACCGGGAACATTCCATTTTCTATAGGAGATAATTACCCCGAGGATCGAAACGGGGATTACGAAACTCCACCAGGGCAACCCGTTTATCATTCCAGTCAGGATCATCAACACCACGATAAGGGAGATCGTCTTTAGGGCATCAAGAATATTTTTTTTCATTTTTCAATGCTTTTAAATTGGGCAATAAATCTTCTATTTTAGCGACCAGGTGCCGGTTGCATGCGTTCGGGCTTCATCCCTGGAGATGAAAAAGGTCAATGGATAGTATACACCTTTATTCCAGTCTTTTATAAAATTATCATAATA
>Ga0210396_10002766_pt1 | contig 17701 bp, 13 predicted proteins | sample IncBWH17OmetaG_FD_155466 | JGI IMG/M metagenome (GOLD analysis project Ga0210396, IMG submission 155466) | Forest soil microbial communities from Barre Woods Harvard Forest LTER site, Petersham, Massachusetts, United States - Inc-BW-H-17-O ... | reverse complement strand
AGGAACGGCGGCGTCGGTTGAGTCTCACAAAACCGAACGCATCCCAAAGATGCGCTCAAGCACTGTCGCAGCGGCCATCACATCAAACGGGCGTTGCGATCAGTAGGTCGACGGATCCGGCGAATCCGTTGGCTTCGCAAAGGCCCGCTTCAGCGCCGGGCTCATCGGGATATCCAGGTTGGCGCCCTTCGGTGGGATCGGCTGGGTAAACCATTTGGCGTAGAGCGCCGCAAGCTCGGGACTCTGATAGAGGCTCGCGGTCGCGGCATCGGCAATCGCCTTGAACGCCGTATCATCCTTACGCAGCATGATTCCATATGGCTCAGGCCTGGAGAAAGCGTCCTCCGAGATCACGTAAGCCTTTGGATCCTTCGCGTTGGCAATCAGGCCTGCGAGCACGATATCGTCCTGCACAAAGGCCACGGCCCTGCCGGTCTCGACCATAAGGAATGCTTCGGCCTGATCCTGAGCCGGGATGATTCTCATCCCCAGATTCAATCTGCTATTGAATTCGAGCGCCTGCTTGATGTTGGTCGAGCCGGCCGGAGAGACGATCGTCTTGCCCTTGAGATCGCTGATCGAGCCGATCTTCGATTCGACCTTCGAGACGAAACGGCTCGCCGTCAGAAAATGCGTGTTGGTGTACCAGACCTGCTGTTGCCGCTCGGCGTTGTTGGTGGTGTTGCCGCATTCGAGGTCGATCGTGCCGTTGGCCAATAGCGGAATGCGCGCCGAAGCCGTCACCAGCTGATAGCGCACTTCGAGTTTGTCCAGCTTCAATTCGCGTTTCACCGCGTCGACGATCCTGGCGCAGATGTCGATGGCGAATCCGACCGGCTGCTGCTTGTCGTCGAGGTAGGAGAACGGCACCGACGCCTCGCGGTGCCCGATGGTGATATATCCGAGTTCTTTCACCTTCGCGAGCGTGCCTGTGAGTTCGTCCGCTATCGCGGTTGCATGGCCACAGAGAAGCGCGGCCAGCGTCAGCGCCACGAACAGGTCTTTCCGCACCGGGATTCTCCATCGTCAAATGCTGTTTGCGGCATGCTTCGCGATATTGGATAATTTATCAAGTGGAAGATCGGCGACGTGGTCGAATAAGTGCGTTGAAGCAGGCTTCTGGCACTATTGAGTCACGCCGAATGCCCCTCTCACGCGCCGTCCAGGATCGAGCGCACGCGCTGCGCCAGGTCCGCAAGCTGGAACGGTTTGTCAATGATCGGAAACCCGTTTTCCAGTCGAAGGCGTTCCAGCGGACCTCCCGCATAACCCGAAGTGAGCAGCACCTTGATGTTCTTTTTTAGCCGCTTGGCCTCGCAAGCAAGCTCAATCCCGTTCATTCCGTGCGGCATTACGATGTCACTGAACAACAGTTCGGGTTCTTGACCACTCTTAAGCATCTGAAGAGCTTCCACACCGTTGCGCGCGCTGAAAACCCGATAACCGAAAGTGGCCAACATTTCCGACGTGGCTTCCAGGAGTTCTTCGTTGTCTTCGACGACAAGTATGGACTCTGAACCTCCCGGTATGGCTTGCGCGTCGACGCCGATCGCCTCGCGGTCACGCTCCTGCCCTGCCTTGGGCAGATACAGAGAGACCGTCGTTCCGATGCCAGGCTCGCTTTCAACAGCGACATGACCTCCGGTTTTTCGGACGAAGCCATAGACCATGCTGAGCCCGAGCCCTGTCCCCTTGCCGACCTCCTTGGTCGTGAAGAAGGGTTCAAAAATCCGATCCAGCAGCTCAGGAGCGATCCCGCAACCATTGTCCTTCACCGACAGGCGTACATATGCTCCAGATGAGCCCCCCTTTACGTCTCCCTCGTTCAAAACGACGTTTCGCGTCTCAATCTCAAGAACACCTCCGTTCGGCATGGCGTCTCGGCCATTCAGGGCGAGGTTGAGCAGAGCGGTCTCCAGCAGCGGCGGGTCGACATAACACAGCCACAACTGCTCATCGGTCTTCAACCTGACCTCGCACCCTCCTCCGACCGCCTGGCGAACGAGGCTCTGGAATTCACAGATCAACTCGTTTGCGTTGATCAGCTTCGGGTTCAACTTCTGCCGCCGGGAGAAGGCGAGAAGCTGTGCTGTCAGCTTTGCGCCGCGGTCCACGGCGCGCCGTGCCACCGCCGAAAATCGACGGATTTTGCTGCTCTCCGCTGTCCTGTCGATCAGCTCGAGGTTTACGGAAACCACCGTAAGCAGGTTGTTGAAATCGTGCGCGATACCGCCCGTGAGTTGGCCGACGGACTCCATCTTCTGACTCTGGTGAAGTTGCTCCTGGATGGCGCGGCCTGCTTCCAACGCCTGTTTATGCTCGGTAATGTCCCGACAGAAGACTGCGAGGCCCTGGCTGGAAGGGAACGCATTGATCGCGTACCAGATGCCACGGCGAGTCCAGAGTATCTCGAATAAAGCAGGGCGCCCATCTGACATTATCTCCCGCAGCCGATTGAAGAGGCCCGGATCGAGATCCTTCAGAAGAGCTTCCTGCACGGGCATGCCGATAATGTCGCGGCCTTCGGCAAGCTGCGACCGGGCCGGCCCGTTGAGGTAGCTGATGCGCCAGTTGCGGTCGACGATGAGCACGCTATCGGTCGTGCTCTCAAAGATCATTGTGATGCGAGTTGCGGCCTCCTCCGCCTTCTCCTTGGCTTGCGACAATTCGCGCTCGCGGTGGCCGAGCGCTTCTGCCATGGCATTGAATGCCTCCGCGACACGCGAAATTTCGGATTTGTCGCGAACGTCTACGCGTCGGTCATATTTGCCGACACTCCATTGGTTCGCTGCCTCAACCAATTGAGAAAAAGGTCGGTGGACGAATCGTCGGGCGCCCAACCATGCCAGGAGCAACACCAACGCCGTGCTCAGGATGTTCAGCATGATCTCGTGGTCCGTGCTGCGCTGGAGCGCACTGAAGGCCAGTGCCTTGTCGAGACCAAAACTGACAACAATCCCTCCTGAATCATCGCCCAGGGCCGAGTAGCCTTGAATTCGCTCGACGCCGTCTCTGTCGAAGATGTCGACCGTTCTGCCGTCGTCCACCCTTGGGTGGTCGATCAGAAACTTTGTGCCAACGAACTTGTTGCTATCGGGATACCGAGCGAGATAGGTGCCGTTGCGGTCTGTGATGCCAAGCGCAGCTCCCTCCGGAATTCCCTTCTGGCTAATATGGTCACCGAGCCAGTCCAGGCTGAGACCCGCTACGATAATTCCACCCATGCGATCGTTGTTGTCATAGAACGGTAACGCAAACTGGATGACCCTGCGGCCGGTTGATAGACCCGCGGAGAACTCACCCACTGTGAATCCTCCGGTCTTCAAGACCGTGGCGAAGTATTTGCGCCCAGCTATATTGATCGGTCGATGGTCACTGTTGGTGTCGCAGAAAGACACGCCATTCAAATCGGTGACAATGAAGGTAATGAATGCGGGAAACCGCTGCTGTATCCCGAGCAGATAGGCATCGCACGCTTCCCTGTCCTTCGCCTTGATCGACGGAAATTCCGACATCGCGATCAGGGCCTCGCGAATTCCCTGCACGATTTGCTGCTGTTCCGCCCCTGCGAGCTTGGCCAGGCTGAGCGCCTGGTTCTGTATTTCGATCTCGCGCAAACGGTGAAGTTCAAATTCATCGTATATCTGGATCGCGGTCACTGGCAGCAGGGCGACTACCAAAAGCACGCATAGACGTGACAAGAGACTCATTTCACAGGTGGCCTAATCTCTGAAAACCTTCGCTGGTTGGACGACGATTCCGAACTCGTCGCGATGAATGAACCCCAACACGAACTGTTCGAGTTGGCGGCGGAGAGCAGCGATCATTACTTGATTGTAACATTCTTTCAGGCAGCGCTCGGGAATGCCATAGAGCGGGCGTAAACTCAGTGTGATCAAACAGGTTACGTCGTTCTCGGCGCTGTGTAAGCGACTGACCAGTAGGCGCTCGATCGGCTTCTTCCTCTTTGCGCAAGCGTTCGAACCTGGGCGATGAGATTATCAGGCGCTTTCCCTCTGCCACGCCCAACATGGAAAACGGGTTCTTAAAGGCAAAGCACTGCAACAGTTGGAACTTTGATAAAAGAGCGGGCAGGGTCTCAAACACTCCGGCCCTCGCACAGCATGATCGGTTTTTAATTACCGGTAGACGGCTAAAATTGTGCCTTTTATGCAACTCGCGGCTCCAAACTTTTGCGGCGCCAAATGAGGGCCTGAACTTTTCATATTCGCTAACTATTACGTTCTTTGATTGAAAACACTGCTTCCTGTGCCTTGGGGAAAAACAATGCGTAACATTCAGACAAAGCTTCTTCTGGCCTCTGCCATCGTCTCGGTCGGCCTGACCGGCGTGGCCTCTGCCGCGGATCTTCCCGCGCGCACATATTCGAAGGCGCCGCCGATCGTTCAGGCGGCCTATGATTGGAGTGGTTTCTACATCGGTATCAACGGCGGCGGCGGTATCAGCCGCCTCGACTGGTTTGCGGATGGCTTCGGAGACGAAGGCCGCCACAATGCGTCGGGCGGAACGGTCGGCGGACAGATCGGCTATCGCTGGCAGCTAATGTCTTCCTGGGTCTTCGGTTTGGAAGCGCAGGGCAACTGGGCTGATTTGAAAGGCAGCAACGCCAGCCTGCAATTTCCCGGTCAAGTCAACCAAACCGAGATTCAGAGCTTCGGCCTGTTCACCGGTCAGATCGGCTATGCCTGGGATCGTACGTTGTTCTACGTGAAGGGCGGCGGCGCTGTGACGGACAACAGGTTCACGGCGGTTTCGACGCTGCCGCCGCTCGTCGGCGTCGATTTTGCGAGGGATAGTCGCTGGGGCGCCACGGTTGGCGCCGGCGTCGAATACGCCTTCGCTCCGAATTGGTCGGCGGGCTTCGAATACGACCACCTCTTCATGGGCAACCGGAACGTGGTTTCACCCACCGGCTTCCTCATCGTCGACCATATCAAGGAGGATGTCGATCTCTTCACCGTGCGCGTGAACTACAAGTTCGGCGGACCGTGGGCCCCCATCTACTGATTTAATCCGAAATCCAGCGTGAGAGCCCCGGCATCGTCCGGGGCTTTTTCATGAGATGCGGTGCTTTCACGCGAGAGCAGGGACAACTTCATCCGCACGCCTTTTGCTTTCGTCTTCGACGCCTTCCGCTTTTTGGCAACCGCGAAGAACTTTGCCCTCGGATTTGAATGGCCTTCCCGCAGCCGACTGTCTATGGTGCGTCCATGTCCCGCCTCGTGTGTCTATCAATTGCTGCCGTTCTGTCGCTGCTGTCGGTCGTCGCGACCGCTGCGCCAATTCATCGGCCGGGTTATAAGCCGCCGGCGCCACGCTGGCATGGCTACGGCTTCCTGCCGGGCTACCATCAGCCACTGAACAACAGCCTTCCACTTTACGCCCAGAAAGATCCGATGCGGCGCTTGGCGCGCCAGAACCGGCGCCCCTGGTATATTGACCCGGTCCCCAGTTATTACGGGTATGACGGCAATCGGTATTATTTCGGCCAGCCCGGCATTGACCGCGGCCGCTACAATGGCGGCAGCTTTGGCCCGTGCTGGACGCGGACACCCATCGGAGCGGTCTGGAATTGCGGCTGATCAACTATCGCTCAACGACCGCCTGATCGATCTGATGGCTTGCGTCGCAGCTTTAGTGACTTCCGGTGCGCGCCATCGATTGACGCAATCGGCCTCATAGGCGCGGGGCCTATGACCAGGTCGTGTCGAAACCTCTGCGGCATCAGCGTCGTTGTCGTCCGGCCACACCTCGCGAAAATTCTCTTCTTCATCGGAACCGAGGGCCCGCCAAGGAGTTTTGCACGCCGGGCAAGGGGCCTATGGAGACAGTCAAGTATGCTCAGAAATATCCTTTCCGCCGCCGCAATCAGCGCAGCGGCGGTCATGACGTCCACTTTCAGCGCGTCCGCAGCCATCGTATGTCAGGGCAACACCTGCTGGCATACGCATGAAGCGTATGAATTTCCCCACGAAGCGGGTGTCGTCGTTCACGAAGACAATTGGCATTGGGGTCCGCACGAGAAATTCAGCTTCCGTGAACACGAGGGCCGCGGCTACTGGCGCGGCGGCAAATGGGTGGCGTGGTAATTCTGGTTGCGCTCGCATGACCGGAGGCCGCCGTTCTGGCGGCCTCATTTTTTCATAGCCGCCCCGCTCCCGGCGACAGGGCTTTGGCAGATGCGAATCACGCGCCCACAAACTTCCGCGGCTTTCGAAATCACCATGGCGTGCGCTTGATTCATCTTCTTCTTTATGGTCCATCGCCCTGGATTTATTTCAAACGGCGCTCTGGCGTCCGTTCAGCCAGGGAGAATCCCGATGGATGCTTTGGAGCGGCGCGTCTTTCTCAAAGGCGCGAGCATGGGCCTGCTCGCGTTTACGCTGGGCGGCGTCGACGTCCTGATGACACCGGGCGAGGCGCGCGCCCGTGCGGTGCCGTTCCGCCTCCTCGGTGGCGAGGAGGCCGAGACGCTGGAAGCGCTGGGCGAGACGCTGTTGCCGGGCGCGCGCGAGGCCGGCATCGCGCATTTCATCGATCAGCAGGTCTCGGTCACGCCCGGCGAGGCGCTGCTCGAAGCCCGCATCGTCAACGTCAAGCCGCCCTACATCAACTTCTATCGTGCTGCGATCGGCGGCGTCGACAAGGCGAGCACGGCCCGCAGCGGCAAACGTTTCGCAGCACTTTCGGCGTCCGAGCAGCACGATTTCATCGATGCGCTCCGTCAGAACAAAATCGAGGGATGGCAGGGGCCGCCGGCCGGGCTTGTCTATTTCGTGTTGCGCAGCGACGCGGTCGATGTCGTCTACGGCACCATGGAGGGCTACGAGAGTCTCGGCGTCCCCTACATGCCGCACATCGCGCCGGAGAAGAGGTGGTAACATGGCTACGCAGGAAAAAGTCCAAGAAAAAATCTTGGAGAAGGTCGATGTCGTGATCGCGGGCGCCGGTGCGTCCGGCTCGACATTCGCGGCCGTGCTCGCCAAGGCCGGCAAGAAGGTCGTGCTGATCGACAACGGGCCGGACTGGCAGACCACCGACCTTATCTCATCGGACATGTGGGGCCGCCGCATCAAGCCGGCGGGACCTCCTTTCATTCTCGAGGGCAAGCAGGTCGCCCCGATCGGCTATCACGGCGGCTGGGGCGTCGGCGGCGCCGCGCTGCATTGGTTCGCCAACGTACCGCGTCTGTTGCCGAACGATTTCCGTATCAAGAGCGAGCACAACCGCGCCCACGACTGGCCGATCGCCTATGAGGATGTCGCGCCGTGGTACGACAAGGTCGCGCACGACATCGGAATCTCCGGCGACGCCAAGGCAGAACAATTGTGGAGGCCGGCCGGCCGCGACTATCCGATGCCGCCGATGAGGACCTTCAAGAACGGTGAGGTCTGGCTCAAGGGCTTCGCCGCCAACGACATCCGCATGGTGCCGGCGGCGGTGGCCATGAACTCGACCGACTTCAAGGACCGGCCCGCCTGCATCTATGACGGCTGGTGTCATGTCGGCTGTCCGATCGGTGCGCTGGCCAATCCGCTGGTGACCTATCTCGGCGAAGCCCGGGCGGCGGGCGCCGAGGTGCGGGCGTGGAGCACGGTGACGCGCGTCCTCACCGATGCGTCCGGCAAGAAAGCGACCGGGGTCGAATATTTCGACCGCGATGGCGACAAGCATATCCAGCCGGCGAGCATTGTCGTGTGTGCCTCATGGGCCGCACAAAACCCGCGGCTGCTGCTCAATTCCGCAACCAACAAGCATCCAAACGGCCTCGCCAATACGAGCGGACTGGTTGGAAAGTTCATGATGACGCATATCACGGCCGTCACCAATGCGATGTTCGACGACGACCTCGAGGGCGCCAAGGGCACCATCGGCGGCCAATATATGTCTTATGAGCGCTATTCGAAGACCGCCCATAAGGGCGCCTTCGGCTCGACCCTGCTGGTCTGCGGCGGCGCCACCAAGGTGAGCGGTCTGACCGGTATCCACAACGCCCGGCCCGATTTGTTCGGCGCCGATCTCGCAGCCTTCATGAAGCGCGCCGTCAAGGGCTTCACGCGTTTTACGGCGGCCTGCGAGGAGCAGCCGAAGATCGAGAACCGCGTCGAACTCGTGAGCCAGAAGGACGAGTTCGGGATGCCGCTCGCCCGTATCGTCCACAACTATGACGAAAACGAAACGGCGTTGTGGAATGCCAATTTCGAGGAAGGCCTGAAGATCGCCCATGCGACCGATGCCAAGGACGTTTGGCAGGTGCGCACCGCGATGCCGGCGATCCATCTGATGGGCGGCACCATTATGGGCACCGGTGCGGCCAACTCCGTGGTCAACAGCTTCGGCCAGACCCACGAGGTGCCGAACCTCTACGTCGCCGGCCCCGGCATCTTCCCGACCTGCGGCGCCTCGAATCCGACCTACACGGTATTCGCCCTGTCGCTGCGCGCCGCGGAAAACCTGGTCTCAAACTGGGGCACGCTTGCGCAGTGAGACAGCACGCTCTTCAACGATACTCGCTTTGCACGAGATCCGGCACTCGCCGCGTGAAATCGGGCATGCTGGTCGAGCGCATGATCGAGACCGTTTGGAGTGATGCGGCGAGCGGCAGGTCACCGAAAGCGATTTGACCCATGACGTAAGTCACACCGCCTGTCTCCCCAGCGTTTCTCGCACGGTGGAAGGTGATGCGACTACGCAGAAGCCGTCGTGCAAGGCTTGCTCGAACGACTTCGGCGGAACGAGAAAATTTCGGGTGCGCGGCAAAAAGGTGAATGTCTCGAACCGGCGCGCATAGGCTCGCGCTGCCATTGCACGCCCTCAAAGTCGGACCGAGCGATCACCACATGCGAAGCATGCCCAGCAGCGGCATATCTCGCGTTGTTCGCGTTTTCCAGCGTGCCCGATACGCGTCCGCAATTGCCCCAATTGCGCTGCTCTTTCCGACCCAGGCAATATTGATGGAGTTCTTCGCAGCCCATTGGGCTGTGCACATCGGCATGAGACGTTTCACTCAGAGATTCGCCCCCGGGGCATGGCCCTACAAACGGTAACGCTTCGCTACAAGCGTGAGCCCGGGAAAGAGTGTATCTGCCATGATGCCGTGTATACCGCAGAGTCCTCGAACAAGACGCGGTGAAGAGACCAGGCCGCGTCAACGCTAACCGGGAACCGTTCAACGAGGAGAACGGTAAATGAGGCCGGTTACTGGCGGAAAGCGAAGGTAACCCGTGAACAATGCCGCCGAGCCCATCCCGCAATTCAATCAGCGTCGAGTCCTGCACATCGTCTTTGCCTCGACCAGCGGTCACACGGAGTACGTCTTGGATGCGCTGATCGATTCCTTGAAGAGCATTACCCCGGGCTGGGAGATCGAGGAAACGATGGCCGAAAAAACGCAGCCGCAGGATTTGCTAAGCGGAGATGTTCTTCTGCTCGCCACCTCGACCTGGAATACAGGGGGGATCGAGGGGCAATTGAATCCACACATGTGGGCGCTGCTCCATGACAAGGCGAAGACTCTCGACCTGGCCGGCAAACCGTGTGCGTGCATCGGGCTCGGGGACCATCGATATTTCTACACGGCGCGAGCGGCGGATCATTTGCGGCACTACGTTGAGGCCCATCACGGTCGGCTGATGGTTCCGACGCTCAAGATCATAGATGAGCCCTACGGCCAGGAAGAGGCAGTCAGAATTTGGGGCAAACGGTTGGTGGATGCCTCGTATCCGGCAGATTGGTGTTAGGCGATGCCCCGCATCTCTCTCAAAATCGTTGGCGCTTCCGGACAGGGAATAAACTCGATTGGCGCGATTATCGCCAAGGGTCTCAAGCGATCCGGATATTGCGTGTTCGGTTACCGCGAGTATCCCTCCCTCATCAAGGGCGGGCATGCGAGCTATCAGATGGACATTTCAAATCAACGCATCCGCAGCACCGAAACGAAGGTGAACGTGCTTGTCGCGCTCAACCATCACGGGCTTGAGCTGAATATGGAGGAACTGAAACAGGGTGGGATCGTGCTGCACGTGACACCCGGGTGGCAGTTTCCGGAGCAGCATCAGAAATTGATCGCGGAGCGAGGCCTTCGTGTCATCTACTTCCCGGTTGATGACATTCTCAATCGCCTCGGCGCAAGGGCAATCTTGTCGAACGTGCTGCTCACCGCCTTTGTCTGGTCCATGCTTGACCAGGATATCGAGGTCATCAAGTCTCTGGTCGGAGCAACGTTCGTAAAAAAGAAAGCTCTGCTCGAACTCAACATGCGATGCCTCGATGAGGGATATTCCTATGTCGATCCGGAGCAAGACCCGATCTCGGTCGCGTTGCCGCCGCCCGACATGGGTTTCGCCAACCACTTTCTGCTTACGGGTAGTCAAGCGATGGGGCTCGGCGCGATTCATGCGGGCGTGCGGCTCTATGCCGGCTACCCGATGACGCCCTCCAGCCCGTTGCTCTCGTTCATAGCCGGGCTCGAAAACAAGACTCACATGGTGGTCAAGCAGGCGGAAGACGAAATCACCGCTGCGCAGATCGTGAGCGGGGCGATGTACATGGGCACCCGCGCGCTCACCGCCACCTCCGGTGTCGGATTTGATCTCATGAGCGAGACACTGTCTCTGAATGCGATGATCGAGAACCCGACGGTCTTTGTGCTGGCGCAGCGCCCCGGTCCGGCGACCGGCCTGCCGACATGGACGGCTCAAGGCGGTCTCCTGCAGGCCGCGAACTGCTCTGCCGGCGAATTCGCGCGCTGCGTAATCGCGGTCAGCAACAGCCAGGATGCCTTCGATTTGATGCCGGTCGCGTTTAATCTGGCGGAACAGTATCAAATCAGCGTCATTGTTCTCACCGACAAGCAGATCGCCGAGGCGCTCTACACGCAACAGCCTTACGATCTGGAAAAGGCCCAGATTGATCGTGGCAGGCTCGTCGTCGATCCCGAGAAACTGAAATTCCTGAAATCCTCTGATCGATTTAACCCGCACGCCGAGCACGGCGTTTCGTTGCGATGGCTTCCCGGCAGCGAGGCCGCGACCTATTGCGCCCAGGCCGACGAACACGATTCCATGGGCGCCGTGGATGAGTCCTGCCTCAATACCAAGCTGCAAATGGAAAAGCGATTGCGGAAATTCCACGGATTAAAAACGGGGCTTCCCGCACCCGACTTGTACATCGGCGGTCGCCGCGCAAAGACGACCGATTGGATGGATGCAGGCGATGAAATCGAATTGCTCGCGATCGGCTGGGGAAGTACCGGCGGCGTATTTCAGGACGTCATGTGCAGCGATGAGCTGCGAGGGCGAAAGATCGCGTATTTGCACTACACCTATCTGTGGCCGCTCCGCACCGAGGAGCTTCGGAGATTGGCAATGCGGTCGAAACGCATTGTCCTGGTGGAGCAGAACTATCAGGGGCAGTTGGGCATGCTCATCAGGATGGAATGCGGCCTGGATATCTGGGACAAAATTCTCAAATACGACGGTCGACCGTTCTTCTACGACGAGCTTCTGGTGTCGGTGATGGCGAGATGTGCCAGCAGCTCGAAAAACGAAGGGAATGCTCCCGGCTTCGAATATACTGGAACCTCAACATGAGTGTCGCCCCGCAGACCCGCCTGCCCGCTGTTTCCGACTACTATTCGGAAACCAAATGCATCTGGTGTGACGGCTGCGGCAATTATGGCATTTGGACGGCCGTGAAGTACGCGTTGGTGGAACTGAATTTGCGTCCGTGGCAGGTTTGCCTTTGCTACGATGTCGGTTGTCACGGCAACGGCTCCGACAAAATTGAGGGCTACCGCTTCCATGGGCTCCATGGTCGCGTCATCCCGTTTGCGGCAGGCGCCAAGCTTGCGAACATGAAGATGCCCGTCATCGCCTTCGGCGGGGATGGCGCGACTTTCTCGGAGGGTATCGGGCACCTCGTCCATGGCCTCAGGAGCAATTATCCCATCACGTTCGTCCTGCACAACAATGCGAATTACGGACTAACAACTGGTCAGGCGAGTTCGCTCACGTGGCAAGACCAGCCGATGAATACGAGTCCCAACGGCATCCCTGAGCACACTTTGGCGAGCATGGACTTCATCTTCTCGCTGAAGCCCACCTTCGTCGCGCGTGGCTTTAGCGGCGACATCAAATTGATGACGCGGATACTCAAGGCTGCCATCCGGCACCGCGGCTTTGCCTTTGTCGACATGCTCCAGGCGTGTCCGACATACAATCACTTCGCGACCCACGAATATCTGTTGGACAGGTACTTCGATGCAAATGCCGCTGGTCACGACCCCAGCAATCTGCAGCAGGCGATAGCGCTGGCTACGCAGGTTCAGGATCGCATCGCCTGCGGCGTTCTCTATCAGCGCGAAGACGTTCCGCACTTCCATGACCGGCTAATTCCACGGCAAGGGATCGAGACGACCTGCGTCGAGGAGGTGCGCAGGTACGATGTGAGCGAGTATTGGAAGGAACTGGTCTAAGCAAATTTCATGCTGCGAAGTTAATTCGAGCTGATGTCCGCAAGCGCCTGATCCAGGAGCACATCGTAGTGATCACCCAACGCGTTTAGCGCTGCAGCCCCATCACCGGAAAATGACGAGCCATGCATGGTGGCCAATACCTTGGGCTTCAGCGCGGCCAGGTTGCGGACCGTCGAACCCGTGGTCGGGCCAAGACTGGTGTAATGGAATAATCTCTCCGAGATCATCGACTGCTCGATAATGTCGCTCTCGGTGATCGCTGGACCGTTTCCAACGCGCGTAAACAGGTCTCCGCATAACAGGGTGCTTGTGGTTTCCTCGAACATGACGCCGGCATCCCAACCGTGCGGCACGTGCGGCGTATCGATATAGCGAAAGCGCCGGCCGCCGATATCGATAACCTCGCCGTCAGAAAGCACGCGCGGCTCGCGATCGGCCATGTCGCTGACGGAAACGCGACATCCCACCATGCCGTGAGCAAGCTGGGCCGCAGGCGCGGCTGCCAGCCATTCGTTCATCGATCCGCATTCATCCGCTTCGAAATGGCCAAAACCAAGCCAGCACAGTCGCTCCACCGGCATGACCCGGGCAACCGCGGCTGAAATCAACGGGAACATTTTCCGCTTCCCGCAGTGAAACAGCAGCGGCTCATCACCAGCGAACAGGAAGTGATTGTAGGTAAATCCGGCGGGCGGAGCAGCGTCGGGCACAAAGACAGAGAGGCGATATACGCCTGCACCGATCTCATCGATCCTGGTTTCCATGACGATCCCTCGCAACAGTGGCCTAATGACCGATTGCAAACATTGGTTTGCAGCTCGGGAGAGGTCGTACGTAATGCAAACGATAGTTTGCTATTTTGCCGAAATTCCTTTCGCACGTTGAAAAATCTCGCCAATCCGAGCTCGCGCACGACTATCCGGGCGGACGATTCAGGCCGTGGACGATCTCAGATCGTGGACGATCTGAGATCGCCGAGGAGATGCTGAGCTTTCCTCAAATCCGCCATTTCGACCCCTTCCGTAAACCGGTCGCAAATCGTGGGCAGCAGGGTCAGCGCATCTTTTTGCCGACCCTGACGTTTCCAAAGTTCACTCAACGCCAGCGTTGCCCTCAACTCCCAGGCGAGAGCTCCCTGCTTCTGCGCGAGTGCGATTGATTGCAGGAACAGGCTTTCTGCCCTGGCGGCATCCTGATCCACGCCGAGCGCAAGTGCACCCCTCGCGCGCAGGATTTCAGGTGTCCACCAATGCTCGGGGTTCTGGTCTTCCGCATCGATCTTCGCCATCCAGGCTAAAGCGTCATCATAGCGGTGCGCATTGATGGCAGCCAGGATGATTTCGGTACGGAACGTGGAATCGAAGATTCCATATTGGCCATCCGCAAGCATTTTGAGACCTTCGCCGACGAGCATTGGCGCGCCGTCATATTGCCCTCGCCGGGCCTCGCACAACCCCAATATGCAAAGACCAATCCCTTGATAGCCGCCTGCGGAATGGGCCCTGGCATGCTCCGCAAGTTCGAGCGCGTCATTTTCGATGGCATCGATATCGATTCCCGACAGATGTCTGTTGAGGCTGGTCCACGCTTTCGCCACGCTGATGGGAACAGGGAAACCAAGCGTCGTCGCGGTCTCCATCGCACGCGCACCCATTCGCTCCGCCTGCCTGGGCAATCCCTGAAGCCAAAGCAGATTGGAAAGTGTCGCAAGGGTGTCGGTACGGCGGTCATAGCCGACCTGCCTGAGCTGCGCCTGCCGGGATGTTTCGGTATCGGTGTAGAGCGAACGCTCAAGATGCAGGCGGGCCTCCGCAAAACGTCCCAGGCGATGCTTGGTTGTGCCGAGCATCCATTCCGCCATCGACCTCTGCCCGGGATCGGCAATCTTCTGCGCCGTGTCGACACATTTTTCTGCAATGTCGAGTGCCTCCCGATAGTGAGGTGTGCGCACCGCATATCCCCAAAGGGCCAGATATGCTGATACTTCCCCCCTTATATCGTTGAGGCTGATAGCCAGCTCCAGGGCCTTGGACCCGAATGCCTTGACCTGATCCGATGCACCCTTCGTAAACAGCACAGTACTTGCGAGCGCCATCTGCATGGAGAGCTGTTTCTGCGCCGAAGGCGTGCCTGCATCCGCTGCTGCCGCGGCCGCCGCTACATGTGCCCAGTCACGATACTCGGTCAAAAGCGCTTTGCCATACCATAGAGGTGCCGAATAAGCCGCGAGGTCGACGCCGATCGACGGATCGCCGCTTGAACCAAAGGCCCAATTCAGCGCGGCCCGGACGTTATCGACGTCTGTGGCGGCCACACTGGTCTGGTCCTGAAAGACAGTCTCCTGATCCGCCGCGTCCTCCAGAATGTCGCGATAGCAAAGCGCATGTCGCCGCCTTAGCAGTTCGCTTTCGCCGGTATCACTCAGTTTTGCGAAGGCATAGGTGCGTGTGGCATCGAGCAATCGATGGCGCGGGACCGGCCCGGACATATCAGTCGAGACAAGCGATTTTCCGATCAACGCCGCGATCGCGTTATGGGCCTCGGCCTTTTCGAGATCCGGCGTTTCGACAACCTTCTGTGCGACGTCGAGGGTGAAGCCGCCAACGAATACGGACAATCGTCGCAGCACCAGCCGTTCGAGATCGGAAAGCAGGTTATAGCTCCAATCCAGCGTTGCGTTCAGGGTCTGGTGTCTGGGCGGCGCCGTCCGGCGTCCTGGCCAAAGCAGGGAAAACTGGCTGTCGAGCAGCTCCGCGGTGCGCCGTATGCCATAGGCTTCAACCCGGCCGGCCGTGAGCTCGATGGCCAGCGCCACGCCGCCGAGTCTACGGCAAATGCTTCCGACAATCGCAGCAGCTTCGTTGGTCAATTGTATCGGCATTCCGCCAGCCGCCACGCGCTCAAGAAACACTTGTACGGCAGGAAACGCCAGCGCCTCGTCCGCGGTAATGTCCTCGCGATCGGGCGGGCTATCGAGTGGCGACAGCCGATAAACGTGTTCCCCATGCGCGCGCAGCGTTTCACGGCTGGTTGCCAGAATGTGCAAACTGGGCGCGTTCTCAAAAAGCCTCTGCGCCATGGCGGCGACTTCGGCGATGAGACGTTCGGAACTATCGAGTACGAGAAGTGTCCGCTTTCCCCCAATATGCGCAACCAGAGCGGGGAGCGGATCTTCCGATTGTACGGGAAGACCAAACGCCGACGCCACGGTGCCCGCAAGCAGGCGCGGATCACCGATCGTCCCAAGGTCCACAAAACACACAGCGCCGCCAAATTCGCTCAACAGCAAATGCGCAACGGACAGCGCGACGGTTGTCTTGCCCATGCCGCCCTCCCCAACGATGCTGACGAAACGCTCGGTGAGGAGCTTTTCGCTGACGAGCCGGACGATGTCGTCGCGCCCTCGCATCTGGGCCAGGCGCGGCGGAAGATTGTAGATCGCTGCGTCGGGCGATGATCTGACAAGTGGCGTGGAGCGTTCGTACGAAACAGGAGCGCTGAAACAATAACCGCGGCCAAACACGTTGGTGATGTAATGCTCGCTGGATTTTCCTCCATCGAGCGCTTTACGCAGCGCAGCGATGTGAACGCGCAGACTGATTTCCTCTACAACGACGTTCGGCCAAACCTTGGCAATCAGATCGCTCTGGGCGACCACTTCTCCGGCGCGTTCGACCAGCGCCAGCAGGATATCGAAAGCCCGGCCGCCGAGCTTGACGGGGTCTTCCCCCTTTTTAAGCAGACGTTGCGCTGGATACAGCCGGAATGGCCCAAAGGATACAGCGTCCATAGGTGATAGCGTCCTTCAAGCAAAGATCGAAAAGGCCAGATCGTGGTCGAAGGCTAAACCTTGGTTGATGCCAGGTCTTGATCGAACGCAGCGCCGGCGGCCGCCTTCTTGACGAACTGTAATTGTGCGATGCGAACCACCGCGGAGACATGCTCGGCAAGAAAAAGACCTGGGCTCACCCTAGGAGAAAGCGACATCGAGTTTCAACCCCCACAACGGATCGCAGGACGGTTAGCACGATTTTCCGCAAGCGCGCGATTTTCCTGATTTCAGCTTTGACGGCGCGACGCGACTGACCCCGATCGGACATCCGACCGTTGGCGCGGCGCGCGCGCTCGACGGCGACCACCGCGGCAAGGCAGGATGTTCGGTCGCGGTTAAACCTGCGGACGGTCAGCGCTCATGCCGGCGGCTTCCCCAACATGGCTAGATCGGTTCAACCCCGAGCACCGACGCCGCGTCCATTTCGGCCGCCGTAATGGGCTGATCCACAATGAACAGATAGCATCCTGCCGAGACGACGCCGATCAAGGCGCCGACGACGAGCGCCGGCACAAATGAGCCGGTATGCTGCACGATCAGGCCGGTCACGGTAGGCGCCAGGGCGCCGCCGAGATAGCCGCCGAAATTCTGCACCGCGCCGATCGAGGCCGTGCAATTGGTCGGGACAGCGACCGAACTCAGGGCCCAGGCGCAGGTACTGGTTACGTAGACCAGGAATAACGAGATCGAAATAAACGCGATCGCCAACGCATTGCTGCTGACATAGGCCGCGGCCACCGTGCAGGCCGCCGTTCCGAGCAGCGCGATGGCGGCCGGATAGCGCCGGCTCCTCAGCGGCTCGACGCCGCGGCGCACCAGGATGTCGGCGATGTATCCGCCGAGCACGCCACCGACGACGCCGCAGGCAAACGGAATCGCCGCGGCCCATCCGGTATACTTCACGCTCATATGGCGCTCGATCTCAAGATAGCCGGGCAGCCAGGCGGTGTAGATCCAGGTCAGATAGATGCAGCCGAAATAGCCAAAAATCATCCCCCAGGTGGTGCGAAAACGAAACAGCAGCTTCCACTCGCGGAATGTGACCTTGGTTCGCTGGCCGGGTGGATCGCCTTGCGTCCGGTAGGCGTTTTCCTGCGGCGTCAACGTCATCTCGTCGGGGTTGCGATAGAGCCCGAACCAGAGCGCGGCGACGATCAGGCCGGCTACGCCCATGACAACGAACATCACGCGCCAGCCGAATGTGAGCATGAGGAAGGTCAGCAGCGGTACGGCGATGGCCGTGCCCAGTGATGAAGCGCAGTTGAAGATACCGGTGGCGAGACCGCGGTCGCGCTGATTGAACCAGTCCCGCACCACCCGTGCGCCGGTCGGAAATTGAGGCGCCTCCCCGACACCGAGCAGGATGCGGGCGC
>Ga0210396_10002765_pt1 | contig 17702 bp, 11 predicted proteins | sample IncBWH17OmetaG_FD_155466 | JGI IMG/M metagenome (GOLD analysis project Ga0210396, IMG submission 155466) | Forest soil microbial communities from Barre Woods Harvard Forest LTER site, Petersham, Massachusetts, United States - Inc-BW-H-17-O ... | reverse complement strand
GAACTGCAACGCTACTATCGCGAACGATGGATGAATATCAAGGGTCTCGACGCCTTCTACGGCGCGCAGGACGCTTTGCTGGAACAAGAGGTTTACGACGGAGTTTCGGCGGGCACGATTCGGAACGCCGACGACCTCGACCGCCTGAGCCTAAAGATTGACGATCAGTTCTCGCAGTTTCCGGACGCAACGCCCGAGGCACGCAGTCGTTGGGCCATGGTCGACCTTATGTTCGAAGACCCGCTCTACGATGTGAACTACATGTATGGAGGGCTGCTCGCACTGAAGTATTACCAGCTTTACTCGACCAGGCGGGAGTGGTTTGCGCCACGCTATATCCGGCTTCTCAAGAACGGTTTCAATCAGCCGCCCGCGGAGTTGCTGAATCAGTTCCTGAGCATCGATCTTTCCGGATCAGCGCTATTGAACGACGACTTGGATCTGTTGAACCGCCGGCTGAACCAAATGGAGGCGAGCCACGCTGGAAAATGACCGGACTCGCCGCTCGCCGCGAACTTCTTACCGCCCCCTAGCGTCCGTTCTCTTCTTCCTTGAACATGTACTTAATGGAAGGCTTGTAAATCATCAGGTTCGGGCGGCCGTCTTCGCGGATCACCTTGATGCAGGTCTTGTCGTACCATTCGATGATGCCGTGCACTTCTTCGCCGTCGCGCAGCACGATCACCATCGGCGTCCGTGTCTGCATTTGTTTCTGATAATAAAAATTCTCGGCGTTGGTCTGCTCCGGAGGCGCAGCCTTGCGCCCACCCCCTGGCCCCATGGCGCGATCGCCCCGTTCAAAGTTCCGTTCCGGCCGATCGTGGCGGTCATTTCTGTCCCGGCGTTCCATGACCTGGGGATGATTGGAGTTGTGGTTTCCGTGGTTGTGATCCGGGCGCGGCAGCGCCGGACGGATCAGCTTCCGGTTGGCAAAATTCTCTTCGTCCCCTGACCGATGGGCCGAAGTCGAGTCCATGATTTCCTTCATAGTGGCGCTACCCTTGCACGCGCATTCGCGCAGACCGCATTATTTTAGAGGGCCCTGAAAAAGAATTTACGAAGGCGTGAAATTTCACCTAACGTAACACAGGAACCTTCCTCTGACAATGCCACCATCGTGCCCCCTGCGAGTACGCCGAATCTTGCACACTCCTAACTTCTCAATGCGACCTCCAACATATCGCTAACTGGTATTCGACAAATCCATTCCTCTGCGTTCCCTCCCGCTTCCGGTAACCGCCGCCACCAGTGCCGCTACCAACAAAAGTGTCCAGGCGAGCACGGGTGCGAATGCTCCACCGTAGCGTTGCTCGGCGAGTTTGGATTGCACTACCCCGTTGCGCGATGAGAGCAGTTTTCCCAGTTGATACGCGAACCCCGGGAACGTTCCCCGAACTGCAGGCGGCGAAAGTTCATTCAAATGCGCGGGGATCACGCCCCACGCGCCCTGCACCATGAATTGCATCAGAAAGCCGCCCAGCGCCAGCATGAGCACGGTATGCGAGTATGCCCAGAGCGGAATCACCGGAATCGACAACAGCGCCGCGGTCACAATTGCCTTCCTGCGACCGATCTTCTCCGACCATGTTCCAAAGAGAATTCCCCCCAGCAGAGCACCAAGATTGCAGATGACGGTGATGAACATGACCGTAGGCGGCGCAAACTGATGCCCCTTTGTGAGGAATGTCGGATACAAATCCTGGGAACCATGGCTAAAAGAGTTGAATGCAAACATCAGCAGAACCAGGAAAGCGAAAGTGCCCACATAGGTTCGAATGTCCTTGCCCAGGTGACTCTCGGCTTTCCTCGAGACGCGACCCTGTAGCCATGCTGGTGATTCGTCCACTTTCGTGCGAATGTAAATCACTAGAAATGCTGGCAACGCCCCGATCACAAACATTCCGCGCCAACCGACGAAGCGGAACAGCGTCCCAAACACGAGTGCGGCCAGCAGATTGCCCACCACGTAGCCTTCCTGCAGCACTCCAGAAAAAAATCCGCGCCCCTCCGCCGGCAGTGTCTCAAACGCCAGCGCCGCCCCCACGCCCCATTCTCCTCCCATGGCAATTCCGAACAACGCCCGCGTGATCAGAAAAACCTTCAAAGAAGGCGCGAACGCCGACGATAGCTCAAACACCGAATACGCGATGATGTCGACCATCAATGTCCGACGCCGTCCGAACCGGTCCGCCGCCAGTCCGAAAAGAAATGCGCCCACCGGCCGAAAGACCAGAGTCAAGAAGACTGCTTCCAGAACGGCGGAGACTTTCGCCTGGAATTCCGTTGCGATCGCGCTGACGCAGAAGGTCAGAATAAAGAAGTCGAACGCGTCCAGCGACCAGCCCAGAAAGCAGGCAACGAAGGTATTCCGCTGCACCGGCGAAAGCCTGCGAAAATGGCCAACGAATTCCATGCAAGTTCCTCAGCGCAATTCCCCGCGCGCTGAAACGTCCTGCGGATGCTAGCATAGGTTTTCCGTCAGCAATCAGAAATCACAATCGCCGATTCTCACATGCCCGAACTCGACTCTCCGCAGCGCCAGGCGCCCGACTCCCTCATGCTCACCGGTTTCTGGTATCGCGCGCTGCCCGCCGACGGCGTCCATCGCAACCAACTCCACCAGGCTACTCTGCTCGAGATTCCGCTCGTCATCGGCCGCGATCGCCAGGGAAAACCTTTCGCCCTGCGCGATGCCTGTCCACACCGCGGCATGCCGCTCCACTGCGGCAAGTTCGACGGAGAAAACCTGGAGTGCTCCTACCATGGCTGGACCTTCGACGCCCACAACGGCCAGTGCCAGCTGATCCCCTCCCTCACCGCCGACCAGAATCTGAAAGTCGACCGCATTTATGCCGGCAGCTATCCCTGCGAAGAGCAAGACGGTTTTGTCTGGGTTTACATTCCAGACCCAGGTCCGCAAGGTGCGGGATTTACCGAACCTCAAGAAGCGCCCGATCCGGCCCCGGCGATTGAGAAATTCACTGACAAATTCCAGCTCGCCTACCTCACTGCCGACATGCCCGTGAGTATCGATCATGGCATTATCGGCCTCATGGATCCCGCCCACGGACCATTCGTCCATCAGGCCTGGTGGTGGCGCAGCCGCCATAGCATCCACGAGAAGAAGAAAAACTTTGAACCCATTCCCAACGGCTTTCGCATGAGTGCTCACACGCCCAGCTCAAACTCCGCGCCCTACAAGCTTCTTCGCCTCTACGCCGCCGCCGATTCCATCACCACGACGATCGACTTCGTCCTGCCAAACCTGCGCAAAGAGATCATCCGGGCAGGGAAGTACTGGTTTTCTTCGCTCACCACCGTAACCCCCATCACCCGCAATCAATGCCGCATCGACGTGGTCGCCGCGTGGAACATCTTCCGCTGGATGCCATTCGGCCCCGATCTGCTCAAGTTCGTTTTCGCAAAATTCGTCGAGCAGGATCGCCGCACCATGGAACTGCAAGCCGAAGGTCTGAAGCACAACCCGCATCTGATGCTGGTCGACGACGCCGACCGTCCGGCAAAATGGTATTTCCAGCTGAAAGCCGCGCATCTAGAAGCGAAACGCACCGGAGCGGAGATGAAGCATCCCATGCCCGGCCCCGTGACGTTGAAGTGGAGAAGTTAAGTATGGAAAGGGTAAGTGTGGCGCGGGCGCCCTCGCCCGCGAACGCCGATATCTGATACGAAGCGCAAGTGCGGCGCTTACTCGCCGCTCACAAGCCACTCCAACGCTTCCTCGCGCGTCTTGAACGCAGGAAGCTCGCGTTGCGAGAAGCTCTTGAAGTGCTCATAAAACACGTGCGGCAAACTCTCCGTGCCTACCCATGCCGACCGCTTCACATAAGGACGATCGAGCACCAAAACCTCTTTGATCCGCGTGGCCACTTGCTTGTCGACCTCCGCGCCGGTGACATCCACAAAAGTAAGAACAGATCCGGGTGCGTGCCGAGCGATATCGGCGCGGACCAGGTCAAGCAGCACTAGCAACTCCTTCGACGTGCAATGCGCGAAGTCAGCCGAGTAGATGGCATGGCCCTTGTGCTTGATGAATCGCAGGCGTGCTTCGAGCGAACTGTTGTTTGAGGTCATTCCAAAAGTGACTCCACCACGGTGTAAGCCTCGTCCAGCGCGGCATCCAGCACACTGGCATCTTTCCCTCCGGCCTCGGCCAGGTCGGGACGGCCTCCACCCTTGCCGCCCACTTTCTGGGCCACCGGGCCAATCACCTTCCCTGCCTGCACCCGGCCGGTCAAATCTTTGGTGACGCCCACAATCAGCGAGACGGTTCCATTGGAGGCAGAGCCCAGCACCACCACACCCGAACCGATCTTGTCGCGCAGTTGATCAACCAGCGTACGCAGCTGCGCACGCTCCAGATTATCCACGCGATGCGCCAGCACCTTCACACCTTTAACATCTTTCACGCGCTCGCCAATATTCGCCGTGCTGGACGAAGCCGACTTCATCCGCGCCTGATCCAGCTCCCGCGTAAGCCGCTTGATCTCCGAATCTTTCTTCTCAAGCTCAGCCCTCAAAGCCTCGGCAGGAGACACGGTCTCGGCAAGGGCGAAACTCTCATCGGCGTGGGTGGAAGCCTTATCCGTGGAGGGTGTCCCATCTTTGCGCGGTTTAGGCGCAAAGGTGGGAGCGGCAAAAGTCGATACCACCTTTTCCAGTTCGTGATCGGTGCGGAAATGCGCCAGCGAGCCCAATCCCGTAATCGCCTCGACTCTCCGCACGCCCGACGAAACACTCCCTTCCTTAAGAATCTTGATCAACCCTATTTCCCCAGTAGCGCCAGTGTGCGTGCCGCCACAAAGCTCAGTCGAAAAGTCACCAATCCGCACCACCCGCACCCTGTCGCCATACTTTTCGCCAAACAAAGCCATAGCGTGATATGTATTGATCGCCTCGTCGATGGGAACATCAGTAATAGTCTCGACGATCTGATTGCGCAGCACTTCCTTGTTGATGATGTTCTCAACATCCTGCAACTCTTCATCCTCAACAGCAGTGAAGTGCGAAAAATCAAAGCGCAAATGATTCGGCGCCACCAAAGACCCCGCCTGCTTAACATGCCTCCCCAAGACCTCTCTCAGTCCGGCGTGAAGCAAATGTGTAGCCGTGTGATTCCGCATAATCGATTCACGAACGTCAGCATTAACGACGGCATCGATCTTGTCGCCCACGCGCAGCGCCCGTTTAGCGACAACCTGATGTGCCCGCACCCCCTGAATCGGTGAATAGCATCCCGTAACCTCGGCAACCACAGTGTTGTGATCGTCCGAATAGAACCATCCCCGGTCGCCAACCTGCCCACCGGACTCGGCATAAAACGGCGTGTGGTCCAGAATAACTTCGCCCGACTCGCCAGCCCTGAGTTCCCGCGTCCCCTGCCCATTGTGAATGATGGCCAGCAACTCGCAGCCGTCAGAGCGAGTCTGCCGATAGCCTTCGAAGGTCGATTTCGGAAGCTGCTGGTACACGGGGTTCGCGGTCTGTTTCGCGCCGCCTTTCCATGAGGCTCGAGCGCGAGACTTCTGTTCCGTCATGGCGTGATCGAAACCAGCCTGGTCGAACACAAAGCCCTGGTCGCGCGCCGCGTCCTGCATAAAGTCGAGTGGCATGCCGAAGGTGTCGTAAAGCCTGAAGGCCTCTGCGCCGGCTAGTTGGCCGCCGGACTTCCTGAGAAGTTCTTCCAGCTTTCCGAGTCCGATGTCGAGAGTGTGCGCGAACCGCGTTTCCTCGACATGTATGGTTTTCGACACACGGTCAGCACTATCCCTGAGCTCTGGATATGCATCCTGCATCAGATCCCGCACCGCAAACACCATCTCGTGCAGGAACGGTTTCGTCTGCCCCAGCAAGCGTCCGTGCGTGATCGCGCGGCGGATTATCTTCCGCAGCACATAGCCCCGTCCTTCGTTCGAGGGCAACACTCCATCCGAAATCAGGAACGTCGCCGCGCGCGAGTGGTCCGCGATTACCCTCAGCGACGCTGCTGACTTTGCCTTGGCTTCCTTCTCCAGTTCCTTGGTAAGCGATGTTCCAGTCAGTTCCGCAGCCCTCCGGATCAGCGGCACAAACAGATCCGTGTCGTAGTTCGAAATCACACCCTGCAGCACCGCCGTAACCCGCTCCAACCCCATCCCAGTATCGATCGAAGGTTTCGGCAGCGGACTCAGCTTCCCGCTCGCGTCGCGGTCAAACTGCATGAACACCAGATTCCAAATCTCAACATACCGCCCGCAATCGCAAGGGAAGTGGCATTCCGCATGTCCCTGTTCGGACGCCGTCGGCCCCATGTCGTAATGGATCTCGCTGCAAGGCCCACAGGGACCAGTGTCTCCCATCTGCCAGAAGTTATCTTTCAACCCCATCTCAAAGATGCGATGCTTGGGCACGCCCTGCCCCACCCACAGGTCGTATGCCTCCGTGTCGCGCGGGATAAGATCGTGCTCCTCACCTGCCGCTGAACCCGACCCTTGAAAGACCGTCGCGTAAAGCTTGTCTTTCTCGACCCCAAACCATTCCTTCGAAGTAATCAGCTCCCACGCGTAAGCAATGGCATCTTTCTTGAAGTAATCTCCAAAAGAAAAATTCCCCAGCATTTCGAAGAACGTGTGATGCCGGTTGGTGAACCCCACATTCTCCAGATCGTTATGCTTACCCCCGGCTCGCACGCATTTCTGCGAAGTCGTGGCACGGGAGTAGTCGCGCTTCTCGAGGCCGAGAAAAACGTCCTTGAACTGGTTCATGCCCGCGTTAGTAAACAGCAGCGTGGGATCATTCGCCGGCACCAGAGATGACGAATGCACCTCCTTGTGCCCCTTCTGCACAAAGAAGTCGAGAAACTTGCGGCGGATTTCAGAGCCAGTCAGCATGGTGTGGGAAACAGTTATTCTAGCATCGGCTTTGCTCAGGGCAGGGACTCTCCGCTTACCTCCTCGAACGATAAATAAGAAAGGGGTCGCACCTTGGCTGTGCGACCCCTAATGCGGTTACTTTGCCGCTGTTACCGCTGTGGCGCGGGCTTCTCTGCAGGTTGATCCGTCGGCTTATCGGCGATTTTGTCCCCGACCTTCTTCAGTCCGTGCCCTGTATCTTCGGTGCCCTTCTTCACCGCGCTCCCGGTTTTCTCGGCGACCTTCTCGGTGCCCTTCGCGGTGTCCTTGGCTGCTACCTTGGTCGCGTGGCCTGTCTTGTCGGCCGCTTTCTCAGTGCCTTTCGCAGTGTCCTTGGCCACCACTTTGGTTTCGTGGCCTGTCTTGTCGGCAACTTTCTCGGTGCCTTTCGCAGTGTCTTTGGCTGCGACTTTCGTCGCGTGCCCGGTATCCTCGGCGCCCTTCTTTACATCCGTAGCTGCGTCCTGAGCCAGCAAGACCGGCACGGCGCTGAGCAACATTGCTGCGAAAATTGTCTTCAGACAGAACTTCATAGCGTCCTCCTCAGAAACTGTGTTGGGATCGGTCTTGCAGTATGCAACATCCGAAAGGCTGTTGCCAAGTCGATCTTCGGCAGTTAGATGCGCCGAAACGCGCAAAAGAGGTGCTGCCCCGGGGCCGGGGTCTCGCAGCGCTATGCGCTTTCGCTCTCCAACTCGGTCAGGGTCTCCTCGTCTACGTCCCATTTCTTCAAAATGGAGAAGATAGTCTTGGTCCCAAACCCGCCCCGCGCCAATTGCCGGAAGACGCGCGCCGCTGCTTTCTGATCTTTCGGTTTCGCCAGTCGCTTTTTCCGCAGATACTCCCGGGCCTGCGTCTCTTCGCTGACGCCTTCAAAAGCCGCGTCCACGGCCTTCTCGATAACATCGCTGTGCATGCCCTTCGCCTTCAGATCAGTGACAACACGCATCCGGCCGAACTTCTGGTTGTCCCGCCGCAGCGAAGAAAAATACGCGGCATACTGCGAGTCATTCAAATATCCGCGATCTTTCAATCGCCGGACAATGAGTTCCACCAGCGTCTGCCCATACTCGGTGTCAGCTTCTACACGCATCCGCAGCAGACGCTTCAACTCCGCCACCGTGCGCATCCGCCGAGCCAGCGCCCCCACGGCGTATTCATACAACTCGTCCTCGGTATAGAACCTTCTCTGGGGACGCGGAAAGGCCATGCCTAACGATAACGCAATTTCGGGCTCGGGGCTTCGGTTTTCGGGCTTCAAGATTTGGATGAGATTCTGATAAAGGAAAGTCCGGCATCTGGCGGGCCGAAGCCCGAAGCCCGAAGCCCAAAAGCCGAAGCCCGCTTCTCTACCGCCCGCCGCCGAACCCGGCAGACTGCATCGACTGCCGCGAAATATCGGCCGTCGAAGCAATGCCCTGCATGCGCAGCTTGAAGTCATCGGCGTTGGAAGCATTCTCCAGAGCGGTTTCGTAGTTGACCAACCCTGCCTGGAACAGATCCCACAGCGACTGGTCGAAGGTCTGCATCCCGTATTGCGACGTACCAGCCGAAATGGCGTCGCGAACAGAGCGCGTCTTTTCCGGCACCAGAACGCATTCCCGGATGAACGCCGTATTAATCATCACCTCGACTGCCGGAACGCGCCCCTCGGTATCACAGCGCCGGACTAATCTTTGACTCACGATGGCCCGCAGCACCGCCGCTAACTGCAGCCGAATCTGCTTCTGCTCCGGCGGCGGGAAAATCGAAATCACGCGGTTAATAGTTTCCACCGCGTCAAGCGTGTGCAGCGTCGAAAACACCATGTGACCGGTTTCCGCGGCGTGCAACGCCGTCTGGATCGTTTCCAGATCGCGCATTTCGCCCACCAGAATCACGTCCGGATCCTGACGCAGCGAAGCCCGCAAGGCAGCACTGAACGAAGGTGTGTCCACCCCAATCTCGCGCTGGTTCACGTACCCCTTTTTGTCACGATGCAGAAATTCGATAGGATCTTCAATCGTGATAATGTGTTCCGCGCGGCTTGAGTTGACCCGATCCACCATGGCGGCCAGCGTAGTTGACTTACCCGAACCGGTCACGCCCGTCACCAGCACCAGTCCGCGCGGCATTTCGCAGATCTGTTCCACCACCTTGGGCAGAAACAACTCATCAAGCGCGCGAATCTTGGTTGGAATGACACGCAGCACCAGTCCCACGTTGCCGCGCTGCTGAAAAATGTTCACACGGAACCGCCCCAGCCCGGCCACGCCGTAGGCCATATCGATTTCCGTGGTCTCTTTGAATTTCTGCTTCTGCCGCGCCGACATCATGCTGAACGCCATGGTCAGCATGTCTTCCGCGCTTACCCGTGGCTGTTCGGTCAACGGCGTCAGTTCACCATCAACGCGCAGGTGTGGATAGTTCCCCACCTTCAAGTGCAAGTCAGAGGCTCGCCGTTCCGTAGCAATCCGCAGCAGATCGTCAATATTCATTGGAGAGGCTTCCTGGGAGGCGTTGGCCTCCAAGCTCTCCGTTATCATCGCCCGAATCGTCACCTTCCCCAAGATGACCTAGGTAATAACCGCGCCCCGGCAAGGGGACACCGCCTTACGTTCGCACCGACCGAAGGCGACGTCCTGGAACCAATCCCCTTGAGCATTCGCCAACTCCATGCCTTTCATTGACTTGCCCGTTTCACAGACGTAGGATTCTGCTCCAGTGATCGGCCAGACCATCTCGCACTACCGCATCCTCGAGAAACTTGGTGGCGGCGGCATGGGCGTGGTCTATAAAGCCGAGGACCTGAACCTCGGTCGTTTTGTAGCTCTCAAGTTTCTGCCCGACGACGTTGCCAAAGATCCACTGGCCCTCAGCCGCTTCCAGCGCGAAGCTAAGGCTGCCTCCGCCCTGAATCACCAGAATATCTGCACCATCTACGAAATTGACGATCAGCACGGCGAAGCCTTCATCGCGATGGAGTTTCTGGAGGGCGTCACGCTGAAATATCGTATCGGCGGCCGTCCCATGGAAACCGAGTTGGTGCTGTCGCTGGCCATCGAGATTGCGGACGCGCTCGACGCGGCCCATTCAGGAGGCATCGTCCACCGCGACATCAAGCCCGGCAACATCTTCGTCACCAAACGCGAGCACGCCAAGATTCTGGATTTCGGTTTGGCGAAGGTCAGTCTGGCAAGCAGTTCTTCGAGCAACATCGCGGCTCTTAACACGCAAACCCGCTCAATGGACGATCACCTGACCAGTCCAGGCACCATCGTTGGAACCGTGGCTTACATGTCGCCAGAGCAGGTGCGCGCAAGAGAGATGGATGCGCGCAGCGACCTCTTCTCCTTTGGCGCCGTACTGTATGAAATGGCAACCGGCACGCTGCCCTTTCGCGGCGAAAGTTCTGCAGTCATCTTCAAGGCGATTCTGGACGCCGCGCCCACCGCCGTGGTGCGACTGAATCCCGACGTTCCAGCAGACCTGGAGCGCATCATCAACAAAGCTCTGGAGAAAGATCGCAACCTGCGTTATCAAAGCGCCGCGGAGATAAGGACCGACCTGGCCCGCCTGAAGCGGGACACGGAGTCGCACACCTCGGTAGCCCCATTTCCGGCGGAACGCACCACGAAAGCCGCCGCTGGGCCGGTCGGCCGCGCGAAATTTTATCGCTCAGCTGCGGCCATCGTGTTGGTCGCCGCGCTCGTAGCGGGCCTCGTGCTTTATTCGCACCGCAGCAAACGCCTTACCGACAAAGACACCGTCGTGCTCGCCGATTTTTCCAACAGCACGGGCGACGCGATTTTCGACGACACTCTCAAGACCGCGCTCAGCGTTGCCCTGAACCAGTCTCCATTCCTGAATGTCCTCTCTGACAACAAAGTTGCGGATACCTTGCAGCAGATGACCCGTCCCGCGGGAACAAAACTGACTCCCGACTTAGCTCGTGAACTCTGCCAGCGCACCGGCAGCAAGGCCTACATTGCCGGTTCAATTGGAAGCCTGGGCAGCGAGTACGTGTTGGGGCTGAAGGCAGTGAATTGCCAGACCGGGGACACGCTGGCGCAGCAGCAAGTCACGGCGCCGGCCAAGGAGAAGGTTCTCGACGTCCTGGGCGGCGCAGTTTCCAAGCTGCGCAGTCAAATGGGTGAATCGCTGGCTACCGTGCAAAGGTTTGATGTTCCCCTCGAGCAAGCCACCACTTCTTCGCTCGAAGCCCTGAAAGCTTACAGCCTCGGAGAGAAAGCCGATCGGGAAAAAGGGCCAGGCGCGGCTCTGCCCTACAACCAGCGCGCCATTCAACTCGATCCCAATTTTGCCATGGGTTACCTCGCAGTTGGCGGAGAATACTTCAGTCTCGCAGAGCCCGGGCGGGCCAGCGAATACTTCACCAAAGCTTTCCAGTTGCGCGATCATGCCAGCGAGCAGGAAAAGCTTGCTCTGTCCGCGAACTACTATCTCAATGTCACCGGGGAGCTGGGAAAAGCTGCCCAGGCCTATCAGGAGGAGATCGAGAGTTACCCGCAAAAATCCGCAGCCTACCTCAATCTGGGCGTCGTCTACGCCGAACAGGGGCAACATGAGAAGTCCGCGGAACTGACCCGCCAGGGATTGCGGCTCGACCCGGACAACGTAGCTCTCTACGACAACCTCGCCAACTCTTACCTGGCCTTGCAGCGCTTCGACGAGGCCCGGACCATCATCCACCGGGCGCAGGCGCTGAAGTTGGACGACTACATCACGCGCAACTCGGTATACGCTCTTGCCTTTCTCGCGTCGGACTCCGCTGCCATGGCGGAGCAGCAGCAATGGTTCTCGGGCAAGCCGGAAGAAAACTATGGGCTGTCGCTCGCCTCCGACACCGAGGCATATGCCGGGCATTTGAACAAAGCTCGCGACCTGACGAAACGATCTATAGACTTGGCTGTTCGCTCCGATAGCAAGGAGACCGGAGCGATATGGCAGGAGAACAGCGCTCTGCGCGAGGCCGCGTTCGGCAACACTATTGAAGCGAACCAAACTTCAGCCGAGGGCTTAAAGCTGGCTCCTGCCAGTCAGGCTGTCGAGAGTGAAGCGGCTCTGGCGTTGGCTATGGCGGGCGAAACCGCGCGGGCTGACTCGCTGGCCAAGGATCTGAATGCACGCTATCCCTTGGACACTCAGATGCAGTCGCTCTGGCTGCCGGCAATCGAGGCGCAATTGGCGCTGGACCGAGGAAAAGCGCCAGCCGCATTGAACGCTCTGCAGGCTGCCTCTAGCAACGATCTCGGCCAAATCATTTTCGTCAGCAATCTTTCCTGCCTCTATGACGTTTATCTCCGCGGCGAAGCTTATCTGTCCGCCGGACAGGCCAGCGCGTCCGCAGCCGAGTTTCAGAGAATCATTGACCACAGCGGGCTCGTCTGGAACTGCTGGACGGGGGCGTTGGCGCATCTGGGACTGGCGCGCGCGAATGCTTTGCAGTCCAGAACCACGCAGGGCGCGGAGGCCGATGCCGCCCGCGTTCGCGCACTCGCCGCCTACAAAGATTTCCTTGCTCTCTGGAAAGACGCCGACCCCGGCATCCCCATCCTGAAGCAAGCCAAAGCGGAGTACGCGAACCTGCAATAATCGGGGAAAGTCACCGTCATCGCTTGCTGAGTGCCAGTAACCGTCCGAACTCGCCGACTCAAGTTCTACCAGCTACGAGCCGATCCGAGTTTCGTGCATTCCAGGCACCTGCTAAAATCACACGTCTTAATCGATACCTTCAATGCTCAACACTTTCGGCTCGGGATCTGCGCGTCGCATGACTCCCAAGCGTTCTTGCTCCGATCCGGCGAGATCTAATCAAACGATAAGCAGGAGATAATTCCGATGCGGCGTAGAGATTTTATAAAAAGTACTGTCGCTGTTGCCGTAGCTGCAGAACTCGGAATGGGGAAAGCCCAGGCGAAGGTTCCCGCCCACAACTGGGGAAACTACAATTTCGGCTCCGGTCCTGCGGTGGCCGATCGCCTCAATCAGGGTCCGTTCCCGCAATATCCGCCCGATGCCGTCATTCCCACTGACGATGTGGTCATGACCACTACTCCTTCCAATGAAGTCGTGCCGAACTATGGCAAGGGATTGGTCACCTATATCACGGCAGACAGCGGCACCGAGGAAATCAAGTCAAACAATATTCCTCAAGCCATCGAGGACCTGGTTCGATTTCCCCTGGGCCAGCAGCTTTATATCCGTCCAACCTGGAGAGAAGTGCAGCCCCGGCCCGGACGCCTGGAAATGCCCGATTACATGAAGCTCGTTCTTGATTTGGCGAAGAAGAACGACAAGCGGATCGGGCTGCGAATTCAAATGTGCGCTCCAGACTATACCCACGAAGCCGCCCTCCCGGATTTTGTCCTCGAGAAAGTACCGAAAGTCGATCTGGTTCTCAGCGATCAGGAAAGCAGTGCTGAGGCCAAGAGATACCTGCAGAACCCGCATTCGCGTTATCAGCCGCGCTATGACCATCCCTTTTTTCAGCAGGCATTCAAAAAACTGGTTGGCCTGTTGGCAGCGGAATTCAACGGCAATCCGCTCATCGAGTACATCGATACCTTCATGTACGGTTTTTGGGGGGAAGGGCACACCTGGCCGTTTGGCAACAATCCTTTCCCCGATTACCAGACCGCGGAACGGACCTGGATCAAGATGCTCGAAGTCCAGCTCGAGCACTTTTCCAAGACTCCTCTCCTGACCAACACTCAACCGGACTATAGCCGCGTTGGTAATTCAGAACTGCTGGACCGCACGGTCCGCAGCAACAATTGGATTCGCAGCGATACCATCTTTATTGAGAACGAGCAGATCGAAGCGCTCAGCAATCGCCCACCCTGGACCGCGGCTTTGCTCGAGCAGGGGCTTCCGGGTAAACCTCCCGATCCAAGCGCCGCAGTTGAAGGGATATCCCCTGCAGAAAACATGATCTCTCATGTGATTGATATCGGGGCGAATTACTGGTCGCTCTGGAACTTTCACCAGATCAGCGCCACCAATCTGATGACCTACTACCAGGCGTATCCGGCAGCGTTCGATCACATCAATCGCCGCATCGGTTATCGGGTGAGGCCGTCTTTCATCTGGAGCTATAAGGACGCCGGAACTCTGGGGCTGATTGTCGGCTTCGCAAATGACGGAATCGCGGGCGTGCCTGGGGTATTGAGGGTGAACGTCGAGAGCCAGGACGGAAATCTGCTCAAGAGCGGCTGTCTCGACGCCGGTTACCCGTTGCCGGGCAAGATTCGGCAGGCGCAGTTCGTGCTTCCGAACCTCAACGAGTGGAAAGGCTTGAAACTTAGAGCTGAGATCGAGGTAAAGGGCATGCGCTATCCCGTGCGCTGGGCTTGTCACCAGAAGCTGAACAATGACGGCTCGCTCACGCTGCGTCCTAATCTTCGTCAGCAGGTCTAGACTGCGGTGTCGTCGCATCTCCACCGCTTTCGTTGACTTGCCCGTTTCGCCCACGTAAGATTTGCCCCTGATGATCGGCCAGACCATCTCGCACTATCGCATCATCGAAAAGTTGGGCGGTGGCGGCATGGGCGTGGTCTACAAGGCCGAGGACACACGCCTGCATCGCTTCGTTGCGCTGAAATTCCTTCCCGACGACGTAGCCCGCGATCCGCAGGCGCTCGCCCGCTTCCAACGCGAAGCGCAAGCCGCGTCCGCGCTCAACCATCCCAACATTTGCACCATTCACGACATCGGCGAGCAGGATGGCCAGGCCTTCATTGCCATGGAGTTCCTCGACGGCCAAACCCTGAAGCACCTCATCGGAGTTCGGCCGCTCGAGTTGGACACTCTGCTTTCCCTCGCCATCCAGATCGCTGACGCGCTCGATTCCGCTCACGCCAAAGGCATCGTGCACCGTGACATCAAGCCCGCCAACATCTTCGTGACCGAGCGCGGCCACGCCAAGGTCCTCGATTTCGGGCTCGCCAAGGTCACCACATCGGCCGCCACAGGGCAGAATGAGGCCACGCGAACCCAGGCCGCCGAACCCCACCTCACCAGTCCGGGCACCGCGGTAGGCACTGCCGCATACATGTCCCCCGAGCAGGCGCGCGGGCGCGAGCTTGATGTCCGCACCGACCTGTTTTCCTTCGGCGCAGTGTTATACGAGATGGCCACCGCTCAGTTGCCGTTCCGCGGCGCCACCACCACCGACTTGTTCGATTCCATTCTCCACAAGGCGCCGACGCCTGCGGCCCGTCTGAATCCCGATCTTCCGCCCAAGCTCGAAGAGATCATCAACAAAGCGTTGGAGAAAGACCGCGAGCTCCGCTATCAGGTTGCAGCCGAAATGCGCGCCGACCTGAAACGCCTGAAGCGCGAGACGGAATCAAGCAAGACAGGAACTCCCGCCGCCGTCGACGACTCCGCCCACCCGGCAGCCGGCACCGCGGCTTCAAACTCGGCCGCATCGAGCCGTAAGCAGCAGCCGGCAGTTTCTTCCGAGCACATCTCTGCGGCGGGGCCACAGGTAGCGACCAGCGCCCGCTGGAAGCTTTTTCTCCCCATCGCGGTCGTCGTCGCTCTCATCGCCGGCGGCTTCTACTGGCACTCGCGCTCCACAAACTCAGCCACGTCAGCCACGAACGCTACGCCACTCACCGAGAAAGATACAGTCGTGATCGCCGACTTTACCAACTCCACCGGCGACCCCGTCTTCGACGACGCGCTCAAGCAGGCTCTGAGCGTCCAGCTCGGACAATCCCCCTTCCTTAATATCCTGTCCGATCGCCGGGTCGAGGAAACGCTCCATCTCATGGGCCGTCCGTCGAATGAGCGCATCTCTCGCGATGTGGCACGGGAACTCTGTATTCGAACAGGGAGTAAGGCAATCGTTCTGGGCTCCATTTCAAACCTCGGTGGGCAGTATGTGTTAGGCGTGGACGCCGTCGGCTGCAGCAGTGGAGATACGCTGGCCCAGGAACAGGAAGAGGCGGCGAGCAAGCAAGAGGTGCTGAAGGCACTGGGTAAGGCTGTCACCAACCTGCGCGCTAAACTTGGCGAATCGCTGGCCACGATACAGAAGTTCGATGTGCCGGTCGAGGCCACGACCCCGTCGCTCGAAGCGCTGAAAGCCTTCAGCATGGGCATCACCACCTTTCGAGCCAAGGGGAATGCCGAGGCTATTCCGTTCTACAAACGCGCTCTCGAACTCGACCCCAATTTCGCTGTCGCTTATGCCAGCCTGGGTCTGATTTATGGCAATTTGGGACAGGCCAGTCTCGCGGCGGAGAATATCAAGAAGGCCTACGCCCTGCGCGACCGAGTCAGCGAGCGGGAAAAATATCGTATCTCAGCTCTCTACTACGACAATGTTACCGGCGAACTCGAGCAGGCCACTCAAGTCTACGAACTGTGGGCCAAGAGCTATCCCAAGGATCCCGTGCCGCCCGTCAACCTGGGCGTCATTTACGCCGAACTTGGACAATATGAGAAGTCTTTGGTTGCGACACAAGAGAGCCAGCGTTTGGCTGAAGGCGCAATAGGTTTCTCCGATCTCGTAAGTATCTACCTCGCCCTCAACCGCATCGACGATGCCCAGAAAACAATTGAGCAGGCTCAAAAGCAAAATCTGGTAGGCGATTTCTTGCACCTGGCGATCTATCAGTTAGCCTTTCTCAAAGGCGACTCTGCGGAGATGGGGCGCCAGGTAAGCTGGGCGGCCGGTAAGCCCGGAACTGAAGACATATTGCTGTCGTTTCAGTCCGATACGGAAGCCTATTACGGGCACCTCAGCAAGGCACGGGATTTTTCCCGCCGCGCGGTAGATGCTGCGGTCCGGGCCGACTCCAGGGAAACGGCAGCCATCTGGCAGATAAATGCTGCCGTGCGGGAAGCGGAGTTTGGGAACGTGGCAGCCGCCAGGCAGGGCGTCGCCGCAGCATTGGCATTATCCCCGGGTCGAGATGTCGAAATGCTCTCCGCTCTGGCCCTGGCGCGGAGTGGTGAAACTGCTCGGGCTAAGACGATTGTTGCAGAACTCGAGAAGAACTATCCATCGCATACGGTATTGAAAGTCTACTGGCTGCCCACCATCAAGGCTGCGGTCGAACTGGACGCCAACAATACCGCGCAATCCCTGGTATTTCTGGAGGCAGCCGCGCCCTATGAATTAGGCGGGCCGCCACAATTTCAGCTGGGAACTCTTTACCCCGCCTACATTCGCGGCCAAGCCTATCTCGCGGCACACAACGGAACAGCTGCCGCTGCCGAGTTCCAGAAGTTCCTCGACCACCGCGGCATTGTCATCAACTTTCCCCTCGGCGCGCTGGCCCACCTCGGCCTCGCCCGCGCTTATGCCCTCTCTGGCGACACCGCCAAAGCCAAAACCGCCTACAACGATTTCCTGACCCTCTGGAAAGACGCCGACCCCGACATCCCCATCCTGAAGCAAGCCAAAGCGGAGTACGCCAAGCTGCAATAGTCACGGCCTTTGCCACAACGATCTTGCGCGGAACCGCGCGAGATGCTAGAAAAAGGCAACATTTTTTTCCTTTGCACTGCCGTCTTCTTCCCCTATGCAAACCACGACAATGTCCAGTCCCGCTCAGCCGCTGACTGGACACAAGTTCTTCTTGCTCTTTGTCTTCTTGTTAGCGATCCTCATCCTCTATCCGTACGTGCAGAACGGGGGATTCGGTTATTTCGCATTCCGTGTGGTCGGCGTCGCTGGAATTCTGATCGCTGTGTATGCCATCCGCTTGCGGAAAACACTCTTGCTCGTCGCTCTCCTGCTGGCCGTTCCCGCCGTGCTGGAGCGCATGCTGCCTCGTG
>Ga0210396_10002764_pt1 | contig 17705 bp, 21 predicted proteins | sample IncBWH17OmetaG_FD_155466 | JGI IMG/M metagenome (GOLD analysis project Ga0210396, IMG submission 155466) | Forest soil microbial communities from Barre Woods Harvard Forest LTER site, Petersham, Massachusetts, United States - Inc-BW-H-17-O ... | reverse complement strand
GCCGCCGCCAACCGCGACCACACAACCATTGTGACCATTGCTGTGAAAGTCACCCAGGATCGAGCCGTTGGTCACCGCCAGTATCGTTTGCCCTGCGCCAGCGCCTCGAAGTACGATGTTCTTGTTCACATTGACGCATGCGCTATTGAGATTGAAAGTACCGGCGTTGAGCATCACGACGCCATTGGCTGCGCAGCTATTGATGGCGCTCTGAATGGGTGCCGCGTCGTCTCCGCCGCTAGGGCTTAGCGTGGCACATACCGATGAACGACTCGGAATGCCGCCAATCGAAAGCAATCCGGCCATTTTCCAATTAGCGATTGCATCACGATCAGCCGGCAACAGGCCACCGCCGATGCCAGGGAATTGAAACGAACTCATCGAGCCGGCATAACCGTTGGCGTCGCCGCTCGCCCACTGCCACCGCACCGTATGATTGCCTGACGCAAGATTGAAAGGAGCGGAATCGACGCCCTGCATGGTCGTATAACTGCCGGTATTCGGTGTAGCGACCGCACCAATCAGCGTGTCATCGATATAAAACGCCCATGAGCCTCCCGCTGATGGGCTGCCGAGGCGTGGAGTCACCTTGCAAGGGCACGGAGATGGCGTCGGAATGTTGATGATATACTGATACCAAGTCCCGGTAACAGCGCAGCCGATTTGGAAGGCCGGTCCATCACTCGACGTTTGAAGATTGGCGGCATCAGATCGATACGTGGTTGCCTGACAGGCGGGAAGGGTATTGCTGTTCGGTACGTTGAAGGCGATCCCCGGCTTAACGGCCGTATCGTAATTCTCGGCATTGATGGTGCCGATAGGCCAAGGCTGGCCGCCATTGCCGAAGGTCGTCTCGCCCGGCCTCGCATCGAAACTGGCGATGTTGAAAAGCTGAGCCGAGGCAGGAAATGTGCAAGCGATCAGGCATAGTGCCAGTCGCCATCTCATGCGCCGTCACCCGTCAGAATCCAGTGCCCATTGGTGCCTGAGTTGGTATCGACAAACACAGTGATGACGGCGTATTGCCCAAAGGTTTTGGTGAATCCATGCGGATTGCTCGGCCCAGTCGCGCCCACCGCCGGAATAGTAGTTATCTGCCCCGCGCCGCCCTGTTCGAGTTGCGCTGTGCATGGAACGGGCGGGGTGGCTGGTAACGTAACCGTTATCGGACTAGACGACGTGAAGTATACCGTCTTGCCGCAGTCGGTCGACGCCAGCGTGTAAGTCGTACCTGACTGATTGTTTTGCGTGCCGATCGTCGAGGCAAAGGTTTGCTGCGCGGTAAAGGACTGCGCGACATTGGTAAAGACCGCATTTGCGTTGTTGACCCAATTTCCATTGGCATCCCAACTGCCGCCCTGCCCCGTCGTGTTCGCACCGGTATTGGTGACGAACTTGGATGTGTTGCCTGTTACCGATCCGAGGCCGGGACACGCCCCCGCGCCGCCGCCGATCACCGGAAGGTTGGCAGTTAGGACTGAGGAGAAGGCGTAGGTGGTTGTCGCGGTATTACATAATACGGCACCCCCACCCACTGGGCCAGAGGCTATGCCCAGCCCGCCATTGCCGGGCTGCACTTGGTTAATAAGCTGGGTCGCCGCGTTGACCGTAATGTTATTGCTGGACGGAATTGTTTTGTTCGTAAGGGTTTGAGAATCTGAAAGAGTGACTAGGGAGTTGCCTGGGATCTTTTTGTCGGCCCCGCCTTGCAGGACGATAACCCCATCTCCGGACCCGAGCGGCGTAGATGCGCTAGTCAATCCACCGAAGAATGTCTTGAAATCCTCGGTAGCCTCCACCAGCGGGATACCCACACCGACCGTAGCAACCGCCGTCGCTATGAAGAGTCCACGCATGTTCATTGATTGCCTACTCCGGTCATCATGAGCGAGCCGCCACTGGGAACGGGGATAAGAGAAAGAAACGACTGGCCTTGCTTAAAGCCGCCGTTGTGGATTGTCGCTGTTAGTGTCACCCCCCCGGCTGGGGCTTTTGAACCGTGATCAGCTATCAGTGTGTCGCCGAATTGTGCGGCGTAGGTTCGCAGCGTGAAATTTACCCCGCTGACTGTAGGTGCCGTGCCATTGCCGGAGTTGCTTGCGCATGCGGCCACCGACGCCCCGGCCTGCGTTGTCGTGAAGCCGCCCGAAAACGTGTCGTTGGTCCCTGTGTCGTCTGCAAAGCCCGTTCCGTCAGGCTGTCCTGTTTGCTTAACGTTATAGTAGTCAGCTACAATTACTTGATTGAAACTGATTCCTGATACATTGTCCGTAAAAGTCAATGTATTGGACCCCGAAGCCGGATTTAGCAGATAATACAGCTCCTGAGCTTGGTTAGCATCTACAGCGACCGGACCAGTCAGGGCTACGCCGCCATACGTAGCGGTGTGGCCGTGAGCGGTATCGTCTAGCGCGCAAAGCACCAATATTCTGTTTTGGCCAGTTCCAACGGTATAAGATGTAGAGATCGGACCACCTGCATTTCCCAAATCCGCCGCGCCGGAAAAGACAATGTTCGCAGCATGCGCCCCACTACAGAGTCCCGCTAGTAAGAGGCCAATAAATACTCGGCGAAACGTCAGTCTTTGAACCCCGTCACGATTGGCGTAGCCGTAGTCAGATTATTCGTTTGATACTTAATCCGATAAAGCGAGGTGGTTATCCCGTTCACACCAACGCCAATTCCCAAAAACGGATCTGGATTGACTATGGTTCGGCCGCCCGGTAAGTGAAGCGTAACGCCGGCCGGGCCATAGGAAGTCCAACTCGTCGAGGCCACATAATTGAAGGTAGCACCACCATCCGTGGAAACGTCCGCCTCCAGAGAGAGGGTGTTTCCCACAGCCAGCTTGTCAGCAAGCGGAAGCTGCAACGTTAGCTGGATCGCGGTGTACCCGTTTGCTGAAGCCCCGCCGGTTGGCGGAACTGTTACCGTGGAGCCTGTCGTAAGGGCGACTGGGCCGAGATTCAGAACTTGTGTCGTGACCTGCTGAGCATGCGCTCCAGCGGAGAGGGCGACGCAGAAAGCCAGAATGGCCGCTAAAGTCTTCATTATTCACCATCCAACTGCTTGATGACGTATTCGAATTTGCCGGGCGGCACGCGCGACCGCAGACTGAACAAGGCACCAATGATGAATTTCCTGTATGTTTCATCGTTTGGGTCGTCACCGTTTGGGACCATCTGCCACCACCCGAATTGCTGAAGATCCTCAATCATCCCCGCCACGACATCGTCGCCGCAGGGATTGCACGGCTTGCTGACGGGTCCGGCATGCGCAGCAGCGCAAAACAATAGCGCCGCCGCAACTGTCAGGAGAGGTTTCATTTCTTCCTCGCTATTTGTAGTAGAAGGAGACTAGGAACGTACTGGCCGCTGGAGCAGTTGTGTCGGCATCCGCAATGCCCCCGGTCACGCACGCTGTAATGGCAGTGCCATAGGCCACGCCGACCGGCACACTCCAGATAAAGCCGGCGCCTTGCGTCTGGTTTGCCGGGATGACCATGCGATCGACTGGCGTAGTGGTCCCGCACGTCACAGATCCCTGTGCGGTATTGAACGTTTTCACGAAAGCGGGAGTGGTGTTGCTGATTGAGAAGGCCGAGATGGCGTAGAGCGTGCCTGCTGAGGCGTCGACGGCGAATGACGTGGTGTTGTTGGCGACAATCTTGGAAAAGACGCTCGTTCCACCAGTCGAACCTGCGATGGCTTGAACGGCATTGGTCGTGCCGGGCGTCGTCTGATCAATGCCGACCTTACCGACGAGTGCGGAGCCAGCTACGAGCCCCACATTGCCGATAGTATTCGCGCCGGCATTGAGGCCGACCACGCCGGTTCCATCGGTCGGCAGTTCCACGCGCTGCACGCCAGCTCCGGATACACCGTGCCCGGTCGCCGTCGCTGTGGCGGCAATCGAGGACATATCGGTTTTGAGGACGCCGGTGCCGACTGTCCGTAAGCGATCCCAAGTCGTGCCGTTGTAGCCGAAATTCAGGCTACCGAAGAGCGCATCGGTCGGATTAGCTGTGGCGTCCGCCAGCGCCGCGACCGCAGGAATGGCGTTTGCGCCCGTGCTGTCGACTAAGCCTGTGAAGCCGAAACAGTTGGAACTGCCGTCAGTAGCGGTCTTGAAATTGACGTTGCCGACACCGCTTGCATCGAGCATCGGAAATGGATTGCAGGTTCCCGCTATAGCTGCGCTTGGCGCTAGCAACATCAAGCTCGCAACCAAAGAGCGGAAAAGCGTTCTCATCATTAGAGTCCTCGAAAATTCATCACTATTGCCGCATTGCATGGGACGGTGAATTTGGCCTGCAATGCACCGCACGCGCTTCCGGGAGTGCCGCCGTCAGCGGTAAGCTGAGTGGCGGCGTCATCCGCAGTCAGAGGCGTAACGCCATCGTCGGCCGTCAGTACGACGCCGGACGAACAGCTCCCCGAGACGATCGATGAGACGATGCCGTTTTGGATCGTCCAGCAGCTCGATCCCACGGTTGTTTGTTGCGAGGTGCCCAAGTTGGAAGCGAGCTGAAGGGCGCCACCCATAAAGGCGATGCCGCCTGTTACTGGGCAATCGGTCGGTGTCGCCGGTCCGGCTCCCGCATTACATTTGAACGTTGTTGCCGGGGCCTGGGCGAGGTTCTGGTTAGTCACCACCCCAGCATTGAGAGACGAGGCTTGCGCTCCCGTGCCAGGCCCCGCAGAGATTGCGCCAGTGAGCTGGTTGATGCCCGGCGCCTGTACGACCGGCACATAGTTGGATCCGTTCCACGTCAGAGCGCTATTGAGCGTAGGGGGTATCCCTGACGCTATCGGAAAGCCCTGCAAGCCAGTGACGAGCGGTGCCGAATAAGTAGCGCCCCCAAGGTCTCCCGCTGGCGTCCCGAGAGCACCGAGCACGCACGATGCCGCCAGCGAGGTCGGATTGGGTAATGTGCCCCCGAGACAGACACCGAGATTGCCGACGCTGCGGGAGGCCGAGCCAACGGCTAGACCGAGGTTAGGCCATGTCCCGGCGAGATCGCCTGTAACTGGCCCCAGATTGAAAGCCGCAGCACCGGGCGCTAATCCTGTTCCCGATACTAAGCCGTTTATTGAGCCGCTTCCGGAAATCTGCGAATTGAGCTGAGCCTTGGCGGGCGTCCCTATCAACAGCAGGGCGACCACCAGAACCCAAACCTTCATTTGTAATGACAGGTATAAACAGCGCCTGCGGCAGAGGCGACTATCGAGATCGATGGCGGCATCGGATAATATGCCGATGAATAGGTCACGCTGGCGGTCGGAACCAACTGAATGGACGGCGGGGCCGTCGTCGCTACGCTGCCCAAATCATTGATCCAGATGACCTGGCCGTTGATCGAATTGTTCTGAATGAGCAGATAATCGGCCGGCGCGGTCGCTCCCGTTCCCGATGTCGGGAAAGTGATATTTGCCGGCGTTACCCCGATGGCGCCCGAACAATTAGATGCGGGACCGTAGAGTTGCGCCGCATCGGCGACGGGCGACATCAGCAGGACGCAGGCCGCGAGCAGCGCGCGCAACATCATTTCATCTCTGTTCCTGATTTGGACGGATTGACGAACCGATTCGCCGTGCTACTTACGGGTGAACCGTAGGAAACCTTCTCATGAAGTACACAGCCGCCGCCGTATTTGGTCTTTGCCTCGTCACATCAGCCGCCCATGCCCAAGGATGGATAACGGCACTCACTGGACTCGGCGCGTTTTCTCAGGGCTACCAGAACGGCCAGGCGCAGCGCTACAACATGCAGCATGGCTATCCGGCCCAGACCTATCAGCCTTCCTACAGCGGCCAGTATCCGCAAAGCTATATTCCCAACGGTAGGACCGTGACGTGTCAGCCGTTCGGCAACTATATCTATTGCCAATGAAACTTATTTGGGCCGACCGCATCGCCATTTTCTGGGCGGCTCTTCTTTCTCTATTCTTCTTCTGCCTGAATGGTCGCGAGGCAATTGCAGGTATGCTGTCCGATCCAAATGCGCTGTTCGTCTTATTCGGCATCCCCTGGATCGTGCTACGGCTCATCGATTGGGTATGTGGCGGCCCTACGGCACGGAGGCGTTATGCGCCGCCACGAGCTAGGAATTGGGCGAGCGATGGCGTCATGGGCACCGACGCGGGCGACCCGGCAGGCACCGGCGCGCGCGGCATGGGCTGCGGCGCCGGCACAAACGCGGGAACCCGCAGATATGCATTGCTGCTTCCCAAGGCAGGGGTGGGAGAAGACTGAAGCAATTCCGCAAGCGGCGAGCGAGAGCGAACCATCTCGTCAACCCCACCTAGCGCACGGCGCGCAAGACTGTTTTCCAGCCCCTTTGCAGAGACACCAAGCGCGGTCGGTAGGGCGGCCCCAAGAGCGGTACCCTCGATACCTAGCCCCAAATGTCCTCCCGCAGTCGCCCCCAGCCCAGCAGCAAATAGGCTCCCAAGCCCACCGCCGCCGCCAAAAGTATTACCAACACGACGGGCCGCGTTTCGAACAGCCCCACCCTGGACAAGATTATTTAACGAATCGATCTCCGCCTGCGAATAACCGCTGAGGTTTTCTGGGTTTCGCAGGAAAGATGCGGCGCGCTGCCTTATCGAATTGTCGATGTTGGTGCCTGAATGGCTCGCTGCCGCTTTAGCATTTGCTTGGTCTAAAAATCCGGTATTGGCCCGATCCAAATCCCCGGTGAGAGCATTAGAGCGCATTGCGGCGGCATAGTTAGCCCGAGCGGTAGCTGCTTCCGGTGAGATTGTATCAATGAACTTGTCCAGTTCCGGAATAGCTTTTTGTGCGGCAAAACCCTCCGTGCCACCTTCTGTGGTTATCGCGGAAAGGCCGCGCCGCGCCGCTTCAAGGCCCGGATAGGTGCCGACCACAGTATTATCGTTTGCTCCCAGGCCGTACTTATTGGCCATAGCTTGGGCTTGTTCTATGGTATCGGCATACAGCACTCCAGCGGGACCATTTGTATGAACATCAAACCCAGGGGGGTTTGGATGAATTTCTGCTGCTCCCGCAGAGGAAGCGACTTTCGGTGGATTTGCCAACTTGTCTAAAATTGCATAGGTCTTGGGGGCAGTCTCTTGAATAATGCCGTGATCATTTAGGAGGGTTTGCTGCACTCCCTGAGCCATATTTGCAACTGCATCACCGGGAACCGAGACTGGCGATGCACGAGCGGCAGCGTATCCCTTGGCCGCAGTATCCTTTAATTGCTGCGCCGATGGCACTACGGTCTGCGACGCCATTCCCGGTATGAGTTCCCCTGCCCTTGACGCCACGCTCGTCGGGCTAAACGCCGTCGCAAAATCAAGTGCCCGATTGGTAACCTCCGGACTAGCTTGGCTAGAGCCGGATCCAGAATAAGGCGTCGGGAGCTTGCCGGAATACACATCGCCGGGAGCCATGGCTGCCTGCGCTAGACGCTGTATTCCGCCAAGGACACCCGCGTTCGGATCAAAGCTGGCATTGCCCTGCGCATCAGTCGAAAACGGCAGAATCGCTCCAGTATATGGCTGTTGTGCTGGGGCTCCTGCATAACCTTTAAGGGCCTGCGCTACAGCATCGTCGCCCATTTCGTCAGGGAAATCGACAGACTCGCCGCTTGGCAACGTTACCGTATGCGTCATTACATCGGCTCGATCTTGCCCGTCGCCGGATTGAACCGCGAGCGCCGTGCCGGAGGCGCAGCCGGGCCTCCTCCGGCCTTCACATCCTCCGGAAACACCGCTCCATGCTGACGTAGCACGCCCATGTATTCATTCGCCACGTCAGGCAATGGTGCCATGCGATTGTAAGCGCTATCAAATAGCGATAGCGGAACGCCTTTGTGCTCGACCGTAAATTCTGTTGCTAGTCTCGCTCTCTCATCCTGCCACTTAGATCTAGCCAGAATATCATTCATCATCTGATAGTTGGTCTCACGCGGGATCACAATATTTGGGTTAGCCTTTTGCAAACCCGTTATCTCGGTAACACGAGGCTGGCCCGGCAAGGTCTTGAGCGCAGCAAACACCAGATCTGTCGAGGCTTTATCGAATTCCGCAGCGCTTGCAGGCGCCCATCCGGCAGGATATGCCCAATCGGCCCCCAAGCCGTGCGCAGTATTCGCTAGATCCGCTCCGATGCGCGCGACATTGCTTGTCGAAAAGCCGCGCTCTAGAACGCCATGCAGCCTCAACAAATCCTGATTGATCTGCTGATTTGCGCCCTGTTCTTTGTTATATCCCGACAGCCGATCTGCATCGGTTTTCTGAATCTCTTTCTGCAATTCGGTCGGCGGTCCAGCCGGGCCGCCCGGTTGGGGTATACCGGCACCCCCCGGAAACATATCGTTGACATGAACCTGCGAAATATCCTTTTGCCCAGTTGGCGTATTCGCCAGAAAGGTCGGGGCAGCGCCATATGGGCTTTGCTTTGGCGCGAGTGGAGGTGGCGCGGGCATGCCACTGGGTATCGCCCCGCCAACGGATAACGTTCCGGGTGGCCCGGCTGGCGCAGCTTGCGGAGGAGCCCCGCTAGGGGCCGGATTCGCAAACTGCGGGGCTTGCGCAGCGGTGCCCTGCACCGGGTTGCCAAACTTGTCGTAATAGGTTTCCGGTTTGTATTGGCCGCCACCCCGCGCTTTCGAAGCCTCCTCAGTCTCAAAACCTTGCATTGCGCCAGGCACATCTACTGCCGACAATGGGCCACCCGGCACAGGCTGACTGACTGTCTGCCCCCCCGCCAAACTCGGCGCATGATAGAGTACCTTTGGAGGACCGAGGGGATGGTTCGGATCAAGACCCAAGAGAGTACCGTTCGCCCGGATATTCTGAATCGCGTCCAGCCCGCCGCTCTTCATTGCCTGTGCCAAGGCAAGATCGCGAGCCGGACCCGGCGGCATCATTTGAGCCGCTAGATAATCATTGGCAGCCTGCGGAATCGGCATGCCTAGGGCTTGCAATTGCGCACGCATCCTAAACGCCTCGGCGGGCGACATTGCCGCGCTGGGCGGGGCGCCACCCGCCAGGGACGGCCCACCTACAGATGCATCCGTAGCGGTCCCGCCGCCGGCCTGAGCCACTTGCATGGGCCGACCGGCTGGAGTGATGCCTTGGAATGGAGCGATGCCGGCCTTTGCGGCCCCGGTCCATGCGCCCCAGCCATTTTTTGCCGCGTGGTGCAATGCGAAATCAATCGTGGCCTTTTCATTGGCCGGGTCAAGCGGATCGAGTCCGGTCTGCTCCCTAAATAGATCGCCTACCGCGCTACCTTTGCCCCCTGGCGTGACATGGAGCTGAAAGGCGTTGCCTGATGTGCCCCCGTCACCGCTGGCTCCGGCCGGAGCGGCCAATCCTTCGGAGGAAGCGACCCTTACGGCAACATCCGGGTCGATATTATTCTGCACTGCGCTCAGCCTAATGTACGGGACCAATCCGCGCGGATCGGATATGGGACCGCCACCCGCTGCAGGTGCTCCAGATCCCTGGCCACCCGGCGTGCCGCTGAACATCCTTGTGTAGTCCGGCCCTTGATAATTCCCAGATCGCACATCCTGAGTCGTCGGCATCGGGAAGCCCAGAGCGGCGGCTTGTGCGCGCAAAGCGGCGATTCCGGCGGCATTTTTGAGTGCTGCCTCAGTCGTCAATTGCTGCCCCAGCTGGTACTTCTGGGCCTGCTCCGGTCCTCCACTAAGGAATGCTGATCGGGCGATCGGATTGAAATCTTGCGGCTTAGTGGCAAGATCCTGATAGGCATTAGGAGATGCCATCAACCTCGCCATATCAGGCTGCGCCCCAAGCCGCGCCTGCGTCGTCTGCTGCACGGCGTTGTTCAGCATGTCGTGCCCCTGCGACGCGCCGAGGTATTTCGCCAGGACCCCAAAAGGACCGTGCGCAGGAGGGCTGTTAATCGTGTCCGAAGACAGCTGCGCGCCCTGCAGCCCTTGTGCAATTTGCGGCGAAAGAGGATCATTCCCGGCTAGGATCTGCGCGAGGATGTTGGGATCGGCCATTTATAGTCCCAACGCCGCGAGACCAAGAGGCAGACCAGACGCTGCTGTCGCCCCGCCGCTTAACGCATCCCCAGCCCCAAACAGCCCACAGAATAACCCCGTCGTCGGGCTGAGCCCCAATGCGCCGCCCAGGCCTTGTGAGCCGAACAACAAATTGCTTCCACCCAGCGCGCTCCCGAGACCGCCGATATCGCTGAAGAGCTGGTTGTTCAGCGTGTTGCCGGCGGTGAACCGATTGGCAGCTGCCGTATTCGCCGCGCCTTGCGCGCCCACGACATTCGAGGGATAGACCGAAGTCGGGCTCCCGCCCATCGTCGGAACAGTGCCAGTTCCGGCAAACCCTGCGAGGGAACCAAGTTCTGGAAGCTGACCCGCGATTCCGGAGAGGATGCCTTCGCCCGTACTCGCCGCTTGCGACAACGCCTGTAGCGGTTGCGCCCATTGCGTATTGGCCTCGTTGACGCCTTGTTGCCGGGATTGGAGATTTTCTCCAAAGAGCGCCTGCTGTTCCTGGTTTCCCGCTTGAGCCGCGGCGTCCTGCGCCTGCTGATAGGCCAAGGTCTCCTGGCGACCCAAATCGCCTTGCGCGCGGTCATAGGCGCTCGATCCCGCCGTAATGCCCTGATCGGCAAGCTGTTGCGTAAGATCGGATTGCTTCTGTTGGAACTGCGGATTGAGATACCCCGCTTGTGTGTCATAGGCGGCCTTTTGTGCCTGCCCTACCTCATTCGAGAAATCGGTCGCGCTCGTAGGTAGTTGTGCCAATCCGGAGTAATTCGCCGGGCCTGTCGGGATCTGTCCGCCCAGATTGTTGTAGGCGCTATTGACTATGTTGGCTCCGGCTAAGGCCGGCGATTGCGCAAGAGCGGCTACATTTTGCGTGCCTTGGCCAGCAAGCAGACTGGCAAGATTTGCCTGATTGCTGAATGCCCCCTGCAGTTGTGGATTGAGCTGCTGATTGAGGTTCCATTGTCCGCTCGGCAGTTGGCTGAAGGTCGAGGAGCCGAACGGCGAAAAGGTGTTGACGTTGTTGAGGACGGATTGCTGGTTTGCCGTCGCCAGATTCGATCCGGTTTGCGCATTCGCAAGTGCAGTCGGATCAACAGCCGGTGGTGCAGACGCGCCGCCCTTAGCCACAGTGCTCCTTATCTCCTATCCATCTGCACTCCTCGCGGAGCATGCCGTGAATGACAGCATCGTTTCCATTGAGGTATGAGCGGCGCATCACGCCTTCCTCGATAAAACCCAGCCTACGTATAAATTCCCGCACGGGCTGATTCGTGTGTTCGGTAACGGCTGTCACCCGATGGCAACCGATCTGGCCGAAGGGATACCAGAACAAGCCTCGCAAGATCCGGCTCGCGCACCAGCGCGGCGATATCGAAGCTATGGTCATCTCGATATTGGCTTCGCGGTAGTTGTTGTAGACGACGCCAGCGATCAGCCACTCGCCATCAATGACGCCGATCGCCGTATATGGTCCAAAGTCCTCGATTGCGAGTTTTATAGCCACCCACGCTGCTACCGCCTTATCGCGGCCGACCACCAGAGAAATCAGAGCGCGTTGCCCGGCTCTAACAGTAGGTCAGTGCGTATCCACGTTGTGGCCACGGAGGCATTCGCCGCGACGCTCAGGCCGATAGCCGCGCCCTGTCCGCCGCCGATGTGCCAGCGCGGGTCAGTGACGCCAGCGCCCCCGCCCCATACTCGAGGCGGACCCCAATTCCCCGCTCCCCAGATCAGCGCATTGTTGAATCCAACCGTAGCCTCGGGGAACTGCATCCCGGAGAGCTGATAATCAAATCCCAGCCCCATATTGAACATGGCGATGCCGTTGCTCTGCACGACCGGGCGTACTGCGGTGACCCGCTTGATAAGCGGCGTTCCGAAGGTCTGCCATGCTTGCTGCCCTTGCGTCAGAATGGGCGTTCCACGGTCGTTTGACCCAATGTCGGCCTGCACGACGACCCCTTTAGCCGCGCCAAAGTAGAGCTGGTCGTTGTAGACCCCCCAGCAATATGCCGGCATCCCCCGAAACCGGCACCATGCCTGCGTCGATGTGTTATAAACGTGCTGACTGAACGTGCCGTCCGGGTTCGGAATGTTGTAGATCATCCGCGTTCCGGCGCCGTAATAGAGCGCCTGCCAGCCCGGCAAATTCTTTCCCGCCGCATAGGCCGCTTTCGCTGCCCCGGCGATCTTGGTGCGCGGCGCTGTCTCACCGAGCTTCAGCGAAATGAACAACTTACTTAATTGCTGGTGATCGTTCGCCGTGATGATATAGACATCCCCGCCGTACCGGGTAATGGCGCGCTGCGCGACCGGCGTCGGGATCATGTAGCGTCCGACCAAAGCCCAATTGTTCGGGTTGGAGGGGTCGGTTCCCTGATACATCAAGACCTCACCGGAGGTCATGAAAAAGCAGGTATAATCGTCAATCCCAGTACCGCCGTCATAGGACAGAACCTCTACGGCGATCAGGTTCCCACCCTCTCGCGTCACCATACTGAGCGGAAAGTTCGATAGCGCTCCAGCGATTCCTAACACCGGGCCGTACCAGAAGCTCGGATCCGTACCGGTCCAAAAGTAGAGCCGGTTATTGAACGCCCCGACGCCGCTCATCGTGCTCATGTTAGCGCCGGTAAAGCCGGTCGCCGCCAAAGTCGTCCCGTCATAGACCTGTGCCGGATCGGAGCCGTTGACCCAGAACAAATGACTGTTGAAATGAACGGTCTGCCATATGTCGCTAGTAAAACCGCTGCCCAGGGACGCTCCGACAGCGCCTCCAGCCGAGATGTTGAAGATCTTTCCCCCGGCCGCTCCGAGGAACTGGTTGATCGAACTGGCCCGCAATATCGCAAGTGTCTGAACGGGCGCTGTCGCATCGAGTCCGGTCGCGAACGTGACCGAGCCGTTCCTGCTCGTCAGCCCTGCGAAGTCTGGAAACCAGTTATCCAATATGATGGCGTCTTTCGGGTCCATCGCCTCGAATGGATCGCGCGTGTTCCATCCGCCGAGGGGAGCGGGGGATTCCTCCGGCTCACTGGTGCGGCGCGCAGCGCGAGCGCGCTGTTGAGGCGTCATTCGCCGAGCGCCGTCGCACCATAGGGTGTCCCTGGCGGCACATAATCTCCCTGAGCGTTGATTGACTGAAAATCCGCTGTCGTGCCGGCAAGGAACTCGATCGTCAGCAGATTCCCCACCGTTGCGCGCAGGTCAAGGTCCGTTCGGTTGATCAGGTCACGGCTGTTCACAGGTATGCTGAGGGTCGCTTCAAAGATGATCGCGCCTACGCCCGTCGCGCCGTCCCGCACGACCAGCGTCCCGCTACCGGCGTTGGTTCCTGAGAGCGTGCAATACATCGCCCGCAGCCGCGTCTGATAGGTGCTGTTTGGTCCCGTCGCCACGGCGATCGAGGCTGCCGCGCCCGCTACCCCGCGGGTCGTCATTTGCCACGTCATACTCCGTACAGGGTTCCAGGAGCCACAAAGTCTCCTTCAGCGTTGACCTCCTGGAAGTCGCCGGGCGTGCCGGCTTGGAACTCAACCGTTAAAATATGACCAGCCGTTGCGCGCAGGTCGATCTCGTTGAAATCCAGGAAGTCCCAGCTATTGGCTGCGGTAGAAAGATCGGCCTGGAAGATAATAGGCCCGCTACTGGCCAGGCCGTCGCGCACAACCGCTGTGGCCGCGCCCGCCGAACCTCCCGAGACCACCAGGTACATCGACCGGAGCCGGGTCTGATAGGTCATGTTTGGCCCCGTTCCGATGGATATTGAAGCTGTGCCGCCAGCGCCGCTCCGATTGGTGATTGCCCATACCGGCCCACCTGAGAAGATGACAGCCGTGCCGGGGGTGTAGTTGTAGGAACCCTGCAGGAATGGCGACGGATGATGCCCCGGCCATTCGAGAGTCGTTCTCGCCACGCCGGGAAGAGGGAACGGCGGGAAGGTGATTTTCGGAAGGAACGGGCCGCGCGTTGTCGGCGCTGGATGGTGAGCTGGCCATTCTTGCCTGACGATCGAATAGCCAATAAGCGGGAATGTGAATGGCGCGGCGAACGATCCCCACGACGTGGTGGGGGCGGGATGATAACCTGGCCACTCTTGCGTCGTGCGAGCGCTGAGACCCTGTAGCGGCGGCCCCACATTGCCGGGGATGAGCGGCGTCGGCAGATTCGCCGTTGGGTGATAGCCCGGCCATTCCTGCTGCGTCCGCGCCTGCGGCTGCGGAACGAAGCTGCCGGACGGCTCGGTGATGAGCGGCCATGTTGCCCACGGCGCTGGATGCCACGGCCACTCCTGGGTGACACGCAGGCTCGCGGCTTGCAACGGCAGAGCCGCGCTGACCGGGAACGGGCTCGCGGTCGTGGGTGTAGGATGCCACGGCCATTCCTGCGCAATCTGCGCCTGGCGTTGCCCGACAAAGGAGATGGGCGCGGTTGTTGGGATAAACGCAGGCGTTACCCACGGCGTCGGATGATAGCCAGGCCATTCCTGGGTGGTCTGCGCCTTGACGGATTGTAGTGGTAGAGTCGCGCTGACCGGGAAGGGCGCGGACGCCCAAGGCAGCGGATGCCAAGGCTGCTCTTGCGGTATCCTCGTAGCGCTCCCTTGTAGCGGGCGAACTGCGCTGACTGGAAAGGGCGGCCATGTCGATGGCAGAGGATGCCACGGTAGCTCCTGCGTAGTCTGAGCTGTGGCGGATTGCAGCGGCGTAACGGCGCTGACCGGGAAGGGCGCTGTTAGCGTTGGTGGCGGATGCCATGGCCACTCCTGGGGAACCGCTGTTTTGGTAGCCTGTAGCGGGCGAGCGGCGCTTGCCGGGATCAGCGGCCCCGCAGTCGTGGCCGGCGGATGCCAGGGCTGCTCCTGCGCTACATTCGCTCGCGCCGCTTGCAGCGGTGTAACCGCCTGAGCCGCCCCATACGCGATCGGCGGCTTCAGGAACCCCGCATACCCACCGCGATCGAACGGCCATTCCTGGACCGTCGCCTGTCGCGTCGATTGCTTCGGCGTAACCGCCTGGACCGCCCCGAACCCGGCCGGTCCCGATAGCTTGACGTATCCCCGGAATTCCCGCTCGTAAAATTCGCGGTGCGAACCGGATTGTTGCGTCATTCATTACATAGCGGCGAGTGCCGTCTGCGCGAGGATCATGTTCCCGGCCCCTCCATCCGTGTTGCCGTGAACTGCCCGTTCTCGTCTATTTTACAGACAACTACAGAACCGGGCACAAGCAAAAACGGCCAGGGATCATTACTGACTGTTCCCCCCAACTTCGTTGTGCATTTGACATAAATCCCCGCTGCCTTGATACCGTCAGCCTGAAATAGACGGCCTCTTGTGCCGTCCCGGCTCGCGATAATCTCCCGAGGCAGCAAAACGTCATCGGCGTCATTCACGACTTACTCTTTCCACCCGACGAAATATGACGACCCCGACGCATCAGTACCGGAGACATTTCGGCAACTGATCTGCCCGGTAAGGATCGTGGCAGATACCCACCATTCCTTGTCGAGCGGCATGACGATTGAGCCCTGCCCGCCCTGCGCATTCCAGGACTGAGCAAAGAGGTTGCCGACGCCCGTCGCTGGGATAACCGGCTGCGTGGTCCAGCCGCTCGCCAGCGCGAGGCCAGCCGCTACATAGTTTGGCTGGCCATAGCCAAGCGTGATCGCAACGGCGGTGGTGCCGACCGTGGTCGGACGCACCCAGCGCGTGGCATAGCCTTGCGACGTGGTGAGCTGACCGCCCCAGAAAATCTCGAATACCTTGCCAAAAATGCCCGCAGCACCAGGGCCGAGGGTCCAATTGTCGTTCGCTGTTGCTGGCGTGATCGACACAACGCCACCATAGAATTCAGGAATGGGAGTCTCTCCTTCTGCTATCGGGTTGTCCTACATCGAACGGGATGGGTATCCCGTCAGCCAAATGTACGACTTGGCGGCTGAGGGTATAATCGCACCATACCTTGAAGCCAGCTTTGCGTGCAGATCTGCAAAAGTTCATATCCTGAGTAACGAAATCTTCAAGGCGTGCCCCAGGGTCATCGAAGAACCACGGATATTTAAGCGCCCGAAGCACTTCCATCTTAATCAACATCATGCCGGCAGGGATCGCATCCCACTCGTGTATGCTATGCGCGCCTGAATGAATACTCGGTGTCACCAGAGATGACAGCGGATATTCGACCAACGCAAAGCCCAACTCAGGATATCTTCTTCGATAGGTCGGCCCAACGATATCGACGCGCCATTTCAGCAGGCGATTGAGCGAGTCCTTCGGGTAGGCCATGTCAGCATCGAGTAGCCATAGATAGTCCGGCGGATCTTTCGTTTCGATCGCCGTCAAGACCATCGCGTTAGCTGCTGAATAGCCTCTTCCTCGCCACGTGTCCCACTGGCAATCGGAAGTCCTCAGCAAAGGAATCAGGTAATCAATCACAGCCTCTAAATGACCATGCGTTCCCCCGAGGACGCCGATCGCGACCTTTGTCATATGCCCAAAATCCTCGCATTCTGTTCGCGAACATAAGCGGCCTCAATTTCCCGTTCAAACATCCTCTTGAAATTGGCGCAGCCTTCCGTCAAAGCCTTTGTCGCGCACTCGACGCAGAGTTCCCAATCGCATTGGCTGCAATAGCCGCCGTTGTCGATCCAGATCTTCCGTTTCAGCGCCTTCTGACAATGCGCGCAGCCGAGCACGTCATCCTCGGAAAGATGACCACCAGAGCAGCGATCATCGTTGATGAAATACCCCGCGCCATCGAGATATCGGCGATGCTTCATTAGGGGTTTCTCATCGTCAAGGTGCCGACCCGCAGCGTAAAGCCGGGCTGCCGAGGCATACCTGGCCTGATCGCATTACCGCAGCCGTCGCACAGCGCAGGGCTCATGCCGATCTCTTTCATGCGGGCGATCATGTCCCGCAACTCCGCATCGATCTCGCCGCGCTCGCACTTCGCCTTGGCGCGCTCGATAAGGGTTTCATCTTCCTCAGCGATAGCGCCTGTCGTCATGGCATCACAGACAGATTCATAGCGGGCAGAGGAATGCCGGCCGCCGCCGCGGCGGCCTTGAACGCCAGGATGAATGTCGCGTAATCGTCACCCGTCGTCGAGCCGGTAAACGTCGCCGCTATGCTGCCGTGCGTCGTCTGGACGATGAAATCTTCGGTGTACATAAACTCATTACTGGCCGTGCGGTCGGTCTGCCGAAGCGTGAAGGCATTGGGACTAGTTCCCGCCGTAACGGCCGTTGTGACGCCGCCAGTGACTGTCGCTCCGTAAATCAAATCCCCGTCGCTTAATGTGGACGCGAGCCCTGATGTGATGGCGTTGGCGGTTCCCGTGATACCGGTCTGGTCTTGCTGCGTGGCTATATCGAGAGGAGAGCTAGTCGCTACCCCAGAATATTCGTCGCACGCTATACCCCGAAAGGTTACACCAGCAGCAAACGTCGCAGTGATTATCGTTGGGTTGCCGGTTATGCCGGATAAATAAAACGCCGTCGCTTTATAAGAGTCAGTCGCGTCGGTTACTGTATTTCCCAGCGTGTATGTATTTGGTGTCCCGGCATTGTCCTTTACATTCGAGAGCGTGCCGGCACTGCCGTAAGTAACAACGCCGCATACGAGATTGCCAGTACCGACCGCCTGCACAGTGAGCGCGAGCGTGGCTGCGCTGGCAATATTTCCT
>Ga0210396_10002763_pt1 | contig 17705 bp, 19 predicted proteins | sample IncBWH17OmetaG_FD_155466 | JGI IMG/M metagenome (GOLD analysis project Ga0210396, IMG submission 155466) | Forest soil microbial communities from Barre Woods Harvard Forest LTER site, Petersham, Massachusetts, United States - Inc-BW-H-17-O ... | reverse complement strand
GCAGATCGCGCAGATTCAGCCCGCCTCCCTCCACCGTGTACCAGAAGACGTGGCCCACCCCTGTCGCGTCCGGTCCGAGCGTCGCCACAACACCGGCCGGAAGCTGTTTGCTCACCAGGTTCAAGCGCTCCAACACGCGTGTGCGGGCGAAATACAGGTCCACGTCGTCGTCGAAGATCACGAAGATCATGGAGAAGCCGAACGCGGACGAGGACCGCACCACCTTGACGCCCGGCAGCCCTTGCAGGCTGACCGTGAGCGGGTAGGTAATCTGGTCTTCCACCTCTTGCGGACTGCGGCCCTGCCAATCTGTGAAGACAATCACTTGGTTGTCGCTCAGATCGGGAATCGCGTCGATGGGGGCCTTCAACATCGCCCACAGACCCCAACCCGCGATTCCAATCCAAAGCATGACCACCAGAAACTTATTTCGCAGCGAAAGCCCGATAAGACGATCGATCATGGTTGCTTCCCCCAACACTCACGCAAGAATTCGTGCGCGCCCGCAGACCGGGACACGGCCAACAAAGTTAAATCTGTGCATACAAAACCCACAGATCTGCTCCAATCAGGAGCAGTTCAAATAGAGACACCAGTGAGTAGTTCGGAACAAGAATGAAGAGAAGAGCTAGATTCTCAGGGGAGCGGAAGCATCTAGAATCTCAGCCGGAGGCGAGGGTGTCCGCGATAGCCAGGAAGTGAATTGGTTGGACTCTCGAGGCAAAGGAAGGGCGGGAGCAAAATCTACGGCATTGATCGCCAAAGAAGGAGCAGAGAACGAAAAAGTTGAAGAGGGCCGAAAATCATGAGGCGGTTGCACGGCGGTTTTGCAGCAGGAATGAGACATCGGCATGCCTGACGCACCCTGTCCGCAATCCCCACCCATGTCCTTGCAACACTGCTTCTCATCAGCCCTAAGCTGCGCGTCTGGAATGGCGCACGCCATGATCGGCCCCCCCAGCAGAAGGACAGTAAGCAGCATTCGAAAATAAACAATAAGCTTCATAGACTACAACTGACTACAGCTGGCGGAAGCATCCACTTCTTCCACCTACGTCTGATGCTGTCCGACCAGCCAAAGTTTCAGAAAAACTCGGTTTCTTGCACCAGCAAAAAAAGGTTCTTGGCTATGTGCGGTCTCTATATCAAGCGGCGACTTGAATGTGTTGCCGGCGGTGGCCCTGATCCTTGAGAACTTGGTCGCGAAGGTACTCCCAATAACAATTTCCTCCGCCGCGATGGCGAAAGAAAAGGGGCGGCTGATTGGGATTGGGATTTTTGAACTTGAGGAACGCTTCTACACTCTCGATAATCTGGCCGCACTTTGTGCACTGCTGCACTCCAGGCATTGTTTCCTCACGTATAGAGGGCTCGAGAAGGCCTTTGCGATGTTAATGGTGACACGCTGGCCTCTCGAGACCGTCGGATACTGGTCCTACGGTAGGAACTTGTAACCAGAGCTATGGACGGTATGAAAGTGCTTGGGATTGCCAGGCTCGGTTTCTAGTTTTTTGCGCAACCTCAAAATGTGGTTATCGACAGTCCTTGTACAAGGATAGTTCTCGTTTGCCCACACTTCACTGAGTAGTTCGTCCCGTGAGATCACTGTCCGCGGGTTTTTGATCAGGTACCCCAGAGTTTCGAATTACTTACACCTGAGAATCACGGGCCGACCATTACGACGAATTTCCATCGTTGAAAAACATCCTTTCACTTCCCCCCAAACTCAAACGTGTCTGTGGCGTTGGGATTTCTCAACCAGGCCTTCGCTGCATCCAACGATAAGCAAACATCGCTGGTCTCGATGAGGCGCGTGACGGACTTATTGGGTCCCGGCTTTTTCTGGGTCGTCTTATCATGAAGAGCCGATTTTGGAACAAGCACGATCACCGGCAAGTAACGCGATAGCTTACGAAACTCTTCCGGGATGCCAGAAAGCGGCACCAAAGCCAGATCCTCGTCGAGGAAGTCAATCGAGTTGGCGTTGGGCTCCGTTTTAGGTTGCCTAGACGGAGAAATTGCGGTCTTCATCGTTGCTGCCTTTGAGATGCCTCCTTATTCAGCTTGCCTGGCCCAATTGGAGCTGCCGAAACTTTGCAGCAAGGGCATTCGATGCAGCGCGATTTTCGCGTGAAACATTCGCGTCTTTACTGCGCCGGTCGAAATCCCCAGAATTTGTGCGGTTTCACTGACTGAGTGTTCTTGCATGAAGAGCTCCACAACATTGCGAGCTCGCGGACGTAGGCCCGAAATGGCTGACTTCACGATCCGTTTCCGTTCACGAAGGGAGCAACTCTCTTCCGGGTCGGGAGCGTCGTACCGAAATTCTCGTTGCGCTACTGGTTCAGACGACTGGTTTGGCTCGTCTATGGGAACTTCTTGCGCTCCGTGGTCTTTACGAAGCTTCATCAAGGCGGCATTAATCGCAATGCGGGTCAGCCAGGTGGCAAATTGGGATCTTCCATCAAAATCCTTGAGATGGACGAAAGCATTCAGAAAGCACTCTTGCGCTGCGTCTTCCGCGTCTTCACAGTTTCGTACGACCCCGCGAGTCACCCAGAAGACTTGTTTCATATGACGTTCGCAAAGCTCTCCGAAGGAAGCTCTTTCCCCGCCTTTGGCGGCTGCGATCAACTGCTTTTCGCTCAACCCTCGAAGATCGCTAGCCGCCGCGGCATCACTCCGCGCCGAAAACAATGTACTCGCCACTACGGTAGACCTCCTCTCTCAAATCGGGATTGCCAGTTCGTGGCGCCCCTAATCTTTTTCCCTTTCCATCCACTCGCGGACGTACTCCGGACAGTTCTCCAACTTCATCCCATCCGCCTCGCAATCTCTCAGAAACTTCACTGCGTCGCGATCTGCCAGCCTCACGTCTCGTAAGTCCAAAACGATATTTCTGTAGTCCACATCAAAGAGCGCCTTCAACTCCGCGACCTCCTCCGCCTTCATGCGCCCACTTAGCGTAAAAACCGTGATTCCCTTCCGCACTGATCGCTCGATCCTCAAGGTCATCGTTATGTTGTTTGACCCAGTCAGCCATGGGGTTGCTGCATTGTTGCCATCGCTACTCGCATTGCTTTCACTGAATGATTCATTCTGTTGCTCCTTTCTGCGAATTGATTCCAGGCGCAATGCATTCACGCGTTCCACCGGCGATTCTAGGCACCGAATCTCCGTTCCTAAGAGCCGTCAGAGCTTTACGAAGGCGGTCTCGGCCGCGTGACAAACTGGACATTACGGTGCCCGCGGGCATGCCGGTAATATTTGCGATCTCTTTGTACGACAAACCCTCAAGTTCGCGCAGAATAAGGACTTCCCGAAAATTGTGCGGGAGCTTCTCTATTGCCTTTCGCAGCAGAGTGCCGTTGTCTCTCCGGATTACAACTTGTTCGGGATTGGGAGCATAAGAATCAGAAGGGAAAAAGCTCTCGTCAAGTTCGGCAGCATCTTGGAGTGGCCGGTTTTTATGCAACCAGGTATAGCAAGTATTACGGACAATTCTCATGAGCCATACACGCGCATCTCCGCCGCGGAAGTCGCCAAAGAAACGAAAGGCGCGTAAGAATGCTTCCTGGACAACGTCCTCTGCGTCCTGCTCATTGCGCGTCAGCCAGACCGCGAGGTTATAGGCGGCGTCAAGGTGGGGCAGCGCAGTCTGCTCAAAAGTGCCTGACCAATTCTGTTCTGTCATCGGTGATTCCAATTCGCGCCCGGAAGAATGGCTAAGTCGCGGTTTCTAATTTTTGTACTCACGGGCTCTTGTTGCCAATGTAACCTTTCCATCAAGCTTTGCGATCCATCTGTCTCCCGCCTTAACCATCCATCGCCAGCCTCACGTCTCGTAAGTCCAAAACGATGGTTCTGTAATCCGTATCGAAAAGCCCTTTCAGCTCCGCGACCGCTCCGCCTTCATACGCCCGCTTAGGGTAAAAACCGTGAATCCCTGCCGCACCGATCGCTCGATCCTCAAGGTCATCGTTATGTTGTTTGGCCCAACCAGCCATGGCGTTGCTGCATTGTTGCCATCGCGGCTTTCGGTTGACGAAGATGCAACACGGAGGCCACATCCAAAGCACTGATTTGTGGGGAAACCCCACTGAATCAAGCAGCGGCTTCGCATGCGGGACTGAAGCTTCCGGCTCCGACAAGGTGTCGGAGCCGGAAGTAAGTTGGGATTACGATGAAGCGTCTGGTCAGTCGAGACGCTGAACAATCGGGCAGTTGATGGAGAAACCGGAACTCCCAAATGGTGCTCCACCCGGCCCGGTGATCAGGCCGTCTTGCACGAATGTAAGAATCTGGAACTCTTCGCGCACCTGACCGCGGAAGCCATTCTCGACTGCGTCTTTTGTCCACTCAAAGAGTTGGGCGTCCCAAGCCGGGCTGTAATCCAGCGCGATCGTCGGGATTCCACCCAGGACATTGTTGGGGCGGTGACCATCTGCCAAATCCGCCGACAAGCCTTGCCGTTGAGGATTGTTGCACCCTCCCGACTCGGCGCCGTTCGTGCCAATGAAAATTCGTTCGATAGGGCTAGAGAAGCTGTCATCGCCGCCCAGATGGAGCTGCGCCATCAAAGGAGCGAAGGTGTTGTGTTCGATGGCCGCACTCAGAGGAATGCTCGCGTCCATTGAGATGTACCAAACGGGCCGCCCGAAGCTGAACCCGTTGATGAGATTTATGGTCACTGTCTGGTTGATCGGATCGATGGCCACGACTTCGTCATGCACCTTGGTATAGTCCACGTTGCCATCGGGGAAGTTGATTTGGCTGGCGTCTACGTTGAAGGCCACGATGGAAGCGTTGTAAATCACCCCGCCAGCATTTACGACCTGAACGAAGGGACTGTAGTCTGCATCACCCACCGCGCCGGGTTGGGCAGAGACCGGAGGGAACTCGGCTCCTGCAGGCCCGGGGACGATGCTGCGGATTGGTGAGAAATCAACCGTGCCTTTATCAAACACAAGAGTCCCATCCGCGGCGAGGTTTGCAGTTCTTGCCGCGTTGGATGCGAAGGTGAGTTTCGCGGAAAAGTTCAGACCCAACTCAGCGGCCACGTTCGGATCGTCCACATCGGTGAGGATGTACCAGACGTTCTTCTTATTGCCCTTCATGTGGCCCAAATAAAGGGGCAAGGTAATGGTCCCGCGCGCAGCATCAACAGTGCCGGATTTCAGCAATTGAACGGGCCCGACCAGACTCGGATTGGTTTCCGAGGGCGACGGCCCGAAGTAAGACAGCGGAACCGCTGCACCCACGGAGGGCGGCGCTGGGAACAAGTTGCACCCAGGTCCCGGACCGATCGGTCCCGGGCCAGGGCCTTGGTCGGAATTGAAGGTATTTGAATTGTTGGATCCGCCGTCCGAAGAACCGCCAGAACCTGAGTGGTGGTCGGAGGAGCCGCCGGAACCTGCCGCGCCCTTGGAGCTCGAAACTGCACCCACCGAAGTGTTCTGAGCGGCCCCGCCGCCAGTCGATGGAGTTGAGGCGGCAGGAAGAAATAGACCGCCTCCAAAGGCTGCTGGGGATGAGTTCGAGACTGCCGCCTGATTGTTCTCGGGAGCGCTGGTTGTGACAGCCTCAGTGGAATTGTCCCGGCTGCTCTCTTGGGAACTCTTCACGCTGTTGATTCCCACGGGATTCGACGGGGCAAGGGCTATCGCGCTGGCTGGAACAGAAGAAATGTCAGAGACGACCGCGGCAACCGGCGCTTGCGAGGCCACGCCGGCTTGCTGAGTTTGTTTTTGCTGCTTCAGAACTGCCTTCTCTTTGGCAATGAGGCTGACGGCATACGCATGGAACTCGCCCGTGGGGTTGAAACTGGTGAATCGGCTGGAAAGTTGGAGAACACTTTCGACTTTCGCCTCCGAAGTTCCCCTCTGTAGAAGTTGGCGCACGTAGACTTGATCACGCCGCACGCTCTGCTCTTGCGGAGACAATTGGGATTTTGTGTCCGCGGTCCTAACCGTTTCCGAAGCCTGGCCATAGACAGTCGTAGCCGATGCCGCGAACAGGAGGAGGGCGGCGCCTGTCCGGATCAGGCGTATGCCTTTTGCACCAGAACTGCCAGGTAGAGTTATTCCTTCTCTCTGCTTTGGTTCAATCATTTAATTCTCCTTAAGTTTTCGACGAGCACCCTCGGGCGCTCAACTCTCACGGGCGATAAGAGCCATTTGCCGAGTGAAAGTTGCATGGATGAACAAAAAAATCGCCATAGCTAGGCAACGCCCAAAGCCGTGCGTTGTCGTAGGCATGGATCGCTGTTCAGCCACTAGGGTCGAGTGGGAATTTATGAAGGACCCGAAGGGGATGTTCGACACTCACCAGTTGAGCCTCTGAACACCGAATTTCGACAAACTTACAGCAGTGGAGGTGGGAATAGATTGCGGCTAATAATAGTTGATTTCGACCTTACTAGCTTTGGCCTGTTCGCAACTTCGCCATGACGCGATCTTATGATTGGGTCGGAGACGGTTTCAGGCAACTCGAATGAAATACTTTCTGTCACGATTTTTACAGTCTCGCGGCTAGAATCGTACAATACGCGGCAAGCGCGGCACTGGGACAGGTGCAACTCAAGCTCTTTACACACCTCTGGCGATACGTGATTTTCAAGGTAGTCTCCAAATTCAGCGAAGAATTCCTCGCACGTGATCATTGAGCTATCCCCTTGACTCTATTCGCGAAGTGCGGCGAGAACCACTCTCGCAGCATTAGTCGGCCCCTTAACAGCCGCGTCTTTACTGCAGGGACGCTTAGTCCCAACTGCCGCGCAACCTCATCCGTCGAAAGCTGTTGGATATCTCGGAGCATTACCACGACGCGGTAGTTTAGGGGAAGCGCCAATATCCCCCTTTCAACGAGCTGCCTCATTTCTGATTTAGAATAGAGCTCCTCCGGGTTGTCCTGCCACGCCCTGACCTGACGAGGGCGAAAGTCCCGCTCCTCGTTGCACACAGCTTCATCTAAGCTCTCAAAATGTTTTCCGCGTCGTAGTCGTTGAAACGCCGTATTCCTGGCGATACTCACCAGCCAAGTCGAAAACTTCGAGCGACCTTGGAATCGGTCGATGTGCTTGAACACACTCAAGAGAGTATCCTGCATGGCATCCTGCGCATCGGCTGGGTTGCCAAGGATTGCTGTCAGAGTGCGATAAATCAGCTGGCCGTGGTGACGAGCCAACTCTTCGAAAGCCTCCAGCTTCCCACTCTGCGCCTGGGCAACCAATCCAGCTTCGGTGGCCGCGAGCACGTCCGAAGGCGCTTGTTGCGGGTAGCCCGCGGCGGAAGCGCGGAGCAACCTCGTGGGAAAAAGATGCGCTAGAACGGCGCTGCCGGCCAGGGTAGCCGAACCTCGCAACATTTCGCGGCGTGACGTTTGCTTCTGCAAAAAATTGAATTTCATGTTCTTTAGTCCTTTCGTTCGAATTCTTCTTCTCTGTCCACCCACTCGCGGACGTACGCTGGACAGTTCTCCAGCTTCATCCCGTCCCTCTCGCAACTCCTTAGGAACTTCACTGCGTCGCGATCTGCCAGCCTCACGTCTCGCGAGTCCAAAACGATGGTTGTGTAGTCCGATCCGATCCCCCTTGCTGAACGGCCCCTTTTAAGGTGAATCTGGACCTCGCTTGGGCGTATTCTCCAGGAAGAGGGTTTGGGAAGTCCTTCAGGTAACTCTAAGAAAGTATAAAAAAAACTCAGAGTTGTTCGCGTGTAACGAACTCATGGCTTCCTAGTACTACCTAAGCGATCAGAACCAATGCGTTCAGAATGGCTATCCCAAATGGGCGATCCCGGTAAGGAAAAAGAGTCGAGCCTGGCCGACCGTTACTTGTACCGTTTCGGCCAATTTGCGCTGGATTCCCGGAGGCGTACGCTGTCTCGCGCCGATTCACCTATCTCTCTCACCCCTAAGGTCTTCGATGTCCTGCTCTTCCTGGCGCAAAACCCCAACCGCTTGGTCACCAAGGAGGAATTGCTGCAAGCCGTGTGGGCCGACACCTTCGTGGAAGAGGGGAACCTGACGCAATACATCTATTATTTGCGCAAGGCGCTGGGTGACAACTCGGAAGACACCCGCTTGATCGTCACCATCGCTCGAAAAGGATACCAGTTCACGGCGGACGTCACGGTTGCCGAAGCGGCAGACGCCGCAAAACAAGCTGCAGTTCAAATCTCGACCGCCGAAAGTTCGCTAGCTGGCACGCAACCCGCCGTCCAGAGTCATGCAGATGAGGCAGTTCCAAAAGCGCCAAGGCACTGGCGGAAAGCTGCGTTCGTGGGTGCGTCTGCCGTCTTTTTGGTGGTCGTCTGTTTTGCATCCTGGCGGCACTTTGGGGGCATGACCCCGCCAAGGTCGCAAAAAATCATGCTCGCCGTACTGCCGTTTGAGAATCTCACGGGCGATCCCAATAAGGAATATCTTGCGGACGGCCTGACCGAGGAGACGATTTCACAGTTAGGCCGCCTTAACCCGGAGCAGTTGGGTGTGATCGCGCGAACGTCCGTCATGGGATACAAGCACAAGGACGAACGGCTGGATCAGATAGGACGCGATCTTTCTGTGCAGTACGTGCTGGAAAACAGCCTCCGCGAAAGCGGGGATCACCTACGCCTCACCGCCCAGCTCATTCAGGTGAAGGACCAAACTCACGTATGGTCGCAGGAGTACGACTATCCGGTGAAAGACTTTCTTACTGTCGAAGACGATGTGGCCAAGGCTGTTGCCAACGAAATCCGGGTGCGTTTGACTTCGAAACAGCAAGCAGAGTTGGCTCAGTCGCACCCGGTTAATCCGGAAGCCTTTGATGCCTACTTGCAGGGATATTCCTTCTTTCAACGGAGCACCGACAAAGATGCGGACATGGCAGCAAAGTATTACGAACGGGCGACCCAACTTGATCCCTCGTATGCTTTGGCTTGGGTCGGGTTGTCTCGGACACGCAACCGGCAGGCCAACAACGGTCAGATTCCCGCTGAAGAAGGTCACCGGCTTGCGCGTGACGCAGTTGAGCGAGCCTTATCGCTGAATCCGAACCTGGCAGAGGCGCACGCCCAAATGGGACGGATTAAGCGACTGGTCGACTTCGATTGGGCTGGAGCGGATGCTTCCATCCGGCGGGCGGTTGAACTCGAACCGGGAAATCCCGAGAATGTAAGATTGGCGTCTTTCTCGGCAGCCATGCTCGGCCGCTTTGACGAAGGTCTTCAATTGGCCCGCCGAGCCGTTGACTTGGATCCGCTCAATTCACATAGTTGGGAGCAGCTTGGAGAGACCGAGTTTTTCATGGGGCAGCTAGACGAAGCCGCAGCGGATAGCAAGAAGGCGCTCGAACTGAACCCCGATGTTGTGGCCGCCCATATTGAGTTAAGCAAAATCTATGTGATGCAGGGGCGGCCTCAGGATGCGTTGCGGGAAATCGAGCGCGTACACAACGCTCCCTACCGTGCGCATCTGTATGCGCTTACGTACTACGCGCTTGGTCGGAAAAAGGAGTCGGACGCAGTATTGGGCGAGTACATTGCGAAGTATCATGCAAGTGACGCGTACCAGATCGCCGAGATTTATGCTTTCCGGAACCAGTCCGACGAAGCGTTCGAGTGGCTGGACCGAGCTTATGCCCAACGTGACAGCGGTCTGATCGCGACGAAAGTGGATCCCTTATTCAAGGGCTTGCACAACGACCCGCGATATGTCGCATTCTTGAAGAAGCTCAACCTGCCGATCTGAAATATGTTGCCTTATGTAAGAGTAATTTGCGGGAGACGGGAGCCCTCAAATTTCCGACAACAAAGTCCTGAAGGGATTCTTGTCGATTCTCAGCGACCGAATCTTCGATTCCAGCGTAGACCGCGGCATCCCCAACTTGACTGCAGCCCCGCGGGTCCGGATACGCGTCCAGGCGTCTCTTTTTGGGCAAAATCCACTCTCACGAAAAACGCACCTTCCGTACAAGTCGCGTGTCCACCATCGTCGGGGTGCGAGATGGCTCCGGGATTGTCGACAATCCGGAAACTATCCAGAGACGTTAGGGCTTTATTGGACGCGCGCTTTGACGGGAAAGTTGCGGCAGCCAGGGTGTTCTGGGCGCGTTCGATAAAGTCGTTTGAACGAAGCCGCCCGTGGTTGCGGCGGACGCGGGCCCTATGGGCATTCAATTAAGCAATACCTGTGTATGGAGGTGCGTCGCGGGTATGCGGCTGGGTGGCGACTGACGACGCAGAAAGAGGAATGGTCGTTGGAGAAGCAAACCGGTTGGGCTTTGGCGGGATTTACGTGCGCTGGAGCAGGTCTGGCCACGATTATTCCCAATACGTTTGCCGCTGCAGGGAACATTGAAGGCAGTGCACCCGGTCCCAGCCTCGCCGTAGTCACGACGGCTGGCTATGTTGGCTTCCTTGCCGGTCCGCCCCTGATCGGGTTTGTCGCGCAGCTTTCGACCATTCGCGCTGCGTTATGGATACTTGTGGTCTTGAGCGGGTTGAGCGCTTTCGCATCAACCTCAATGAAAAGAACTTCGCCTCTCAGAAGAATACCCTGACATCCAGTCTTCCGCAAAGATGCCGAGCCGTTGGCACCTCCGGCAGCGGCAACGATACGCTTGTCAATGTATCCCACGTCCGTGCTGCTGCGAAAAGGGCATCTAATTCAGGTGGCACTGGCCGGAGCCGACGCAAGCTTGTTTGAGCGGTACCCGGCAGAAGGAACACCCAAGTTGACGGTATATCGCGAGGCGCAGCGGGCGTCCTATCTGGATCTGCCTGTGAAGACCCATGACCCGTGAAGCCCCGGCTATGAGGTGCATCTCAGGAGAGTGTCGGAAACAATGAAGGTATCCACCTATCTTGATCGCACATGGAGTTCTTCTTCGACTCTGAAGCATTCGGATTTTTCCGTCATGCATGGAATTCGCGCATCTCTCGGATCAGAACAACCGCAGCCCTAAACCTGCTGACGGAGGTTGGGACGCAGTGTGAGCGAGCCGTCATCGTTCAGCTTCTGGTGACAAGCCCACCGCACGGGATAGCGCATTCCCTTTACCTCAATCTCAGCTCTCAGTTTCAATCCTTTCCAATCTATGACGTTCGGAAGCACGAACTGTGCCTGCCGAATCTTGCCCGGTAACGGGTAACCGGCGTCCAGACAACCGTTCTTGAGCACCCTTCCGTCCTGGCTCTCCACGGTCACCCTCAATACACCCGGCACACCCGCGATTCCGTCATTCGCGAAGCCGACAATTAAGCCCAGGGAACCGGCGTCGTTATAGAACCAGATGAAAGACGGCCTCACACGATAGCCAATTCGGCGATTGATCCGGTCGAACGCTGCCGGATAAGCTTCGTAGTAGCTCATCAGACTTTTTGCGCTGATCTGGTGAAAGTTCCAGAGGGACCAGTAATTCGCCCCGACGTCGATCACGTGATCGATCATGTTCTGTGCCGGGGATATTCCTTCATAGTCGAGGCGTGGATCGGGAGGTTTACCCGGAAGCCCCTGCTCGAGCAATGCGGCGATCCAGGGCGGGCGGTTGCTGAGTGCTTCAATCTGCTCGTTCTCAATGAAGATGGTATCGCTCCGAATCCAATTATTGCTGCGGACCGTGCGGTCTACCAGTTCTGAATTACCAACCCGGCTATAGTCCGGTTGAGTATTGGTCAGCAGAGGAGTCTTGGAAAAGTGCTCTAGCTGGACTTCGAGCATGTTGATCCAAGTGCGCTCTGCGGTCTGGTAATCAGGGAAGGGATTATTGTCAAATGGCCAAGTGTGCCCTTCGCCCCAAAAGCCGTACATGAAGGTGTCGATAAACTCGATGAGCGGATTGCCATCGAATTCCGCTGCCAACAGGCCAACCAGTTCTTTGAACGCCTGCTGAAAAAATGGATCGTCGTACCGAGGCTGATAACGCGAGTGCGGGTTCTCCAAGAATCTCTTTCCTGAAGCGGTGCTCTCCTGATCGCTAAGCACCAAATCCACTTTCGGCACTTTTTCAAGGACAAAATCTGGCAGGGCTGCTTGGTGTGTATAGTCCGGAGCCCACATCTGAATTCGCAATCCGAACCGCTTGTTGTTCTTCTTCGCCAATTCAAAAACCAGCTTCACGTAGTCGGGCAACTCCAGGCGTCCGGGCCGCGGCTGCACTTCCCTCCACGTCGGGCGGATATAAACCTGCTGGCCCAAGGGAAATCGAACCAGGTCTTCGATCGCCTGGGGAATATTGGCTGACTTGATTTCCTCTGTGCCACTGTCTGCTGTGATTTAGGTGACCAGCCCCCTGCCATAGTTCGGCACGACTTCTTCCGAAGAAGTGGTGGTCATCACAACATCGTCAGTGGGAATAACGGCATCAGGTGGGTATTGAGGGAACGGACCGTGATTGAGGCGATCGGCCACATGGGGACCCGGGCCGAAGTCGTAGTTTGCCCAGTTGTGGGTGGAAACCTTCATGTGCGCTTTACCCATTCCAAGTTCTGCCGCTAAGGCAACCGCGACAGCACTTTTTAGAAAATCTCTACGCTGCATCGGAATTATCTCCTGTCAGCGGTCGGTGGGCTCTACGAAGCGTCGATTGTCGATAAGGGTTGAGTGCGCTTTTAAATTGCCGGTAACCTTGACCGAGAAATTCTTGTGGGCCGATACTCCATCCACTCCATCCACCGTGAGGGCGATCGTGAACTCCCCCGCGCTGGTGTAGGCATGAGATACCCTGGGGCTATTCGCGCTTGTGCCGTCGCCGAACTCCCAGTGATAAGCCACTGCGGGCACACCGCCAGCTTGCGGCGGCGCTGAGAGCGCCGAAAGAGTGATCGTCTCGCCGGTATTTGCCGCAGCGGGCACCTGCGCTTTCACGGTTGGCGCTGCCTCGGCAACGGTCTTGTCGATCAGTTTGATCACCCTCACCGACTGGGGTGGCTGGTTCTCCAGCCGCACTGCGCCACTCGCGAGCGTAACCGTCTCATTGTGGTTCAGCACATCCGTCGCCGCAAACCTGTGGCCGGCAGGCAGGCCGAGGTCCGCCAGTCTTAGTGTGTGCGAGCGCGCCGTGTTCGTCCAATTGAAGACCGTCAGTATGGCCTGTCGTTGATCTTCCCTGAGAAAGAAAATACTGGGCTGTCCATCCTCGGGCTCGTAGGTCATGAGGTCTAACGGTGTGGAAGCTTGGCCGACTTTGGCCATATTCAGCAACTCTCGGTTTTCAACCAGCGCCAGCCGATCCTTCTCTGAGCCCAGGACCAGCATGTCATCGCCAATCTCATACATGCCGCCGGATACTGCGGAGAGCGCGATCGACGCCTGGGCCGCGCCCAGCGAAATCGAGAATCGTTCTTTCGCATGCTCCATGAGATGCGTTGCGGTGACGTTGAAGGCGTCCGGATCATTGACGAAGAAATTACGGTGCATGTAGAAGCGGGCAGCGATGCCAGAGGCGGCATTCTTGGTCCTCTCAAAACTGTGGCCCGTATCCGCGGAGATCCGGCCCGTATCTACAAGTCCCACTGGGTTGAGCATGGGACTTCCGTCTTTATCCAAGATCACCTCCTCGCCCACGGCATCACGGATTACCTGGAGGCCAATGCGTTGGGCTTCGAGGGCTGTGGTGTTGGGGCGGTAACGGTAACCCTCGATCGCGGTGGTATCCATGAAGTCGAGCTTGATGAACCGGACCCCCCATTCTCGGGTGAGCGTCTTGTAAGTCTCCCGCATATACTCCTGGGCTCCGGGATGGGTCGTGTCCAGCGCGTAAAGCGCATCCGTCTTCTGGTCCCAGACGTCGCCAAGGGGGACTGGATCGCCCTTGGCGTTATGTACCAGCCAGTCCTTGTGGTGTTCGTAGATCCAAGCCCGGCTTGTCACCTCAAACGGCGCAGTCCATACGCCGAATGTCAGGCCCTCGCCGGTAAGGTGATGCCCCACAAAGCGCATACCATCTGGAAATTGTGTCGCATTCGGAGTTGTATATTCACCGCGGGCGTACTGATACCCTTCGTCAATTTGGAAATATTTATACCCCAATGACTTCAGATGTTCGGCTTGCCAGTCGCCGTTGGCCAAAACCTCGCCTTCGTTGATGGCGCCATAGTAGACGGTCCAACTCCACCAACCGATGGGCGTCTCGCTAGAGACGCGCGCATGGTGCAGGCGACGAACCGCGTCACCGTAGGCCAACAGTTGATGGTGGTAATCCGGACCGGCCTCGAACATCAATCGCTCTGAAACTATGCCTTCTCCGGGTTTAACGGGAAGGCTCAATTCGACCTGGTCGTCCGCGGGACAATCCTTCAAATCGAACTCCTTCTGGATTTCCGTGGTTCCGGTGGATTCAACACTATAGGACACCATCTTAGTGTTTGCCCCCATACCCTCAGTTTTCAGATGCATCAGGGTCAAAAATCGGTCTGAGGTGAGAGCGCCAAGAAACAAACTCTGCTTACTCTCCCGGTTGTAGATGAGTTGGCTCCCTGCACCGCGATGAATCCCGTCGCGCGCGCCCCCGAGGTCGTAAAGAATCAGGTCCGGCCAATCTTCGCTGAAACTGTCGGAGAGAACCCGGTCCGCCGATTGACCATTACCCAGATTGAGGATCGGCTCACCCATGGCCTCCACACTCCGAATGGCCTGCACAGTTACTTCCTTTCCCGCGCTGTTTTGCACTTTTACCTGGACGGTGCCGTAAGCGCGCTGGTTGTAGAGCTGTAGCACGTACATAAGATCGGGTTTGCCGTCCAGTCCGCTGCAAGTGACTGTGACCTCTCGGCCGGGGCCGAGATCATCTTCGAAGGTCGACTCCGAAGCCTGGTGCCGCGGGTAATCGCTCGGGCGAAGCCACTGGTGGTCAACCTGCGCTGCCACACCGGACCTGAGCACGGGCTGACCGTCATGCAAAGTCAGTTCGTACGATCCCTCCTGCGCGTTGACCGTCAGGGACAGTTCGTCGTTCCTCAGTTGCTGGGCTAAACACGGCAGCGCGACCATCAGTATGCCAGCGGTAACTGCTACTCCAACTTTGAAAACCTGCCTTCTGGTTCTTTTCGACACGGCAGCAATCTCCCTACTTGTGCATGATCGTCACCGCATACTACTTCAATGGGTCAACCCCGGTGAAGCGAATACTCAGCTCAAGAATCCATGATGCGAAAGCGATGGATGATGCGCCTAATCCCGTCGAGACAGATCGCACCGCGCCGAAGGACCGAATGAATATCTGGGCAGCTTCATCGGTGGGACGGTCGGCAGTTACGCAGTTTGCTCCGCACTCCGGGCAGTGATCGATGCAGCCGTTCGGCAAGCGCTCGGAGACGGAAACTGTCTTCACGTGGAGTTGACATCCAGCCAAGTTAACCACTGCGGCGGTTATACGGTATGACGCCGCAGAAATTCGCTGATTCAATTCGCGTTGCTGCCGCCTCAGCGGAATTGCCACCAGCATCGCCTAAAGTTTTGAACTACGCTCGTTAGTAATTCGTAACGCACAGGGTAATGATCTAGTGAGTAATGCGGATGAGGGCAGAGTGCCGCGGAGTAACCATTGTGGTTGCTTCCTACGAGAGTCGATTTTCGAGCGCCTCGACACGGGCGATGGTGCAGAACCCACTTCCTCGGTCAGGACTGAGTAAGCAGTCGCGTCAATGATCGCTTCCTGAGCAGCCTTCGTATTATTTTTCCGGCTAATGGTCTGTTTCATTCCAGCATTGCCCCGCGCCTTCGCCCATCGCGCCCTCTGGGCTGCTGCGATCCTCGCCCTTGGCGCCGCTGACAAACGGCTTCGAGTTCGCGTGCTATTCCCTGAGACCGCGGTGAGAGCGGCGAGAGCCGCATCCAGTTGTTCGACTGTCCTCGCTGCTTGATCACGCTCTTTCCTCAACTGCTGGATAACACTAGCCAAGTCAGCCATTGAATTCTCCTCGCGGGGATTCTATCAAGTCGAGTGGCGAGACCCCTACGCTTCCATCGGATTGACGGAGAGAGAGCGAGGTGTTTGGCAAGTTGAACGGCGGTAGTAATTACACCAACGCAAACCAGCCGGAGCGAATAGTATCAACAGCTTCGCGGCGGAAAATGGCGCAAGCGCAAAAGGCGAGATGGACAAAGGTTCGGAAGGAATCGCAGCCAGTATTTTCGCCAGCGAAAACAACTGGCTCAGCCCACAGGGGAGGTCATACGATGTCCGCTAAGCCCGTAGGAAGATCCGCTCACGCAATCGAGATATGGACGGTTCCCCTCCGAAGTCGCGAGTTCGTGCGCCAGTGGGTCTACCTTGATGCTTCTCAAGGGAACATTGTGCATTTCCATTGCCCCGGCACTCCCTCTAAGCAGCTTTTTTCTGCTGCGCCTTTATTTTCGCCCATCTCGCTCTCTGAAATGCAGCGATCTTTTTACGGGCCGATGTTGACATGGTTTGCTTCACAGGAGTCGAAGCCGTTGTTTTCGCTATCGCAACTACTGACTGCGATTCCTTCCGAGCCCTTGCCCACCTTGCCCGTTGTGCCTGTGCCATCTTGCGCCTTGAAGCTGCCGATATTACTCGGGTCGGTTGGTTCGCCTGCTGAGCTGTTGCAGAACCGTTGAGTGACTCGATCACTGAGATTGCTCGATCTAACTTCTCCACCTGCAACTGCGCTTGCTTGCGCTCAGCACGAAGCTGCTGGAGCGCACTACCTAGGTTCCCCATGGTTCCCCCTCAAGATTGACAACGGAGGCTATTGTAATACGCGGACGCGGCCAACTGTTGCCAACATCTCTTTTGGCCGACGTGACCTGCTCTCGTAGTCAAACAAACAACAATCGGGTTGCGGACGGCACTGTAAACGTCTGGCGGGGAAATTTGAAACCCGGTTCCTTTTGCATGGGCGTGGCGTCCATCTGTCCTTGAAGCGATTTCGGAACGTTCTGAGCGCAGAACAGCCCGCCTTTATTCTTTGACTTCGAGGGTAACTTACTTTCGAGCTATTTACAGGGTGTGATCCGATCTGCAATGCTGATCGTGCATCAAGAGCGGGGTGCCCGGTGCGCGGCATCTCCACCAAGACGAGGACAGTAGAAACGTTCCACGTTGGTTTTGCAGCCTAGGCAGGCTCGATGCGGCGACGAAAGTCGCAAACTCAAACACCGGGAGAACAATATGTCCGTCCGAGTCATCTCTGTTGCCGAAGCCAATCGCCTGCACCCGCCTCGCACGCGAAAATCAACTGTCAAGAAGATCAAGTAAAAATCCAGCCCTTCCCCGGCCCGCTTCAGAAAAATTTCAAATGGGTCGTGACCTACCACGAGAACGGAGTACACATGAACAACAACGTGCTAACCCACCTTCGTGAGAACTACAGACGACGCGGACAAGACCTGAAGCGAAACAAAGACGGCAACTACCGCGTCGTTGAAAGGAACGTCATTGGTACTGGCAAGGTTCTGATACCGCACAACGATGTTGAGAACCGCCCCACCCTCACCGACAACCGGCAAAGGCGGAGCGGATGCGAAAGGACGAACAGGAATTACCTTAACTACTCCAACTGGCCGAAGCAACTAGCAAAACAATCAGCCTGTGCTTGTATTTCTACTGAACCACATCCGGGTAATTCGGAGAACCATGAAGTTCAGCCCCGTCACTTCCTTGCTAATCGGTCTGGTGTTGTTCTTGCCCTCGCCACTCTCCACTGCCCAACAGAATGGCGCTCCTCATCGTCAGGCCGGAAGCATCTTCTCCGACA
>Ga0210396_10002760_pt1 | contig 17712 bp, 28 predicted proteins | sample IncBWH17OmetaG_FD_155466 | JGI IMG/M metagenome (GOLD analysis project Ga0210396, IMG submission 155466) | Forest soil microbial communities from Barre Woods Harvard Forest LTER site, Petersham, Massachusetts, United States - Inc-BW-H-17-O ... | reverse complement strand
CTCTCCTCAGCTACAGAGACACTCTGTTGGGGTTATGAGACTGGTTCGGACCGCTTACCCCATTGTCGGTTTTCGAAGTCGGGTTAGAAAAACTCTGACTGCGCCGTTATGGGGTGGGTGGATTTTCGGGCTGCGAGCGAAGCCGTTTAACGACTCCGTCGGTGAGCATTCGATTCAGAAGCCGCGTTATCGCAAATGCTGTCCCAGCCGCTGAAAGCCGGCATCGTTCTTAAGTGCGGGCTGAGCATCAGAAATGGCCTTTAGGCATTCGGCCAACATAAGAGGTGCCCATGACTGATTGTGGACCACGGCGTCCAAGAGGCGTAGCGCATCCTCGGGGAACCGTCCGCAGAGGCGTGATTCATGCAGCAAGTGCACGACGAAATCAGCGTCCTTAATTGGCCTTAGCCAGTGTTCCACAGCGCCCAGAGCTGCGCGGAATTCACCACGGGCGGCAATTGCGAGCCGAGCAAGGCATTCTGCAATGCTCTCTGATGCCAGTTGGCGAGACTTGGGCCAAATGTTTTGCCAAAACGGCTGAATCCGATTAGCCCAGTAGTCCTCTCTCTGCTCACCAGCCGCTTCGAGTGCCCGAACAAGCGCCTCCGACTAACACTGAATGTCCTGCTCTCGTTTGCCCAGTTCGAGCGCGAGATCATCGGTGAGCGAATCCGGGACAAGATCGCCGCCCAACGCAGAAAGGGGAAGTGGACCGGCGGCATCCCAGTATTGGGCTACGACGTTGATCGGTCGACCAGTACTCCCAAACTCCTGGTCAATGCAACCGAAGGATCCCATGTCCGCCAGATTTTCGATCTATATCTGCAGCTCGGCTCCCTGCTGCCGGTTGTCGACGAGGATCGTCAGAGTATCGCCGTCTGCGATCTTTACCACCCTGCCGCCGATCTCGTAGTGCGGCTTGCCGGCCGATGCTGGGCCCGCGATGGCGATCAAGAGGGCGATGGCAAATGAACGGGGAATCATTCGACTGGCTCACCAAAGGCCATCTCTTCCAAGGAATCCTCGCCTTGCCATGCTTTCCAGCGGTCGCGGAGGTGATTGGCAAGCAGCCGCAACTCCTCCCACTTGATAGCATTATTTCTGCCGGACAGTCGCTCAAATAAGACGCGGCGTCGATCGACGAAAGCCTCGGGGTCGTTCTCCGGTGTGCAAACAAACTTGATAACATGATCGACAACGACAAGCTCGCAGTTCGCGATCGCATGTTTAAGTTCGTAACCCGTTCGATCCGCGGCATATCCCCCGTAGCCGCCCGACCAAGTGATTTCGCCTTCACCCGGACATTCCGGCTCGATGACATGCAGGTGCCATCTCCCAGGCGGCGTGGGCTCAACGGACAGCTGCACGAGCGAGCCCAACAAAAACACCTCGCGCCCGACAGCCACGCACAGAACGAGGTTGGAGGCGAGGATTAGCGGCACAAGAAAAAGAGTGAGCGTGGAGGCAATCGCAAAAAGCAGAACGCCGGTGTACAGTTCGACACAGATGAGAATTCCGAGGAGCACGACACGGCCTAGACCGAGAAGGACTTGACTCAGTCCACTCACGGTGAGGCCGACGTTTTTGAAAAAGATCGCCTTTCCGTTTTCATCCGTGGGAAAAAGCCTCCGGTTGTCGACCAGCGCGGAAAGCGGCTCCGTGATGGAGTCTATGGCTCCTGTGATGACCTTCAGCGGCTCAAACGCAATCCACTGAAAAAAGGCCATGCTCCCGATCGCTAGTGAGGCTTCGTCGCTGGGGCTGCGAACAATTAACGTTTTATCCCGGAGTTCTGGTGCGATCGCGGCCGACGCTCGCAGCGACGCGACTCGTCGATCTTCAAGCATCGCGATACCAACGTCTGCCGCCAAGGGACAGATAGCCGCCGCCGCACCGGCAAAAAACGCGAGCCGATCGCCGGCACCCATTCGCGCTGAGATTAGTCCAACACAGACGCCGAATGCCATCCCTGCCATGGTCTTCAGCCCTCTCAAAAAATCACGATCATATTCCGAAAGCCGTCGGCCGATCCAAAAGAATGGAGTAGAAACGCAGACCAAAGCACCGATCCGACGAAGCAAGTGCCCTTCGCTTGCCGCGAGTGCCGCCACTTGCCGCCATGGCTGTGGGCGATGACGACAATTTTCGCGTGAGGATGTGCGGCAAATAAAAGCGTCAACTCTTCTTCCAATTTGATCGCAGCGCGCTTTCTGGCCCTAAATGAATTGCGGCCATCCCAATCAAAGCGGTGGAAGAGCGTGTTTTCCCCCAGAGCCGCGATTAAGAGCTGACAGAGTTTCGAGTCTGGACGCGTCCATGCGGCTCGCGGAGCGTACGTCCCGTGCACGAGAACCACTACGAACTCAGGATGGGCAGTGGCAATCGCCAGGACTCCTTTTGCGGACTAACGTCAAGCTGACGAGCCAGGCGCACAACTCTTCCGGGGTCAGCTCCGGCTTGAAGCGGAACTCCCACGAGCGGCGCACCGGCTCGTCAACCAAGTAGCGAACCTCGACGGCTGTCGCAGTCGCGCGCAGTAACAGCGCCGGCCTTTCCCCTTCCAGGGTCGCTCTTCGAAATCGCCGCGGGCGAAACGGTTCGATGTCAGCCGGGGTTGCAACGCGAGTTGCTGCGCCATGTTGAGGTGCGCGGCGAGTCTCAGAAGCAGCGTCGGATCGCGTTCTGGCATCATGGGGCCAGCAGCTGCCTGCGCAGCCTTGCATACGTGACGGTCAAGTCGGACCAACTGCACTTGATATGGTCCATGGCTGTCGCAACAGCGTAATCCCAATTGTCCGGATCCACGATTTTGAGGGCCCATACATCAGGGCCAGACGAAAAATCGCAGTACCGGGCCAGGTATTGCATCAGCGTTCCGTATCCGGATTGTTTCGGCCAGTAGGGAAGGCTTTCAGCGACTTCAAAATACGTGGCCACAGCGTCGACAAAGTTATTAACTTCCTTATCGAATAAACCGCTCTCGCGCATTGACTTGGCGATCGCCTTCACCTTGTCCCTGATTGGCGCCAGCTCCTCCTGTCGAGCCGTCACAAGCGACTTAGTTTCATTGAGTGTTCGTTCTTTCCCATTGGCGAACAAATCGGAAAACGATGTCAGGTAAATCGGTGTGAATGAGGAGGAGATCGGAAAACACGGGCTCGATGTGATCTGTGAAAATCGCGCGCTTCGATTTCTTTCCCCGCTCCAGCAGGTCAATGAGCCGGTCGATGGCCTTCAGAACGAGATCCAACATTGTGTCACCTAAGGCATTCCCGACCGGCGGGCGCGAACCCGTGGGCGGCCGAGCCGCCCCTTGGGAGGCAGCGGTCACGTTGGCCCGAGCAATTTCTTTTTTAACAGTGCCTGCTGGTGCAGTACCCTTTGACATCGGTCCTGAAAGCCATCAACGGTATCGTCGATCAAGGCCAGCGCGTCTTTCTTACGATCCCTTGGCGATGATCGCTCGAAAACTGTCTCCAATCGTTGCGTGAAAAGCGCGCGTCCGACATTCGGGCTGATTTCCAACGTTTCTGAAAACGCGAGCTGCAAGTACTCCATGATCGACCGGATTAGGCCGCCCATGGCTGTGAGCGAGTGCTCTTTTTCCAGTTCAAAAAGCTTCAAACGTAAATCTCGCGAAGAACGACTGTCTTGGTTAATCATCGAGAACACCGGGTTGAACGAATCGAGATCGTATTTGCCGTTCTGGATTTCGTCACGATAGCGGCGAAAGCTGTCGAGATAGTCCTTGTGAACGGCCTCAAAGTCCGCGATCGCCGGTGCGACAAAGTCTGCGAAAAATGCCCTGTCGACGTCTTGGCTGCTTTTTTTGATGTCGATCCATCGATCGAGCAGCTTCAGGAGAAGTTCTAACACAGCTTTGTCCTCCGACTCACGTCATCCCGGACCAACGCCGCGAAGCGGGTCGACCGTCCGCGCCCGGCTCGAATTCGATGGCGTCCTGCGCTGCTTCCAGGCGATCGCTCTCCGCGGCGTGCATCTCGCGCCCCAGGCCGGCCATCGCGGCGATTTCAGTCAGCCGGCGCTCATTCGCCTGCCACTGGGAATCGAGGGCGTCGCGGTCAACCATCGATGGGCTCACAATCTAAAGTGCTTGCGATTCGCCACGCATAAATTCACGACAGAGAAGATCACCCCAAGAACCACGAAGCCGAGGGCGTATTCGCCCCTATCCAACAGAATGCTGTCCCAGCTCTGCACGCGAGCGTTCAACAGCATCACCATAACCATGCCTACGAGACTTGTCGCAAATCCTGCTGCAATAGCAGATCGCCACCATCGGACTTGCCAGGAGCGGTCAACCATCGGTGCGGCTCCGGCGCTCGCCTTCGGTCGGCCGGTCGGAAAGATGGAGCGGGTTCGGATCGGCGATGCGGTGGAAGCGTATGGTCAAATCGGACACGGACCCCAGCGCTTCGGTCGTCGCCAGTTTCAACTGATCACCGTGCGGGAACTCACGCTGCCACATCCGCCGTTCCCATTTGCCCAAGAGCTGGCGAGCAGGATCAGACGGTCGCGAATAATTGCAGCGTGTTGGGCGGTCAGGTCGCTAGAGTCCATGTGATCACGCCGGGGCTCGAATTGCCGCCAGGCGGCGAACGGGCCGCCGGGCGCGGGTCCAGTGCGCCATTGCGATGCCGCGAAACTGGAGTTTGGCACTTGCCTTGTGCGTTAATCAACTTCTTTGGCGGTCTCGATCAACTTTTCCAACCCAACGAGTCGCTCTCTCGCAGCCTCCACGCCACCTGCAAGCCGAATGAAATGAAGCCCAGCGTGCATGATGTGCTCGGAGCTGCCGTGGCCCGCGATGACGCGTCCCGGCTTGCGCCGTCTAACGGTTCGCTTTCCACCGCCGGCGAGCTTGTAAAACGTCGACTTGAAGGTGCCCTCGTTAATCGTTTGGCTCGGATGTGCCTTCTTGATCGCCGCAAAGGCGTCCATCGCCTTTACGCCTCTGTGCGCCTTGCGATAGTCGCGAATCGTCTCTGACAGGTTAAAGCCGGGTCGCTTCGCCATTTTGATTCCTTCGAGGGTGAGATGGATCAAAACGGACAGACCTTAACATGAAATTATTCGCGGCTCAACGATTCGGGCGGAGTGCTTGCTTCCCTCGGCGAATCGAGGTAACTGGTCCTGTCGCTGCCGAGTTCCCTGGCATCCCCGGAGACCCCACATGCACGCGTTTCCCGCCTGGAATGTCGACGCGTCTCAGATCCTGACACGGCGCGAACTGGCCAAAGTGCTGGGAGATCTGCGGAGACGCTCGGACCGATTGCCCAACGTCGGAATGAACTTGGCGATCGTCCGCCTGGCCTGCTGCTGCGGACTACGGGCGAGTGAGATCGGTGGCCTGCGATTGGCGGACGTCGTAGTCGGCATCCCCCGTCCCTATCTGACGATTCGCGCGGAGACAGTCAAGCTCCGAAGGCCGCGGCGTGTCCCATTGTGGTGGGATGCGGGAACACTGGAAGACCTCACCCGTTGGAAGGAACGGCGGCGATCGCACGGAGCCGCCTCCGCAGACCCATTCGTCTGTTCTCTGCAGCGTGCGACCTCCGGCGTTCCGCTGAATCGCCACGTGCTGCGCCGCCGCTTCTTGACCGCGTGCCGCATCCTGGGTTGGGACCGCCTGAGAACCCTGACGATCCACCACGGGCGGCACACATTCATCAGCCACGCGGTCCCACTCGTGCACGAACACGCTTCACTCGGGGAAGTGTCTTTTCATCCCGACGACGAGGTCGCACGTGTATGTTGCGGCCCTCTTAAGTCTATTGGCCCGACGCTTGGTTACCGTCAGTGGAAAGGTTTGTGAGCGCCATTCAGGGTACGAGCACCCGCTTTTCGGAAACGGATCGGTCCCGATGCCCCTAGCCACAAAGATGGCACGGGTGTTCTGGCGACGGCATCCAGGAGTGCTCGTAACTTCACTGAACGGGCAGGAGTATCGGGATTACAATCCGCCCGACAGGGCGCTGAATCCCCGCTTCCTCGCCGACATGTCCTTGGTTTGCCGCACATCGGACACGCTGGCAGCATCGTGGGCGCGTGTCGACTGTATGCGCTTGGTATGGAATTGCTTCACGATCGCCCTGACATCGCTTACCCGACGTTGATCTCAAGCGTAGAGGCACTGGCCAATGCCGTGCTCGATGATTTTCAACCGGACGATGAAGCCAAAGTGCAGCACAAAAGGGCTGTGTACGATTCGGCGGTCGCGCTCGGACTAAGTGAGGACAATGCAAGAAAGCTCGCGATCGCGGCTTGTGGTAGCAAGTACTGGGCAACCAGAAAGTTCAAGAAGCTTCTCATCGAGAATGTAGCCGATTCTGTCTGGACAAAGTCCGATGAACTGTCCCATCGCATGTCGACCGCACTTCTGCCCACAAAGGAGGAGTTCGAGAAGGTTCTCGGCCATATTTACCAAGCGAGGTCCAAGGCCACACACGTCGGGCAGCCATTTCCGATTTCGGCATCGTATACCGGCGGGCCAAGCATTGACGCTCGGGCCGCGGGCTCACTGTACGGGACTGATCGGATCTTCCCGCCTGTGGTTTGGTTCGAGCGAATCGTTCATAGTGCATTAAGCGATTTTTGGAAGCGAGCTGTCACATGTCGACGTCCTGTCTCGCCCGCACAGTAAGGGCTGCCTTATAGCGGCCATGCGGACCACCGCCCGGGAAAACCTGGAACACATTTGCGACCGCCCGACGGTACGTTCGCCTCGATCATTGCCGGGACGGCCTCGCGCCCGGTTCTCATTCTCGTTCCGATGCGTTTCTGCGCCGATTTGTCGCGGCGATTTTCCTTGCATCCGCCCGCGCAGTCGTTCATGCTCGTTCTCGGCGCGCAAATCACTCTTTCGCCCACGAGGATGTCAACAAATGGATTGGCGCGGGCAGCTCCCACCTAGTTTTTGCGCCCGCGAGCATAGCCTTCCGCTGATGCCAATCTCATCGTTGCCTCTGAAAGCGTGACAGCGGGAAACAATGAAACGCCAGCCCACGACCAGATCCAACCGCAGCCGAGGGTCAATGTGCTAGCCTACTCACCCGGCATTCATTTCGCCTTTTGCGTCTCTAGTTGCAGTCTCCTTTTTCAAGGGCCAGTCACAAGTGCCATTGACTCCGTCGCCACGCCACAATCTGATTCTGCCATAACCGCGCTCCTTTGCGCAGGAGCCGTCCTCCTGATTGTGCTAAGCCTGGCAATCGCTCTCTGGCTCGGCAGGAAGGCGTTCCGACTTGCTGGAAGCTCATGGTCCCTTGTTGCTCCTATCTTCGGCCAGACCCCGTTGGCGCGGCTCCTGGCCTTCGCCATTGTTGCATTTTTCAATCCGCGCTTAGTATCCGATCTTCTGACGCTCCCGCTCGCTATCGTCATTCAAACAGTCGAGCTGCTATTTAATAGGGCAATTCAGCTCATCGCGCACAGCGAACACGTTCCTGTGCAATCCGGTGCGCTCGCATCTTCATTCACGTCCGAGGTTTCTACCTGGCAAAAAGCAGTCATCGAAGATGCGCGTACCTTTAACACCACCGTGTTCTCGTCAAGTTTTATAGCAGCGTTGGCTACCTGGGCGATCCTCCGCCACATTGTCTCCACAATCGGCTCTAAGCATGGCAGGCAAAGAGTAGTCGCCCTCTACTCTGGTTTGCGATCCTCGTTTAGGGACAATGTCGCACTTTGTCTAATTTTATGCGCTGGTGGCTATATGTCCATTGCAGCAATAGTCGCGACACCGTGGCTGGGGCAGGCGACGGTAACGACGACCGCAGAACGCACTTCGTTGAGTGATAGAGTAACTCAGGCCATGAACGATGAGTTATTCAACAAGACATTTCCAGCTGAGTTCGCCAAGGGGCTTGTTTCTACGGTCGAGGCGCGGAAGACGCTGAATGCGACTCCAAAGAGCACGCCGGAGGCCGCTCCACGCGTCAGCGCGGCCGAAGACCGGCTGAAGCAAGTGGACTCGGAATGGCAACTCGCATTGCCGGACGGTCGCGAGAATTCGGCATCCAGAGCGAAGACTGATATCGTGATCGAATCGTGTTACTCTTTCAACGCTCTGTAGCGGTTCAGTCCCGAAGCAGCGAATCGAAAACGTCTAGCTCCTCCCCTGTCATTTTGAACGCGACTCTCGCACTTGTATGCCGCCAATCCTGGAATGCCGAAAGTGCCTCCGTCGCAGTCGTGTTCAGGTCTCCCATTTTCTCAATCACTCGGACTGCTCGGAGTTGAGCCTTCCGGTTTTCCTTCCAACTCGTACGGAACCTGATCACTTCCAAGAGTGCAGGCAGAACCTCACTCTGATTCCGATTGATCGTCCAGAGCGCCTCGGCGGCATAAACTCGGACCACGAAACTACCGTGCGCTAAGAGCTTCTGGAGGAAATGGAACGGCTTCCGTCAAACGTCCCGGCCCAACTGCCCATGCGCAGGCCGCAATAACGAACGGATTCGTTTCCGTCTCGAGAGTCGCGAGGGCAGCCTGCACGCCTTTGTCGGTAGGCGTCGTGCAAAGGCTTAGGATGAGTTGCGGTGTGCCTGAGTTAATGCAATCAAGCGGTTCATGCGGCATGAATCCACGTAACCAGTCTTCGGGCTTTCCGAAGACGTAGCCTCCCGCAGCCGGTCCACCCGGTATAAAGTGCCATCCCCGTCTCGATTGCCATTCTCCAATTTCCCCCCACGCCCCGTCGAGGAAATGTGGCACCCACGTCGAACCGAGTGATAGAAGCATGGCATCGTGGAAGAACATCATGCGGTGGAGTCCGCCTGACTCGACCACGATGTCCAGCGACGGCGAGCAACATGTGGTCGAAGATATTTGCTTCATCCCGTCCCTGAGCGAATGCCTGGATGGACTGAAACTGGAGCGGTGGATGGCCGGGCCACGTTCCCCGGCGACGTCATCGAAAGGAATGACGGCAGACAAAACGCAGGATTCTTGAGCCCATCTGCGGCTCGGCCTGTCGGCTTAAAAGGCGACTGGCAGTTCGGGCGGTCAGCAGCGAAGCATTCATGAACAGCCGAACCCAATTTTTAGCTATGAAGCATCAACGCCGTCACGATGTGCATTACAATGTTACATATCGAGTCGTCTATCTAGGCGCGATGACTCCGATCGGACGGCGGCGCCACTGTGGCACACTGCACAGAACTATTATTCCGCGGATTGTGGCTGGCGGCACGAATGCCAGGCAGCATGTGAGCATTGCGACGGAAAATGCGACAAGCCCCATAAATATTGCAATTCCCAAATGCAGCATGAGCGCGCCGAACAGCACAAAAGGGCGTACGCGACGGCTCCAGATCAGGAAGGCAAAGCTTATTTCAAAGGCGACGAGAGTTAACGCGATCGGCCGGCAAACCAGCCCGATCCTCGAGTCAACCAACGTTCCGAGCCAGCGAAGGTCGAAGGTGACAAGGTCGTCAAGCATGATCGCATGCCAAATCGCTCCGCCGCCCCTCCAGGACGCACCCTGAAATTTAGCAATTCCCGAGAAAAAGTAGATGATGCAGAGATGGACTTGGATCAACCGGATTACCGTGTTGGCGGACCAACTCAATTTGGGAGCCGGGACAAAAGTCGGTGACGGTTCCTCCGGAATGTCCGCAGTGCGCCGGCGAATCAAGGCATCCAGCGAAATCGCGCGTCCGCTCGGGCCGAGCATCAGATAGAACGTCAGCAGCGCCAGTATGGTGTCGAGCCCATAGGCTGTGACGTAGCTCCGGGCGATGAAACTCAGATGCCCGATCCAAACAATGACGCTCGTCAGGCGAGACATCAGTCCCATCGTGAAACAGAGAATCGCCAGCAGGAACGCCGCATACAGGACCCAAATCCATTGCGGATCCTGCACATAAAACCACACAGACGGAGTCCACCAGCGGTGATCCATCCGCGAGCCCGTCGACAGTAACGGTCGAGCGGCGGTCCGCAAATCTTGCATCGCGCTGGCATCGATCCATGCCTGCGGTCCGACGAAGTCGAGGACCCAAGGTGCCCAGCTTAGATAACCGTAAAGCAGCACCAATCCAGTGCACAGCCGAATGGCGCCTAACGTGGACGGATCGGTCGGTTGGAACCAAAAGCGGCTCCAGCCCTTCCCCAGAGCGGTGACGAACCTAAACCGACGACCCCAGGCGTTCTCGGGGCGCTTCTTGCGATGACCGATCCGTTGCCGTCGCTGATGGCGCCAGTTTCGTCTCGTCATGGTCAACCCCGACAGCTCACCATGCTCAGTAAATCACTCCGGCAGTGGATCGTCTTCTTCGATTGCTTCGCTGACGCGCTCCGGGAGATCAAGCGCCGATCCGTCAATTAGCTCAGGGTGTCCCGCGATTAGCGACCGGATTGGCGCGGGCACTCCGACTGCATCAGCGAGCGCCAACACCGCGTTTGTCGTCTCCATGTCCGCGCGTTGCTTCAACCGTGGGAGGACGTCGTTCTGGACGATCCCCTCCGCGAGACGCGCCATTCGGATCGACCGGACGCGGCCGTCCCGCAGTGGACTCCCATCGACAGTGAACCTGCCCAACAAAGATGGACGGTACAGACTCGCATTTGTTTGCGACAAGCCCCTTGCTGCCTCGGCAGGCGACATTGGACGGTGCCTGACTTCGTAGACGTCGATCCATTGGGCTTCCTGACCCACGTCGTGCTCGCGATTCGTGAACTCTCGACCGATTCGCCGCACAAACGATGCGAGGCAGATGTAGGTCTCCGCGTCGAGAACTTGCTTTGAACCGCCGCTGCGACGAATGCTGTTCTGGGCGATCTTCCAGCTTCGGTGATACATGAAGGGCACAAAATAATCTTCTTTCCGAGGAAACTCGACCCATTGGCCCAGCCCATCCCGCCCCACAATGCGAAAATAAAACTTCTTCGTGGGAGTCGGATTTGGCGCGAAAAACTGGTAGGCGCTGTCCAAAAACAAAAACTCTAAGTAGGGTCGGAAAACGGCCGTCAGGCGACCTGGGAGAATGGGTGTCCCGCCCCTCGTATCAGCCGTCACTGCAACGGCCGTAAAAATGCCAATGAAGTGGCATGCAATCAGGAGACTGATGATCCACTTCGCATGGATGGACAAATTGCCGCATACCGGCGAGTGATTCCGCGACACGACAGTTGCTCCGCGTTTGAACGGACCGATGACAAAGTGTGTTGTGACCCACGATGCTGTGGCTGTGCCGCCGAGTCCCAAGGGGCACCCGCGAATTTCGTCAAGTTGGACTACTGACGGGTTGATCCAATTGGGACAACAAGCAAGGTGAAGCTGAAGTCCATTCTCTACTCCGCGGGCAGATGGCAATCTTCTTCAGTTTTTCGCCTGGAGGCCAAAACATGAAGAGGACGTCGGCGTGTTGCCAGGCTCTCTCCCATGCAGCGCAAGGGTGTTGACATTTGACGCAAACCCAGTCGCATTGTCCGGTTGACTCAGCATAGGGCCACTCTTAGTTGCCAAGCTATTGCGCGCATAAGATTTGCGATGCATAGGGTCGCGCGTTAGTTTCTCCGCCGCCTTGAGCGTCCGATTTGGAGCGATCTTACTAAAGAGTGCTCGCGTCTTCGGCCAGCCCGGCATTTCTCCAGTCGTTGGTGCTGGTTTCTGCCGTGAGACGCCGAAATTGATGCATCGGGATTGTGTTTGGTCGAGTCCCAATGCGCCGATGGCAGCACCATTTCTGGCGGAAACTGCTCGTTCACCATCGATTGCGAAACTGGTGTGGGCATCCGGACGCCGTCGTTTCCGTCAACTTTGAAATGATCTCCATTGCCAATTGAGCACCGTCCAACGCTGCTGATCAAGTGCGCCGTTGGTGCAGCCAGGTGTAGATTCGCAAGCCGATGGCACCGCATGCTGCGAGTAAGACCAGCGCGGTTCGGACGACAAGCTGGTCTTCCGAGACAGCGGGGCCATTGACCCAGTAAAGAAAGGGCGCTAGTGCCAGGGTCGTCCAGCAGCCACATTCAATCAAGTATCGAATCTCAGCGGGCGAGATTCCATCATCTTTAGGCTTCCCACTCTCATTATCCGGCACAGCGTTGCCCCCGGGTGAGACTATCAAATGCCTCATATCGGCTCGGCACAACCCGGACACTCCAGTACCTTTTACGAGATTAGCAGGCGTTGTTGACGATCGCCAAGCAAAATGCGATGCGAAGAGCCGGGCCACATTGCAGTCGGGTTTGCTTGGCGGTAAAATTCCGGCAACGAGGCTCGAATACCATATCTTTTAGGGGCACGGCCGTGACGTCCCCGATAGACACTTCGAGGTGTGATCGCATCGCTTCCCTCGATGCCCTTCGCGGACTCGCAGTTCTCGCCTGGCTCCTTTCAGCGGTGGTGACCCCGTTATTGTACCAGTGGTCGGGACTTCCCCTGACAAAAGTGCTTGCCGCCCAATTGTCGCCGTCGTTTTGGAACGGCATCACGCTGGACGACCTCGTCCTACCGATGTTCCTGTTTGTGGCCGGGGCCTCGATCGTACCGGCGTTCGAACGGCGGCGAGGAACTGAGTACGTGAATCGACGGCTGGCGATCCGAATCCTTAGGCGGCTCGTTTTGCTCTTGGCGATTGGCATTCTTTGCGAAAGTGAACTGTTCCAACACTGGCGCTTCATCGGCGCTTTCCAGCGAATTGCGATTTGTTATGCCATGGCGGCCTGCCTGGAGCTAACCACTGGCTGGCGGCTCCACGCCGGGATTCTCGTGTTTCTACTGGTCGACTACTGGGCGATTTTGGCATTTGGGTCGCATGGCGGATGGGAGAGTGCCTACTCGATCGAGAGCAACGCCGCGGCGAGCGTCGATCAACTGCTGCTTCCCGGCCGGAAATACTTCGGCACTTGGGACCCCGATGGGATCCTCACGACAATCCCCGCCGTTGCCGTCACAATCGCCGGCTTGCTCGCTGGACGAACGCTGATCGCTGCAAGAACTTGGTCAGTTGATCGGAGCCTTTGGTTTGCAGGCATTGGCATTGTCGCCGTTAACGCTGGCTTTGCTGGGAACCTCATTGTTCCTGTTAATCCGCACCTTTGGACACTCACATTTTGCCTAATTGCCCTCGGATTCGGATCGATGCTGCTGGGCTTGTTTCACGCGACACTCGACGTTCGCAGTCGCAACGCCTGGGCAGGGTTGCTGACGGCTTTGGGTCGCAACTCCCTGCTGCTCGTCCTCGCGACCGACGCTCTCATGAACGCCGGCGAATGGGCAGCGCAGTTCGCCGGACCAAGCCTGCGTTCCGCGTTCAATCCAGCTAGCCCCGCATGGGCGCTGATTCTGTTTTTCATCATAGCGATGATCGCTTTCTCGCTCGACCGCCGCAGAATCTACGCCACGGCTTGAACTCTATCGCGGCAGTGGAACGAGTAGGTTCGAACTGGACGATAGTGCCGGCCCTGATGCCCGTGTCGCCGCATCGTCCGGCATCGGGATCACTGTTTGGCCAATTCCTCGTCGACGACTTGAATGTGTCGCTCATACAAGCGGACCAGTTCCTCCATCTCCCGTGTTTGCGGGCCGACGCATTTCGGGAAATGATCGCGGGCAGCCCACAGAAGATGCTGGCGCATCGGCTCCGTTGCGCTGGCCCTTTTCTTGAGATCCTGCACGATCGGCGCAAGCGTCTGTTTGACGTGCGCGCGGAGCGCAGCCCACTCCTCTGACGAGGCATGGCGAGCTTGCAACACCTTCGTCTCCATCTCAAGACTGCGCAGCGTCGCAAAATACTTTCGTTCAGTGGAATACGATTGCGAGCACGCAACGAGGATTGCGCAGTTGATGAATAACCAAAACGCGACCGCAACCACCAAGTCACAATTGTCGCGAATGAATTGTCGAAGGATGTGGCCGGGTGCACGCGCACCGGCTGGGGATACAATCGGCGCGGGCGTGCATTTCCGCTCAATACTGTCATGGCGAATCACAGGTCCGCGCGACTGAAAGGCTCCGGGCAGCGAAAAAAACGGCACCCAAGCACCATCGTCTCCATGGCGGACGATGACGTCTTCCGCCGTGTCGCCACTGGAGCCGATGAGCTCCTCAAGCGCAGCCCGCATGAGTGGCCCATGGTTTTTGCCATCGACTTGGTAATACCACTCATCGGGACGCTGAACAGGCTTCGGCGGAAGACTGGCCGCCGCGAGTGACTTTCCCTGCGGGTCAGGTCCTTTCAGGAGTGCTCGGAACTCCGGGATCTCTCGAAGAGCCTGCCACGAGCTGTTGGGCCCGGATCGCACAAGATCCACGGCCGCTAGTTGCTCGGTCTCGACCATCCGTCGCAGGGCGTCCGCTGGCAACGGTCCGAACTCTGTGCCGAAAACCTGGCAGTACCATTCGCAATCCGCAGAAGTCTCGATTGGCGTGTACGGTCGCCGGTCAGTCGCACCGACTGTCATAGACGCTCTCCTCCGCTGCGCGGCCGTGCGTTGGTCGTTTCGCCGCCGTCAAAATCATCAAGTTCAAGGTACCGCCACATTCTATTACGAGACAGCTCTTGCCGGTGAGCGCTTGCCAAACGTAAAATCCACGCTGTCGGCAACATCTAGGCGATTCTCGCCTCGCACGTGGTCGTTGTTCCCGGAGATCGACGATCCGCCGCTTCGGCAGTGGGGCGTACGGCAAATCAGCAGATTGAAACCAGTGATAACACTTGAGCGTTGTCTCAAACTGTTTCGACACGATCCGCCCTTTAAAGTTGCAGCAAAAGGAGTCCCATTCATGTCACGCGTTGCGATTGTTGCGGCATTCAGTTGCATCCTGTTAACTTCGAGCATTTCTACTATCGCTGCTGAGAAGCCGGTCAAAGCAAAGAAGCCGGCCGACATCACCTTCCGACACGTGCAGACAAAGAACGGGACCGAAGTTGAATTCAACCTCAATGGGATGACGTTCATCGCGCCGCGGGTGGCTGTCCTCATGGCGGCAGGTGCCGAACCAATAGCCCAGATTCGCGTCACGAACGGACTACTCGACTCCGATTCATTTTTGTTGGCTGACGAGATCACGATAGGGTTTGACGACGATGGATGCGCCTACTCTGACATCGTTCGCCTCGACGCTCCTCGACCACATTGATTTTCTCAACCTCATCTTGCGCAAGTTCGACTTTCCGCGGTCAGAGATGACGCGCCACGAGGGTGACTCCTTCTTCAGATCCGCGGCCTGCGCGGCGGCTGAACGCAATCGTTCTCGGACGCTCGCAGACAGAGAACGCATCTGAGTAACTGAGTCACTATTCCCACTCCCGGGCTCGACTTGCGGTGTCGCTTGCGGTTTCTCCTTGTCTGTCATCGCCAGTCGGCGCACTGATGCAGTAAATCTTAATCGAGTAACCCGCGGAGGCGACCGGGCGCAGCCGCAAGTACTGCCGGTATTCCCTCCAATGCCTGAGGAGGTGATTCACGCTGATCGCGTGGCAACCGGACGGAAGTCGGCGAGAGGCCGACATCTTCGCTAAAGTTGCCTGCGAAGCTGTCGGTGCTGGCCTCCACGGGACGCCCAAGAGTTCCGGGGCGGGCCCGTAAAAAGCCAGATAAACGGGGCGGGCTTTGGGGTGATCGTCAAGCCAATGCTTGAGATAGAACAAATCCTGTCCCCAATCAACACTACTGTCGGCCAGATGGGCGCTTCCGCGGCTCGGACCGCCGGCCAGTTCATTGAAGTACGAGAGGCTATGCGGATAAATCCATAAGCTGCTCGCCATCGACCATATCAGTGCCGCACTCGCGCCCCTGAGGGCCCATCTGCTTCGACCGGCGCCCCCAACAACTGAGCCGGACCAAATGAAAATGTACGGCAGCACGGGAATCGCATACCTAAAGTGACAGCTAAATCCGGTCTGCGAACTGACGACTGCCATTAGTGCCATTGCCGGCACCGTAATGAAAAGGTCGTCCCGCCAGCCGGGGCCTATTACTCGCAACCGCACAAATCTGGCGCAGAACGATGTTAAGAACAGAAGCCAAGCACCGATGGTCCCCTTCAGGCAAAATCCCCACAGATAGTAGTACCACCATCCCCGCTGACGCCACTCGCCCTCGAGGTAGGACCAGGTATCGCCCCCGCCGTTCTCAAAGTCTTTCCTTTGGAGATCCATTCCAAGCAGATAGCTTCTTGGAAGAGGCAAAGGGACGCGGCCCAACCAGTTTCCAGCGAATCGGTTGCCAGAGCCGTCTCGAGTCACCTTCGGCCCGCCGAATGCTTCGCTCACGAACTCGTACGCTCGCAACGGCTGCCCGGATCCTTCGAACTCGTATCCGAGATTCACGATATAGAGCGCCCCCGTCAAGATCAGCGCCAATTGTGCGGCCTGTCGTGCCCATTGAATACCGCCCACCCGTGTCTGGTCGGTCACCCTCCACACGATCCACAAGGCAGGCAACACCACAACGAAGACAACGAAAGTCGTCCGCGCGAGTTCAGCGGCGCCTAATATTAGCGCGCAGGCGCTTGCTTCTCGCCAGGTGGGCTCGCGAACCCAGCGCCAATAGACATAGCATGCGGCTACACCAACGGCCGCTCCCGGGACATCAGCGGTGACCATTGCCCCGTTTGCTAGAATGCTCGGACTAAAGCACCAAAGCGCCAACGACACCATGCCACTGACGGTCCCAAAAAGCGCGCGAGCCCATGCGTAGCACACGTACCCGCCGAGGATGCTGAACGGGATACACGCCCACCTAGCAACGGTTACGATCGAGAGCGCGTCGCTATGATAGGCATGTGCGCGTAGCAGCTGCTCCCCAAGACCATATTCCGGACGAACATTCGCCGACGCAGTCAGCGGATCCCTTTCGATCCGTGGTTGCAGCAGGATCTTGACGGGTAGCGCCGCTACAATGCGCACAAGAGGCGGGTTCACCTTTGCCAGCGCATATCGACCATACTCTAAATCATCCAACCCGGCTGCAAGATAGGCAAGTTCCACAAAATTCGGCGAATCGCGAGTGGCCCGCCAAGCCAGTAGACCAGAATGGATCGAAAGCAGTGCGCCGACAATGCAGGCAGACCGCCACCGACCACTTACATTTGTGTGCATCCGCCCTGCGACCACAAGCACGTTGAATTCTTGCGCTGATTCGCCTTCGCTCTCAAGAAGGCAGGCCGATTGGTTACAGCAGATTACTTCGATGATCTCCCGAGCTTTGGGATAGGCGGTAGCCACACCCCGCGATCGCCAACCGTCACAAGGCCGCGTGGCTCTGAGCCTGATCCGACTTCCGAATCAAATTGGCCTCGACCAACAAGATCACATGCGGAAGCGCCGGATCATTTGTCTCGAGGAAAATCCTCCGCTCAGTGGCACCTAGCGCGAGCCGCTCAGGATGGAACAAAACCTCCACACTTCCCCGATCACCTGGCAGTATCGCATCCTGCGGCACCGTCACCTCCAAGCACGACGAGCAATCCGGGCGCGCGCCACGTATCAGTAGCGGTTTTCGGCCCCTGTTCGAAAGAACGAACGTGCAGTGATGCGCGGCTCCGTCCGTTACAACATCGCCAAAATCGATTACCGGCGCCGAACACATAAACTGAGGGCCCCACGTCGGCGGGCCCAGCGCATGCCAACCGTACCAGCTGACGCCAAGGATCCAAACGACAGCCGCGAGCGCAACACAGGTTTTGCGGATGGCTCTCCACATATCGAATGCTCAGCAACCCCCGACGCCGCAACC
>Ga0210396_10002759_pt1 | contig 17713 bp, 25 predicted proteins | sample IncBWH17OmetaG_FD_155466 | JGI IMG/M metagenome (GOLD analysis project Ga0210396, IMG submission 155466) | Forest soil microbial communities from Barre Woods Harvard Forest LTER site, Petersham, Massachusetts, United States - Inc-BW-H-17-O ... | reverse complement strand
AGGGGGTGAACTTCCTCGTAACCAACTCACCGTGACCCCAGCGTCTCCCACACGATTTGGTCGCGAAAGAGAATCGAATTCACACGATTCTTCGTGGCATAGGAGGTCATAAGTCAACGGCTGACCACACACGACTCCTGTCGGTCCCAATATTTGGCCAGATTTTTACCAGAGACTGTCATAAAACGTAGTCTCAACCAGCATGACTCCGGAAGAAGCTTGCGTCCTATCCGCAAAGCAGAGCAGACCGGAGCTCTTGAATTAGATCTCAGCGGACTTCAGTTCCATCATGTTCTTGCCATGATACTGCATTGTCGTCCTCATGGCTCGGGCAACCCGGCTCGACTTCCAGGAGCATGGTATCGTATTTTGAATCGCGGAACCGAGAGTATTGTGTGAGGAAGCCACGTGCATCACTTCCGATAACGCACATGAGAAAGTCGACTCTCATCGTGGCGAATACTTCCAATCGTTCAGTCGTTGGGCAGAATACAAGTTTCTTCTGTCTTTTGTATAGACGCGACCCCCCTTTTTGCTGTTTCTTTTGCCAGACTTACCAGGGCTTTTCTTATAAAACAATTCCATCTATATGACTCCGGAGGAAGCCCTGCGCCGCATCCGCGAAGCGGAAAGGACCGGAGGACTTGAGTTAGATCTCAGCGGACTTGAATTGAATCGACTTCCTCGCGAGTTGGGGCGCCTCACCTCGCTCCAATCGCTCAACCTCGCCGACTGCCACGGTATCCGCGGCGACCTTTCCCCGCTGGCGGGCCCCACCTCGCCTCCAATCGCTCGACCTCGACGGGTGCGAGGACCTCAGCAGCGACCTCTCCTCACTGGCTAGCCTCACGTCTCTCCAATCGCTCTCCGAGTGCGGACAGCTCAGCGCTTTATCCCCGCTGCCGTGCTCCTTGATCCAACCGAATTCCGCAGAGAATCTTAATGCAGCATGGAGTTGAAGGAGTTGAAAGATTGGGAAAGTGAGTTCGAGGCTCGAGACAGAATTTGTTGGAGAGTTTCTCCTACTGGAAAGTAAATTGTTGCCCCTCCGCCAGCGAATCCTCCGAACCCAACTTCTGAAGCGGGTTGCGCACCGTTCAAGGAAAGTGACCAATTGCCATTGTCGTTATTTAGATTGAAGCCGTATGGTATTCGTGGAACTCCGTACGTGTAAGTTTGTGAATTGACCGTCACAGATGGATCGGCAATATTGCCATTAAGAGACATTGTTGACCTACTGTAACCGGAATTGGCAAATGAGCTGTCAACTCGACCTCCTAGGTAGATTCCCGGTGTATGACAGCCCGAGTCACCGTAGTCAACATTAACGCCCCAGCCGAAGCCATACCCGACGAAAGCGCCAAAGTTCCATTGGTTACCGTTGTCTCCGAATGTTATCAAAATGGCTGCACCTTCTCCACCGAATACCGTGACTTGCCAGAGTCCGAACGGATCGATCTGTATAAGCGGGTTCTGGTTGGCATATTGGTATCCGCTCCGTGCGGGATTGAGCGGGTAAACCGGATCAAACTGAATGTATCTGCCGAGCGCCGGGTTATAGTCGCGGAAGCCGTTATAGCTCATTCCGCTTTCGGCATCAGCATACTGGCCGGGGAAGCGGAAGTTGTAGGTGTAGGTGCCGACGCCGTCCGGGTTCTGATTGGGGTTGTTGTCTCCGAAGGCGAAGTGGTCCCATGTCCAGACATCCTGCTTGCTGGCGTTCTGGATGATGTGCGGCGCATTGGGCCAGTCGGCGCTCACGGAATAGTCGGTTGCGCCACCGGTACCGGTGAGGACGGCGACCGGGGTGTCGGCGAGGTAAACGGTCTCGTTGACGATGCTGCCGGTTGAGCTGTACTCGCCGAGAAGGTGTCCCTGCTCGTCGTAAACATACTCATTGGCCGCGCCGTTCGGCACATCGATGCCGGTCTTACGGATGCGTTCACCGAAGCCGTTGACGGCATAGCTGGTAGTGACGCCGCCGGTGATGGCCGAGCTCATGCGACCTCGGGCGTCGTAGTCGTAGGTAATGGTGGCGTCCCCGATCTGGTTACCGGAGGCGTCGTAGGTTTCGGTCTGGGTGGTGAGGCCGCTGAGCGAGGACAGACGGTTGCTCGTCGTGGGGTAGTGGTAGGTCGTGGTGCCAGCGCTCGTGACCGTGTCGCTACGGTTGCTGTCGGCATCGTAGCCGTAGGATGTCGTGGCGGTGCCGTTGACGAATCCGGTGAGCCGGTCGTCGTTGTCGTAACCGTAGGTCTTGGCGCTGAGGCCGGTTTCCGTGAGGTGCGTGACGCGGCTGGCATTGTCGTAGGTGAGGATCTGCACGTTCGTGCTGCCGCCCACCGCGATTTCGCTGATGCGCCCGTCCTTATCAAAGGTTCTGGCATAGGTCAGCCCGTTGGGCTGCGTCCAGCTCTTTGCCGGGCCGAATGGGAAGTAGGCGATGCTGCCGGCCCCGGTGGAAAGCGCGCTTATGCGGCCAGACGTGTCGTAGCTATAGGCGATCACCTTGCCCGAGGGGTATTTGAGGGCGCTGAGACGGCCAAAGGCATCGTAGGTGTAGGTCAGGGGGAGCGTCACCGCGCCCGTCACCTGCGATTTTGTCAGCACCTGGCCGAACTGGTTGTAGGTGAAACTCGTGGTTCCAGCCGGATCGACCATTTTGGCCAGATGCCCGATGCCGTAGGTGCCAGTGTCATACGTGTAGGTAACGGTCTCGCCGCCCGTCCAGGTGATCTTGAGGAGCCGGTTGAGGGCGTCATAGGTGTAGGTGCCCACCTTGGCTCTGGCGTCCGTCGAGGTGAGCAGGTTGCCGGCAGCGTCAAACCGCGGTAAAATCCGTCTGCGTCTCGAACAAGTTTCCGGTTCCCACATTGATAGGATCGCCGGCGTCCATTACGCACATCCCGCCTTTGTTCTTTCCCGAAGAACCTGAATTAATGGCGAGTCCGTAAGGGCTGCGCACTCCCGTGATGAAGGTCGGCTTGATGGGATCGCCTGAGGTGGCGTCGTATGTGGCAACGCTACCGAGTCCCGAAGCTAGAATTGAGACAAAGACGGTGTTACCAAGCGTCGCGATCCCCTCAGGACGGCTCAGCCCAGTGACCAAGTTCTGTTTGATTGGCGCGCCTGAGGTGGCGTTGTATGTGCCTACGCTCCCACCGGCTGCCGCAGTGTATCTGCTCACTGTTCTCTGAAAAACAAATAATCTAGTCGACACTTTCCCCTAACAATCTAACGGGACCGAGAGGGGATTCCTTCTTTAGGGCCGTCTTGTCGTCATACAGAAAAGTCGCTATCACCGGATTCTTCATTTTGTTCAAACGATATGAAAAAGTGCAACTACGACCTCCGGTAAAACTCGGCTGGAAGGATGCGGCTCCCTCGTTACAAACGTTTTGTATGATCTTGCGGGCAGATTGTAAAAAGGATAAGGCCTTTTCATCCGCTCCATTGGCTTGTTTGTCTGCCATTTCATCCAATCTTTGCAGCCACTTATTAAAGCCCTGGTCCGCATACCTTGTGCGCCCCATGTTACCGCTGTATCCGGCTGTGAAGCAGATTTAAATTCTCTAAATAAGAGCGGGACCTCTCCTGGATACACGGCTCCAGCGCCCTTCATTTTCCCAGAGTTGAGGTTCTTGAAGTGGTGAATCCGAGAAAACAGAAACTTCTATTGTTGCTCCACGACTTTCGGCGGTGACATATTTCGACGGATCGATGAGGATATAATCTCCGCCGGGAAGTCGCTTATGATATTTTGTTACAAGGAGGCAATCTGCCGGAAAATCGGAAACGTCGTTCCAATTAGGGTCTGGTTCATAGGCCCCCTGCGAAGACAGTTTAGCTTCCGCTTTCGCAGTCGACTGGAGGAATAGTAGACCCATTACGCATGCAACAGCGAAGAAAACAAAGATAAACGCCATACGTGCTTGTAGAACAGCCGAAGTTTTCGGATTCAGCAAAATGCCAAGAATTCCAACTAAGAATCCTAGTATGACAACGGCGCGCACTAAGAACACCCACTTCTGAACAGTCTTTGAATTCGCAAGGTCAGCCATATACAAGAATTGGGTTGCGCAAGGTTTCTATTCGCTAATTCGCAAAATACAGGTCTAATCGACGATATTGAAGCTTTGGAAGGAGTTTTACTGGTCTGCGCCGCGTTCGCAATACCCCGATCGGATGACAACAGGTAGTGCGTTTTCGCTTGACACATTATCAATGCCATAAGCAAATACTCGCCCCGGACAATCACTGCTTGCCGCGGTTTATCCACGGGTTCATCGACGCTGACCCGTCGGCGGGTATCGTTGCCCTTCTCATCGACGGCGGAGACCTTCACCAAGCGGCTTAGTCAGGGCAATTGCTACCTCCTGCTTGGCTGCCGGCACATGCCATGTTGGCTGCATGGCTTGCCTTAAGCCGTCAACCCCCATTGGGCCTACTACGGCTTGATGAGAAGCCATGCCTGCCGCAATTCCGGAATGACCGGCACACCGAGGGTAAAAATCAACTCGAACCGATGTCCCGTCTTTGCCAAAAGATCCGCGACAATGACCGATAAAAGACAAAGCCGGTCTGAAGCGGTTCCAGACGCACCTCGGGACGGATATGGAACATTGTGAGCATGATGGCGTAGATTCGGTTAAGCCCCAGGGAGGATCTCCGGAGGCAAAAATACGGTTAAATCCAAGACTTCTGACATCGTCGTAAATACTTTACTATTGAGGTCAGCGGCGATCATCATTTCTTTGTGGCTGTAACCAATAAGCCTTCCGGATGTCGCTCTACTTTGGTAATCGTAAAATCTTTTGATAATAGGGTCCTGATGTCATTTTCTATTACATCGAGCGTTGCTCCACCAGTGGAATTCTGAAGGATTCTCAGCGTACCTCGCGGGACAAGAAGATCGCGCGCCGCTTCAACCCCGGCAGGAGTAAGCCCCGTCGTGGAGAGACCGGCAACCGGATTAGGAGTGATGCCCATCCTTTCAACAAATAGGTCTTCGTATTGGCCTCGCAGCTGGGGAAACTTCTGCAGCGCATCTTCGAGCCGAGTGTGCCAGTGCGGTTGGTTGCGAGCGACGGCATCCATAGTTTCAGGAGATCCGACGTCAGGAACGCTGCTGCGCGCGGTCTTGGCACCTCTGCCAGCGACGAGACTCCTCCCCGGACCTCGGCCAGCACCGCGGACGGACTCCAATTCTGCTTCGGTCAACTCGCGAAATAAACCGTTGGCGGCCGATCTGCCTACCCTGGAAACCGCTGTAGCGACGATCTTTCCTCGCAGATATCCCGCAAGGCTTACCACCAGCTTCGTTGCTATCCACAAATCGTAGGGTGTAACCCATTCAGCTTCGACCCCATCCCGATTCTTGTAGCCGTTCTCAAGTAGAACCCTGCCATGAATGTCTATGTAGAGAAGATAGGATTGGTCCAATACACCAATTGGACGGTATGTAGCGCGCGGCGGTTGTTTTGTTACAAATACGTCCAGGCCGGCTTTAAGCATGTCGGGAAGTGACATCCGTATATTCGGGGCAAAGATCCAATCGCCAGTGATCCAGCCAAAGTGGCCAGTGACCTGCATGTTTTCGTTTACGAATGGCTGCAGGGGGTTGCTGGAGAAAACTAGTTTGCTCCATTGCCATTCCCAGGAAGTGGCAAAACGCCAAAAATCCTGATCCTGCCTTTCGACAATGAGTATCTGAACAAAGTGCTTTTCGCGAAACGTCCAGGCAACGTGGACACCTTTGGTATTGGCCACAGCTTTCGAAAAGCTAGATCCGTATTCATGCCCAGTCCAATCGATCCCACCCCAAACGAAATGATTCGTAAAGGTGCGATGATAGGCTACTTCGTCCATAAAAATTCTTCCCAAAGATCTCTTTTACGAGAGTTGAGGAACGCCTTCGATGCGATCAGATTCTACGGGTCTACTCATAGGTTTGAGAGGGCGCTCCAAGATTGATTTACGGCAGTTGGAATCCCTGGTTTATAAGAAAACTGCTGATCAACTTCGTTTCTTACCCGGTCGGGTGAGTGGCGCCAGTTGTCGAACTGCACTTAAATCGTAGACACACACTCTCGAGGGAATCCACGATTTAAATGCAGTAATCGTTGTATTTAAATCGCAGATTACTGCACTTAATTCGTGGACTGATTTCAGCGTTGATTTCGGAGGGATATTGCCGTCAGCAATCCGCGTTCTCGCGGATGCACCTACTTCTTGCCAATGATCTTCGCCGAGGAGAGTTCACGTCCTGAAGACCGGCGCTCACTACGATTTAAGTGCAGTGCTTTCTACGAATTAAATGCGTGAACACGTTGTCTGTACACGATTTGAGTGCAGCAAACGACTACATTTTGTGATTTAAGTTTGGAATGAATGGATGACGCGGCTGGATACGTGCCGGCTGAAACGATCGGCCGTTGACCCAGGAAGCAAGAAGATCCAGATCGAATCGAGGCGGTCTGCGGCTACGCAACCCCATGATATAAGCGATCGTCAGCGCCGTGGGGAGCAAGGCCAGGAGGAACTTGGCTAAGAGCGGCATCCCGTTGTCGCCGTTCAACAGCATGGTCAAGATGAATACGGATAGCATCCCGGAAATAACGACCGGCATCCCGAGGTTGCCTTCGAACCCAAAGGCGTGTCCGGTCGACCTCGCTCTCGGTCGAGTATCCGAGTAGATCAGGGTCTCGTTCATGTTCGAGAGAAGAGTGCAGCGAGGTGTCAGATCTAGTATCCCGCTCAAAAGCCTGTGACCGCGCTGCTTGCGGCACCGCCGAACATGGCAAACAAGGCCTTCATCAGAGCCACGGCGCCGGCTACCCCGATGCCGTAGATGACCGTCATCTTCCAATTTTCGTCTCGTTTCGCGTTGAGAAAGCCCGACATCACCATCACGCATCCGGCGATAAATCCGAAAACCATAATGAGGTTGAGGCCGTTCTTGAGCGGACCGACGAAACTGTCCAAGGAACCCGTTCCGTCCGCAAAAGCAGCCTCCGCGTATGCGCAGGTCAGCAGGGCAACGATCAAAGCTTTTCGCCAGTTGCTGACGACACACCATCGCCGGGAAGGAAATCTCTGCTTCATCACAAAACAGTTTTATAATATGTATGCGAATCTGACAATAGAAAAATACGTTTATTTTTTCTGTTGTCTTTTAACGCCCCTGCAGGTGTGAACTTCCGCGCAACCAATTCACCGTGACACCAGCGTCTCCCACGCGATTTGGTCGCGAAAGAGAATCGAACTCAACCGATCCCTACTGGCAAAGGAAGTCATAAATAAAACGGCTGACCCGAATGACGCTTCTAAGTTAAGGGCGGTTTGGGTTGATTCTGGGCCCCGAAGGCGCCGTCTGGAGTTTGGACATTCCGAGAACTATTCAGGGCGCGGGGTAAGGCGAGACGCCTTACTTACGGCAGATAGGCGGGACATACCAGGATATGCCCTTTCCTCCGAACCGGACTGGGATATTTCAAAACCGGCGAGCAGCTTCTCTCGGCTGACCCTTCCAACCCTTCCACCGCGCCGGGGAGTTTGGACGCTTGTTCGCCATAATTTTAGTTACGATCACAAATTTGACGAAAAGAATAATTGCAATAAATTTAAACCTAGGAGGTAATCGGTGAAAACAAACAAGTTTTTTGAAAAGGTAGACAGCGTCACGACTCTTAACGAGATTTGCCCAATTTGCGAAAGGAAGATCTGCCGCATTTGCGCCCAAGGCATCAATTGGTTTGGTTGTGAATGTTTGGTCGAAGAAGTCCTCCGGAAAACCACCGGAAGTGTCGGCTTTAATCGATTGTTCCCGGAGGGGCGGGCACGCAAGGTTAAACGCCCCAAAATTTGGAGAGAGATCCCGATCCCAACAGAAGCTGACGAGGAAGAATTTCTCGAAGGCTTGAAGAACACTTCAAAGCGAAAACTTATTGCCCGCGGAAAAGAATACCCTGAGGAGTGGGATGACCTTCTGGTTACGATGAATCCTCTGGACAGACCTTCGTCGGAGCGATAACGGGGGCGACGCAAGGGAGGGACCACTTGTGACTGGTTGAACGCGGTGGAACCAATGCTGAAAGCGTCGCCGTCACCCACCGTGTTGACTCAAATATTTCCAAAATGATTAAGGGATGAGTGGGTTGCCCATCTGCGACAACCATGCACGGCGGGAACGATTTGTCTAGTTTAGCTCTTCACTAACCCCGTTAGTCCGCCCACCCAAAGCGTTGTGAGAACCCAACCAGCAATGATGTGGAACCACAAATAGCCCCGAAGAAGGCTTCCGCTGATCGGGACCACGATCTTACCGAACGCATAGGCCTATAGCCGTATCCAATGATCGGTCCAAAAATGTGATACCAAAAGAAATCATCACTGAATCCGTGGATGTGACGGCCGCATTCGTCGTTTTTGGCGATCAGGACCTTTACCGCGTCCTCTTGGAGACCCATATTGCGCAAAACTGCAGCCATCTGCTCATACGGCTGGGCGATAAAATGATCTTCTGGTTTCTGATGTTGAAGGCCGAGCCACTCGATCTGCGTCTCTGAATTCGATGTCGCCCGGTCATCGAGCACATTGAAAACGAAGCCATGAAGCTTGCATTCTGTGGGCCAGTTCTGTTTTCCATTTAAGAGACCTCCCGCCTTCACGTCCCGCACATCCAAAGTGAATGGTGCTTTTCCTTCCACCTTATCGGTACCCAATTCTAAGACGCTGCCAATGTTTGCAGCTAAAAAGAGCAACGTTCCTCGCGCTTCGAAGTGTCGACGCAGCAGGACACTGCCCTCAATTTTTGCGGACATAACGCAGAGCGCGTTGTCTGGGGGGTTGTTGTCTTCGGGGTCATAAAAATAGCCGTTATCACAATCCAAGTTTCCAGCCATTGTCGCGCTTCGAAAATTAACCGTTCCCCTCGATTGGAAGCCGTCCCGCAAGTAGACGTCTGCCCCAACTTTCACTGATTCGGCGTTTATTGCCGTATGGCTGCCTGAAAAGTGTCCGCCCCCACAATCCAAGTTCCCTTCAATTGTCGCGTTGCGAAGCACGACCTCCCCGCTTGCCGTGAAGAGCTCACTCTTCTCGAAGTACGGCCGACAGAAATGTGCATTCCCAGTAACTTTCATTGACTCTGCGTAAAGTGCATTGTCTGGTTGGTCCTGTTCCCCTGCGATACCATCAAAGTGTGCGCCCTCACAATCCAAGTTTCCACCGATTGTCGCGTTGCTAAGCACAACTACTCCCCTTACTTCAACACTTTCCAAGTTTACGCCGGCGGCGATCTTAGCATTTTCAAGGTCGAGCGCATGCGGCCATTGCCCATAGCGTTTGCCTGACTGACCTCGGTCAAAATGCGCCTCGTTAGCCCGAAAACTCCCGCCAATCGTCGCATTTCGAAGCACTACCGGTCCCCCGGCTCGGAACCCATTGGAAAAGACGAGATCTCTTTCAACGCTCAGACCATCACCTTGCAACCCCTTTATTTCTGTGGTCTGAAGCTCGAGACTGCGAAGGCTCGATTGATTCAGAAGGAGGACCTCCGTAAAGGCACATGCAGTCGCTCGCAGGGGAAATTGAATTTTCGCCCAAGCTAAGTTGAGGACCCCGTCGACGCGTGCTCCATTTAGCTCGGATACCGTGGGAGGTAACCAGCTGTGAGGCTTTAGGATCGGTGCATAGCCAGGCAATCCATTCGGCCTTGATGATTCGATCTGTACACCATGAGTCTGCACGCAAATCCAGCGCATCGGTCACCGACTTAGTCCCAGGAGCAAAATCGGCTTTTTCCCCGTATTCAATTTCCTGAATGAGCTTTTCGAACGCTCGTCTTTCATCGTCAGAACCAAATTTCGTGAACCTTAGGTGCGCCAATTTACTCAGATCGCTGTCAGGCACTGTGTAAACTTCGACTGGTTCCACGATCGACCCGTCGGTTAGGACCACGGCACAAACAAATTGATGGTCGCTCGTGCCAGTCAAAGACGCGAGGCAATAGCGGATAGGTGTGATTCGGGACCGGACGCCTACTTGATCCAAATCACCGTTGTAAAAGCCTTGTGCCCAGTCCATGGCGATCCGGCGAATTTCGTCGCGATCCACTAGGCGAGTGACCATCCAGTCTAGGGTCTCGAACCGGTACGCGACCTCGCGGGCGTCTTGTAACGGAGATTCACTTCCCAGCAATTTAGTTGCTTGGGCGGAAGCCAAAAATAGCAAGCTAAAAAAACCCATCGCTAACCACTGCATCACAGCGCGATCTCTCGTTCGAAGCAATGAATTAGCTGATAACGCGCCAATGGTGCTCATGGCAAATTGTGATGTTGAGGAATGGATTACATCCAGAGTTAGCGTGAACAGAACGATCAAAAATAATCTAAGCAAGATCGAATCGCAGATTGCTTTTTTCCAGTCGGAAGTTTCTAACGACAATCGCTCATGGTGCGTAACCCTCTACTATTGTACCGTTTCGCATATAATGGTGATGTCGCCGCAGGTCAGTTGGCTGTTTTTCAAGGCGCGAGCGAAGTGCCCGTATCTGGATCCATACGGGCCGATCCGCCGCGGCGGAGGAAAAACAGCCAACTGACCGCGGCCGGCGGGTTGCGTTGAAAATGGACCGGCGGCTGTCTGGCGGCCGCCGGATCGGCTACGTATCGAGTTAGATATGCGCCCTCCTCGCGCCTTGCCGGCGGCCCATTTCGAACGCAACGACATCACCATTATATGCGAGAGGGTACAGTCGGTCTTTCTAACCGCGGACTCCGAATAGAAGGCAGTGGCCAAAGCATTGTGGCCTGGTCCAGCCGTGGATTTAACGTTACATCGAACACTATTGGACTTGGCTACTACTAAAGAGGGAAAACGCGGCTAGTAACGACCAACGTTTACACAAAGCCGGTCAAATTTGGCATGACCGATACGACAAACGTTCTCCGTTGGTCCTGGTGCCGGACGTCGCGGTTTTCGGTGACGACTTCATGTTGCCGGAGAAGTTCGAGGAAGCGAGTAGCTACGCCTGCGCAGACACCGCCACGATCCGCACCATGCGCTTGCCCTTTCCGAATGAGCCGACGGCGAGAAGTTCGAGGAAGTCCGACATGGCCGGGCTCAAGGGAGTATCGTGTCGATCCGGATGAAATGGTAGGGTTCGTGGACAAGGCCGAGGTGCTGGTGATGCAGTTCGCGCCGGTCTTGGGGCAGATGCTGGACCGGATGCCTTTGCTCAAGTTGATCGCTGTTTCGCGCGGTGGACCGGTGAACATCGACATGGCGGCGGCGCTCCAATGCGGCGTGCGCGTGCGCAACGCGTCCGGGCGTAAAGCCAGTAGGATCAATTCCGGTTTAAATTGGCGCCATTTGAACAGACCGGCGACTGACGGCTCGAGAACCATATCGGCCCAGGTTATCAGATCACTTCTGCAAAGTTGCAACACTTCCCGAAGACCACCACCGTCCGGCAATCGCGACCAAGCTGTAATCTTTCGGCGTGCCACGCCGCTTGATCAAGACTCCGCTAGGAGCTAGTCTAGCTTCCCCTCACCAGGACGGTAATGGAAACGGACGGTAGAGGACGGCCAAAGCGGAGTAGTGCGGTCCTAGCGCCTATAGCTGCTTAAAATACGGAAAAGAAACCACCCACCTCTTATTTATGAAAGTAGAAGTCTTCGGTAGTTACCTGCAATCCCAGGCGGCGCTCCCAGGAAAGGTCCGCGAACTGCATCCGCTTGCGATCACCATCTCACGCGAGGTAGGTGCTGGCGGGAAAACGATCGCCGAACTGCTGGGCCAACGGTTGACCGCTGCTGAAAAAACGCCAGCCGCGAGCCCGTGGATCGTCTTTGACGCTAGCCTGGCTAAGCAGGTTATAGAAGACCACAACCTGCCCCCCAACCTGGAGCAATTCATGACCGAGGACGCTCGGCTGCTCCCAGTCGAGGCGATTGTGGAAGAAGTCCTGGGGCTTCATCCGTCGGGCTGGACGTTGGTGCAGCACACGACCAAAACCATCCTTCGTCTGGCTGGCTTAGGCCATACGATCCTGGTGGGGCGCGGAGCCAACGTCATCACCGCCCGCCTCCCGAACGTGTTTCACGTGCGGTTGGTGGCACCGATTGCGACGCGAATTCGGCATGCCGCCGCATTCTACCACCTGAGTGAAGCCGAAGCGGCCAAGCTGGTCAGGGAGCAAGATAATGCCCGGCGCCGCTACGTGAGGCGCTTCTTCAACTCTGAGATTGACGACCCGAGCCTCTACGACGTAACGCTCAATACCGGTCGGTTGGGTTTTGCCCGCACGGCAGAGGCCATCGCGCACCTGGCGCTGCAGCACCGCCATGCTCTTGTCCAAAGCTCGACGGAATAGGTCGGTTTATGCGAGGGCGCGATTTTCGTCATCGCCGGTTTGGGCGCACGCAATGGTATGGATCGTTGCTTCTCGACACATGGCCAGTGGTATGGCGAGTTGATCCGTTTGTTCTGCCAGTACCAAGACGAGTGTAGCCAACCGTTGGTTGAGCATCGGTTCCAAGGTTTGAAACAGAGCGTCTCAAAGCCCTGGAGGGCAATTATCCTTTCTGCAATTGGCTCTCGTTGCGATTGAAGACACGCTTATCGAGCGGCCCTTTCGATTTCCTTTAATTCAGCATCCGACAAGAAAATCTCTGCCGCCTTGAGGTTCTCCTCAAGATGAGCAACCGACGAGGTCCCCGGGATCGGCAGCATGACAGGGGAGCGGTGCAACAGCCATGCGATGGACAGCTGTGCGACCGTCGCGCCGTGGTGTTTTGCAATCGCGTCCAGCTTGCCACGGGGCTGGGCCAGCTTGCCAGCTGCCACCGGAAACCATGGTATGAAAGCGAGGCCATGTTTTTCGCAATACTCCAACACGTCCTCGTGCTGGCGGTCTCCTATATTGTACAGGTTCTGCACACTGACGATGTCGATCACCTTGCGAGCCTGGTCAATCTCGGGGGGCTTTACCTCACTGAGACCAACATGGCGGATCTTGCCCTCTTGCTGCAGTTTTGCAATTACTCGGACGGACTCTTCTACGGGTATCAGGGGATCAATCCGGTGCAATTGCCAAAGGTCGATTACCTCCGTCTTCAGAAAACGCAGGCTCATCTCGACCTGCTGCGCAAGATACTCAGGTCGGCCAACAGGTTGCCATTGGTCGGGGCCTTGCCGTGTCAGCCCTCCCTTGGTGGCAACCACGAGACCTTTGGGGAAGGGAGAAAGGGCCTCACCAATCAACCGCTCACTGACGTCAGGGCCGTAACTATCGGCGGTGTCGATGAAATTTACTCCCAGTTCCACTGCGCGCTTCAGGACACGCTTTGCTTCGCCGACATCTTTGGGCTCACCCCAAATGCCCTTGCCAGTCAGTCGCATCGCTCCAAATCCAAGCCGATTTACTTCCAGATCGCCGCCAATTTTGAAAGTTTTTGCAGGTGTGCTCATGTTCTAGCGAAGCACGGCGAAGAGCACCCGGCAATCCTCCGAAAGGAGGTTTCTTGATGGCCCGAGTGGGCTGTTTGTCGTTCATTGCTCATGGGGTGAAGACCGTTTTCGAGCGGGAGGTTCGCTGCGTTCGGGGCGTGGCGGGACCAAATCGGAGGCGATCGTTGGAATCAGCGTGTCGAAGACCATACTCGGGGTCATCCGTTTACTTATGACTTACTTGATTCTTTAGACAGATTTTGGCGTTGTGGGCATCGCTTGCGACGTTCCGAGCGCGAGTATAAACCAAAGTAACCTTTTGGACTTACCCGTCTTCCGAGATTCTCGCTGGGTCATATATTCCGTAGGCGGAGTGCGGAGAAGGTAGCGCAGGTGGCAACTCGAGGTGACAATGGAAATCCGCGATTGGAACACCATGGCCACCCGTGGGATGGTGCTTTCGTCATGACTGAGCAGACCGCTGAACAAGTGCGGGAGAAAGTGGATACCGTTTACCGCTTGGAGTCGCGGCGGATCCTGGCGACCCTGATCCGGCTGCTTGGCGACTTCGAGCTGGCTGAGGACGCGCTGCACGATGCCTTCCGTGCGGCGCTCGAGCAATGGCCGAAGGAGGGGTTGCCCGCGAATCCACGCGCGTGGCTCGTTTCGGCGGGCCGGTTCAAGGCCATCGACGCGAAACGACGGCTCGCCCGGTTCGATACGTCGCAGGCGGCCGTCGCGGAGCAAATCGAAGCCCAGGCGAGCGACGCCGGGACCTTCGATGACGAGACCATCGAGGACGACCGGCTGCGGCTGATCTTCACCTGCTGTCATCCAGCGCTGTTGCCTGAAGCTCGCGTGGCCCTGACGCTGCGGGAGCTGTGCGGCCTGACGACCGAGGAGATCGGCCGCGCTTTCCTCACCGTTCCCTCCACGTTGGCTCAGCGCATCGTGCGCGCCAAAGCGAAGATCCGTGATGCCCGGATTCCTTACCAGGTGCCGTCGCCGGGCGAACTGCCGGACCGCTTGGACACGGTGCTCCAGGTGATTTACCTCGTGTTCAACGAGGGATACTCTGCCTCGTCGGGTGATTCACTGACGCGGTCCGATCTTTCGGGCGAAGCGATCCGGTTGGGGCGGCTGCTGGCCGAGCTGTTACCGGAGCCGGAGGTGATCGGACTCCTTGCGTTGATGCTGCTACAGGAATCGCGTCGCAACGCGCGGACCTCGCGGACGGGCGACCTGATTTTGCTCGAAGACCAGGACCGCTCGCTCTGGAATCGCGATCTGATCGCGGAAGGAAAGGCCTTGGTGGCCAAGGCGCTGGCGTCGCGTCGATTTGGTCCATACACGCTTCAGGCGGCGATTGCGTCCGTGCACGCCGACGCGACCGACGTGGCGGCTACGGACTGGGCGCAGGTGGCCGGACTGTACGAAGTGCTGATGCGGGTGGAACCGTCCCCGGTGGTGGAATTGAATCGCGCGGTGGCCGTGGCGATGCGCGACGGCCCCGACGCGGGTCTAGCGCTGATTGACGCCATCCTCGCCCGCGGCGACCTAACCGATTACCACTTGGCGCACGCGGCGCGGGCCGACTTGTGCCGGCGACTGGGGAAAGCGGACGACGCTCGAACTTCCTACGAAATGGCCCTCACTCTGGTTAGTCAGGAGCCGGAACGGCGGTTTTTGGAACGGCGATTGGCTGCACTAAACTGAGATGGAGGTTCATTGTCGATTTTCGCCTTCCCCGATCGACTAGGTGGTGAAAGAAACAATTCCACCGAACCAGGAAAGAAGTCCCGTACCGCCGCCAATCAGGAGAGAAATATGAAATACATTTGCCTTGGATACATCGAAGAGAAGAAGTGGGAGACGATGTCCGAAAACGAGCGCAACGCCATGATGGATGAGTGCTTTACCTACGACGACGTGCTCCGAAAGAACGGTCACTTTGCCGGTGGTCAAGCGCTGCAAAGCCCCCGGAGCGCCGTCACGCTGCGATGGCAGAGCGGCAAGGCGTCCATCACCGATGGCCCTTATGCCGAGACAAAAGAGCAGTTGGGCGGAATCCTTGTCCTCGAAGCCAAGGACCTGAACCACGCAATCCAATTAATGTCGAAACATCCCGGTGTGAAAGCGGGCCCGTTCGAGATTCGTCCGGCTGCGGACTTGACTGAGGCGGTCCGCGAAAGTGAACGGCGACGCGCAGGAGCAACGGAAGAATTACACTCAAATTCGCTTTGAGAGTGCTTAGAAGCCAGTGACCGCACTGCTTGCGGCACCGCCGAACATGGCAAACAAGGCCTTCGTTAGAGCTACGGCACCGGCTACCCCGATGCCGTAGATGACCGTCATTTTCCAATTTTCGTCTCGTTTCGCGTTGAGAAAGCCCGACATCACCATCACGCATCCGGCGATAAAGCCGAAAACCATGATGAGATTGAGACCGTTCTTGAGCGGACCGACGAAACTGTCCAAGGAACCCGTTCCGTCCGCAAAAGCAGCCTCCGCGCATGGGCAGATCAACAGAGCAAAAATCAAAGCTTTTCGCCAGTTGCTGACGAGAGCCCATTAGCAACCGCAAATTACGTTAATTTTTTATGTTCTATCTTTATTTGCCCTCGGAGCTGTCAACTCCCGCCTGACCAAGGGCAGGCACACCGGCGTCCCCTGCGGGATTGAGGCGATAACATCACCTTGACGATGATCAGCCCATCAATCCGGCCGTCGGACCGCTTCACCCGGATCGTTCGATATTGGCGGCGTTCAAGCGGGCCCGGGAAACGACGGACCTTTCCTGCAGCATCCAGGCCTTGAAAATCAGCCGGGTACCGTCCGATGAAGCTACTTTTCGGTTGCCTCCACCCACGAGATTTGGAACCCTCCCTTGCCGCCGGATTGAGAAACAAAACAAACAAAGAGAGAATAAGACCAATATGAGCACGTTAGTTGTGGTGGGCTACGATAACCCATTTAAGGCGGAAGAGGTCCGCCTTAAGCTGCGGAAGCTGCAGAGTGAATACTTGCTGGATCTAGAAGACGCGGTTGTCGTCGTCAAGGACGAGCAGGGCAAGATCAAATTGCACCAAGCTGTTAACTTGACGGCAGTCGGTGCGGTCAGCGGCGGCTTCTGGGGATCGCTCATTGGCCTGATCTTCCTGAATCCGCTCATCGGTATGGCGATGGGCGCCGCGGCGGGAGCGGCTTCCGGCGCGCTCACCGATGTGGGGATCAACGATAATTTCATGAAGGAGTTGGCGGACACGATGACTCCCGGCACCTCATCCCTTTTTGTCCTGGTTAGAAAGGCCACCCCGGACAAGGTGCTGGAAGAGCTGAAGGGAACAGGAGGCAAGATCTTGAAGACATCGCTTTCGCACGAGGACGAAGCCAAACTCCAGGCCGCCTTGAGTGCGGCAACATCGTAGATGATGCGGCGTCTGAACGGGGAGCAGGCGCCGATTTGAAACTGGCAAACAGTCATTTTAGAGAAGACGCCGAGAGATCAGAACTGCCTTGACACGAAGGGACAATCCGGGAAATCGATATAGAACAATGATCTGCAGAGTATGTTGAAATTCTTCTCATCTTCTCTCCAACCGGACGAATTCTTGACGAAATTGAAGAGTTTCGTGGACGAGGAAGAAATCGATCCTGACAGTCCGACGCAGTTTACCGGCGGACGTCCAGTGATTGGCCGATTCAACACGCGCCGATTCACCCTCCATCGTCGAGTGGGAATCCACTGGATTCTCTGGTGGCTAACGCCCGGCCAATGGTTCAAGCCTTACCTCAATGGCAACGTGACCGGCGACAACTCAGGGAGCCGGATCGAGCTGACGGGAGGGACTCCTATTCTGATCAAAATCCTCTGGGTCCTGGTCCTGCTTGGCGCCTCCGGCCTCATCGCCACCTGGACGGTATTCAGCTATCCGTACAACATCAGCCACGACCCGGCTCGTTCCGGGAGCGATCTGCTGGCAGGAATTGTCCTCTTAAATCTGCTGACCGGAATTCTCGTGCTCTTGCCGATCGTCGGCTGGTTGCAGACCCGGTTTCATCTCGCCGATATCGTCAACGAATTGCAGCGGCACCTGGATTTGCGACAGATTGAGTAGGCGTTCACCGTTCACCGTTCGCCGTTCACCGTTCGGGGGGCGCAGTCGGGTTCCGTCTCGTTTTGTTCGGTTTTGAAGAAGACAAAGCGAGAAGCTTCGCCGCCGAACGGTAAACGTCAATCGCAGCCCGAACGCCGAAC
>Ga0210396_10002758_pt1 | contig 17719 bp, 17 predicted proteins | sample IncBWH17OmetaG_FD_155466 | JGI IMG/M metagenome (GOLD analysis project Ga0210396, IMG submission 155466) | Forest soil microbial communities from Barre Woods Harvard Forest LTER site, Petersham, Massachusetts, United States - Inc-BW-H-17-O ... | reverse complement strand
CGCGACATACAGGGCTAGTGGGCTTCGACGATATCGCTTCGCTATCTAGATGGCGACTTGGGATCGGTCACCACCCTTGCCTTCCGACCTGTAACGCGTTACATTGTAACGCGTTACAGGTGGAGAGGTCCAATGACGGCGCCCGCCGAAAGGATGAAGAAGATGCGGCAGCGGAGACGCGCGCGGGGCCTGCGCGAACTGCGTCTCGTGGTGGCCGACGCCCGCTCCCGGGCGGTGCGACGACGGGTGGCAAAGCAGGTCGCCGGTCTTGACCCCGATCGCGAGCGCGACGCGCTGCAATGGATCGAGCAGGTCTCCGAGTTTGACGCAGATGCAACGCGGTGACGTGGTGACCGTTGCCGCGGCGGGTGACTATGGCAAGCCCCGCCCTGCCGTCGTTGTGCAGACGGATGCCCTTCCGGAGAACCATGCCTCCGTGGTGGTCTGCCAGTTGACTTCCGAGTTGGCGGACGCTCCGGATTTTCGCGTCACTATCGAGCCAAAGCCTGAAAATGGATTGCGACTCAAATCGCAGGTGATGGCCGACAAGCCGGTCACCGTGAGGCGTGACCGGATCGGACAGAAGATCGGGCGTCTCGGCAACCAGGACATGGCTCGGCTCGGAATTGCCCTGGCGTTCGTCTTCGGCCTTGCGGATTAGCGATGGACCGGGAGACAGGCGACGGCATTCGGCGGCGATAGCGTATTCCGAAGTGGCGCGCCACAGCCGATGAAGATGGGCACTATTGCTTCGCCATGGCACTATGACGCTGCACTCACTGCACCCTATGGAGGCCCCAGATGGCCGCAACACTTGCGACCCGAAAGCCAATCGACCAGATCACCGTCGCGGACCTGGTGGACTTTCCGATCTGGGAGTTCTGTCTGGATGAAGAGGGCGTAGAGGGCATGGACGAGACGTGGGTGCGCCCACTTGCTGCCGCTGCGGTGCCCAATGGGGCTTATTCGCTCTCCGTGGCTGCTGAATTCGAGACTGCCTCAGGTCTCCGCGTAAATGGCTTGATAGGGGTGACGACGGCCGAAGGCGAAGTCGAGATCGCGTACCCCGTTCTGCTCTTCGATGGAAAGTATCTGTTCGTTCCAAGTCAGCACGACATGCAGATCGGTCCGGACGATGAGAAACTCCGCCGGGCCGTCGTCGACGCGCTCGGGCCGTCTCCCGTCTTTCCGCTACGCTACCGGCTTAGTGTATCTATCGAGGGCGAAGCATCGCATCGTGAGGGCACCGTCACGTAAGGTCCGATGCCGCGCCGGGTCGAATGACGAAAACGCGCTGCCGAGGCCAGCAATAGCGCACCGACGGCTGCCCTGATGTTATTGCAGCGTGCCCCGGCGTGGATTTTGGCAAGTGGCGCGCCCGAAGAGATTCGAACTCCTGACCCCCAGATTCGTAGTCTGGTGCTCTATCCAGCTGAGCTACGGGCGCGTGTTTCGCGTGAGGTTCGAGCCTTAGCGGCCCTTTGCATCCGAAAATGTAACCGGAAGATCGCGAAAGAGCGCTTTAGCTACCCGCTCCGGCCGGAATTGGCAAGGTCCGGGACGGGGCTTCTGCGGGTTCGTCATTCCGCCGGTGGCTACGCCCGCGCCCGCTCGTTGCGGACGCTCAACAGCTCCACCGGCCGATCCGGTATAGCGATCCGGAAGGTCGCACCGATGGTTCCTTCGACCAGATGAATTTCCCCGCCATGGGCGCGAACCAGTTCGGCGGCGATCGCAAGCCCTAGTCCGCTGCCGCCCGGCCGGCCCGAGGTCTGGAACGCCTCGAACAGGTGCTCGCGGGTCCTGGCCGGAATGCCCGGACCGGTGTCGGACACCTCGACGATGGCGACCGAGCCCTCGCGCCTCCCGGTGATGCGAATCTGCATCGCGGCGGCGTCGCTGCGGGGGTGGCTTTCCAGCGCCTGCTCCGCGTTGCGCACGAGGTTAAGCAGCACCCGAAACAGTTGATCGGGATCGGCGTCGATCATCAGGCCGCGCTCGATCGCGCTGATCCAGCTGATCGAGGCATCGGCGGCAAGGCCCGCGGATTCGCGAACCTCGCTCACCACGGACTCGATCAGGATCATCCGCCGGTCGGGAGCTGCCTCCTGCGCGCGGCCGTAGGATAATGTCGACTGGCAGAACGCGATCGCGCGCTCCAGCGAGCGCATCAGTTTCGGCGCGAAGCGCTGCACCCGCGGATCGGGCACGCTGGCGAGCTGGTCCGACAGCAATTGCGAGGAGGCGAGCAGGTTGCGCAGATCGTGGTTGATCTTGGACACCGCAAGACCGAGGGCGGCGAGCCTGCTCTTTTGATGCAGCATCGACACCAGATCGCGCTGCATGTCGGACAATTCGCGCTCCGCCACGCCGATCTCGTCGCCACGATTGGACGGCACGATGATGCGCGCCGAGCTTTCGGGATTCTCGTGAAATTCGACAAGGCTCGCGGTCAGGCGCCGCATCGGCCGCACGAACAGGAAATGCAGCGCGAGATAGACCAGCGCCGCGGTCAGGATCGCGATCGCCAGTGAAACCAGGAGCAGGTTGCGGGAAAACACGTACATCGCCTGGCGCAGCGGCGCCTCTTCGATGATGACCTCGATGAACTGGCCGCCGCCCGGTGGCGGCCCGATGACGCGGATCGCCTGGTTGCCGCTCTCAAGCAACATCTCGAAGGAATCGACGATCGACGACCACACCGTCAGCGTGCGCATGTCGACGTCGTGGTCGATCGCCTGAGGCAGGCCGGTCGAGGCGAGTAACCGCCGCTGCTGGCCCATCTTGATCGCCACCGCCCGCGCATCGATGCTGTGCAGGATTTCGCGCGCCAGCGAATCCGGAACCATGCCCGAGGGCGCGGCATCCAGCACCAGCGCCGCCGTGTTCGCCGCGGCGAGCCGGCCGTTGAGCCGGTTCATCCAGAAATTCGCCATTGAGGGCACGTAGATCAGCACTTCCGCGATCATGACCAGCGGAATGGTGAGCAGCAGCAACTTACCGGACAGACCCAGCCTTCGCGGCGGCTTTGGCCGCAGCGCCTCCGTGGTCGGTCGCTCGTCCATCGATGAAGTCATAACTGCCTTCACGGCCTTGCCTTTTTAAGGATGCGTCCTGCCCCCGAAGCGGTCAAATTAACGATTGATAACAACCGCTTTCCTGGAACCAAATGCGCGCTCGAACTTGTCCGATCCGGGACCGCCGGCCTGAGCCTAATCGCATAGGTCTCGGCGATAACCTTGTCCAATTCCCGGCTGCCGCCAGCCTGGAGCCGAGCCCTCATCCCTTGAGGTATTACACCGCCAAAATTGATTTATTCGCGCCAAATGTGACGATTGGAAGAAGCCCAATTCGACATCTCCGCAACATTGACGAAAAGGGGTCGCTCCCGTATAAGCCCGCCAACTGTCCGCGATGACCCGGTTCGACCGGGGCGGCCCGTTTTGGGCCGAAAAATGGCCTACTTTGGGCCTGCCAGCATTGGCGGACATACCTCAATATCAGGCAAATTGTCAGCTTAGCTTAGCAGGCAAATCGTCAGCGGAGAATGACCCGTGAAGCGGACTTACCAACCCAGCAAACTGGTGCGCAAGCGCCGTCATGGCTTCCGCGCCCGCATCGCCACGACCGGTGGCCGCAAGGTCCTTGCCGCGCGCCGCGCGCGTGGCCGCAAGCGTCTGAGCGCCTGAGCCGGGCTTCCCGGAGAGATCTCATCATGGATCGGTTAAGGCAGCGGGCGGACTTCCTCGCCGTTGCCAATGGCGCGCGGATGAGCGCTGCCGCCTTCGTGGTGCAAAGCCGCCGCCGCGACGATGACGGCCCGGTCCGGGTCGGCTTTACCGTTACCAAGAAGAACGGCACCGCGACCGAGCGCAACCGTATCCGGCGCAGGCTTCGCGAATTGGTAAAGCGGCTCCCCGCCGTATCGCTGCGGCCGCACAGTGACTATGTGCTGGTCGGCCGCCGAGCGGCGCTGACTTGCGAATTTTCGAGCATGCTCGAGGATCTGCGCTCAGCGCTCCATCGCCTCGACCGGCAGGCTCCGAAGCCGTCCAAAGCGGTTTTCGAGCGAAGCGGAACCGGTTCGCGTAAGGAAGGCGCGTCAAGACATGCAGACAACGGCACTTCACGCGAACAACCGAAATGAATGACGAGACCTGAACGATGACCGACAATCGCAACACCATCCTCGCCGTCATTCTCTCCGGGCTGGTACTGCTCGGCTGGCAATATTTCTTCAATATTCCGCAGATGGAAAAACAGCGCGCAGCCCAGGTTGCGCAAAGCCAGATGACCAAGCCGGCGCAGGAGCCGGGCAACGCGCCGCCGCCGCAAGCGGGTGCCGCGCCCTCGGCCAATGTGCCGGCGAATAATCAGCCGGGCTCGGTCGCCGCGGTGAGCCGCGACACCGCCATTGCCGCCACGCCGCGGGTCAAGATCGACACCCCCCGCCTCTCGGGGAGCATTTCATTGAGGGGCGCGCGCATCGACGACCTCTCATTGGTGCAGTTCCGCGAAACCGTCGATCCCACCTCGCCCGCGATCGTGCTGTATTCGCCCTCGGGCACCGAGAATCCCTATTACGCGGAATTCGGCTGGGTCGCCGCCAGCGGCTCGGCGGTCCGCATTCCCGACCAGAATACGGTCTGGCAGCAGGAGAGCACCGGCAGCCTGACGCCGAACCACCCGGTAACGCTGAAATACGACAATGGCGACGGTCTCACCTTCCGCCGCACCATTTCGGTCGACGATCGTTATCTGTTCACGATCAAGGATGACGTGAGCAATGTCGGCAATGCGCCGGCCACGCTCTATCCGTTCGCGCTGATCTCGCGGCACGGCGCCCCGAAGGTCGCCGGCTACTACATCCTGCACGAAGGCCTGATCGGCTATCTGGGCGACGACGGTCTGCAGGAATACAGTTACAAGAAGATCGACGATGCCAAGGCGGTCAACTTCAAGGCCACCAACGGCTGGCTCGGCATCACCGACAAATACTGGGCCTCTGCGCTATTGCCGGACTCCCGCGCCCATCTGCAGGCGCGCTTCTCCTCCAACCTCGTAGGCTCCGTCAGAACCTATCAGACCGATTATCTGCAGGATGCGCAGACCATCGCGATCGGCGGCACCGGCAGCGCCAGCGCGCGGCTGTTCGCCGGCGCCAAGGAAGCCAGCGTCGTCGGCATCAATTTTCCGGTCGGCGGCTTCGGCGGCTACAACAGACAGCTCGAACTCAACCACTTCGATCTCCTGATCGATTGGGGCTGGTTCTACTTCATCACCAAGCCGATGTTCCTGGCGCTGGACTTCTTCTTCCATTTGTTCGGCAATTTCGGCATCTCGATCCTGCTGGTGACGGTGCTGGTGAAACTCTTGTTCTTCCCGCTCGCCAACAAATCCTACGCCTCGATGGCGAAAATGAAATCGGTGCAGCCGCAACTGGCCGAGCTGAAGGAACGCTATCCCGACGACAAGGTGAAGCAGCAGCAGGAGATGATGGAGATCTACAAGAAGGAGAAGATCAACCCGATCGCCGGTTGTCTTCCCGTCGCCTTGCAGATCCCGGTGTTCTTCTCGCTCTACAAGGTGCTGTTCGTCACCATCGAAATGCGTCACGCGCCGTTCTACGGCTGGATCAAGGATCTGTCGGCGCCCGATCCGACCAACCTGTTCACTCTGTTCGGGCTGTTGCATTTCGACCCGACGCAGTTGCCGTTGTTCGGATCGTATCTTGCGCTCGGCGTATGGCCGATCATCATGGGCATCACGATGTGGCTGCAGTTCAAGCTCAACCCGACGCCGCCGGATCCGACCCAGCAGATGATCGTCGCCTGGATGCCGCTGATCTTCACCTTCATGCTCGCAGGCTTCCCGGCGGGTCTGGTGATCTACTGGGCGTGGAACAATTTGCTTTCGGTGGCGCAGCAGAGCTTCATCATGCATCGTAACGGCGTGAAGGTTGAGCTGTTCGACAATCTGAAGGCGACGTTCGCTTCGAAGAAGGCCGAATCGAAGACCTGATCCCAGCCCTCATCTCGAGAAGCGCGCGCGTGCGCGTGTCTCGAGGGACAGGCCACGGGCCTCATGGTTCGAGACGGCGCCGAAGAGGCGCCTCCTCACAATGAGGGTTTTGCAACCGGAACAGATTTGCATGACCGCCGGACCGGATGCTGACCTGATCGAGCAGGGCCGCAAATTGTTCGCGGGCGAATGGCAGTTTTTCTGGGCCGCGCCTTTGATCGAGGCCCTGCCGCCGATGGCGGGCGTAGAGGTCGCTTTTGCCGGCCGCTCCAATGTCGGCAAATCGAGCCTGATCAATGCGCTGACCGGCCGCAACGCGTTGGCGCGGACATCGAACACCCCGGGCCGCACCCAGGAACTGATCTTCTTCGAAGGTCCCCCCCATGCCGGCTTCCGGCTGGTCGACATGCCCGGCTACGGCTACGCCTCCGCGCCAAAGACCAAGGTGGCGTCCTGGACCGCGCTGATCCACAAATACCTGCAGGGCCGCAGCAATCTGGCGCGGGTCTATGTGCTGGTCGATGCCCGCCATGGCCTCAAAGAGGTCGACCTCGAGGTGCTCAAGACGCTCGATCGATCGGCCGTGAGCTATCAGATTGTTCTCACCAAGAGCGATCAGATCAAGCCGGCCGAACTGCAACAGCGCACGGCCGAGGTTGCGGCCGCGCTTGCAACGCACCCTGCCGCCTTTCCGGAAGTGCTGGCGACATCGGCGCAAACCGGTGCCGGGATGTCGCAATTGCGCGCCGCGATGGTGCGCCTGCTTGGAGAGCGCCGACGATGACAGAACTCCGCCTGTTCCGCATCCTGATCATTCTGGCCGGCGTGATGGGCGCCGATGGCGTCATTCTGGCGGCGGCGGCCGCCCATCAAGGCGACACGGCGCGGCTGATGCCGGCCTCGTCGATGTTGCTGTTTCATGCCGCCGCCGTGCTCGGTGTGGTAGCGTTAAGCGAGCGCGGCATCGTTCACGCGCGGATCGGACTTGCGGCTGCGTTCGGCCTCGTCGTCGCGGCGGCCTTGTTTGCCGGCGACCTCAGCCTGCGGCACTTTGCCGGCCACAGCCTGTTCCCGATGGCCGCGCCGACCGGCGGCACGCTTTTGATCGCGAGCTGGCTTTTGCTCGCAGTCGCCGCCGCGTGGCCGCGAAGCGGCTAGGCTTGCGCTTTGCGCCACGGCCGCCAATCAGATAGAAACCGCCAGCATCGAAAGCCCGTGAGACCCGTTTCATGACCGACGCGCCCCATATCAGTCCGCTCGATCAGGCCCGCATCCTCTCCGAGGCGCTGCCTCACATGCAGGAGTATGACGAAGAGACCATCGTCATCAAATATGGCGGCCATGCCATGGGCGCGGAGGACGACGCCAAGGCGTTCGCCCGTGACATCGTGCTTCTGGAACAGACCGCCATCAACCCGGTGGTGGTGCATGGCGGCGGGCCGCAGATTGCGTCCATGCTGCAACGGCTCGGCATTCAATCCGAATTCGCCGGCGGCCTGCGTATCACCGATGCGGCCACCATCGAGATCGTCGAAATGGTGCTCGCCGGCTCGATCAACAAGCAGCTGGTCGGCTATATCAACGAGGCCGGCGGCAAGGCGGTCGGCCTCTGCGGCAAGGACGGCAACATGGTGATGGCGTCGAAGGCGACGCGCACCATGGTCGATCCGGGCTCGCATATCGAAAAGGTGGTCGATCTCGGCTTCGTCGGCGAACCCGACAAGGTCGATCTCACTTTGCTCAATCAGCTGATCGGCCATGAGCTGATCCCGGTGCTGGCGCCGCTGGCGACGTCGAAAACCGGGCAGACTTTCAACGTCAACGCCGACACCTTTGCCGGCGCGGTCGCGGGCGCGCTGAAAGCCAAGCGGCTCATGCTGCTGACCGACGTGCCCGGCGTGCTCGACAAGTCGAAAAAGCTGATTGCGGACTTGTCGGTCAAGGATGCGCACAGGCTGATCGCCGACGGCACCATTTCCGGCGGCATGATCCCGAAGGTCGAAACCTGCATCTACGCGCTCGAGCAGGGCGTCCAGGGCGTCGTTATCATCGACGGCAAATTGCCGCACGCGGTCCTGCTCGAACTGTTCACCAACCAGGGCACCGGCACGCTGATCCACAAGTGATGACTCACGCGGCCACGAAACTTCGAGCCGTCATGACCGGATTTATTCCGGCCATCGCCCTGCTCGCGGGCGCCGCGCCCGCGCATGCCGACCTCAAACTCTGCAATCGCATGAGCTATGTGATCGAGGCCGCGATCGGCATCGACGACAAATCCGCCACCGCCACGCGCGGATGGTTTCGCATCGATCCGGCCGCCTGCCGCGTGGTCGTCCAGGGCACGCTCACAGCCGACCGCATCCTGCTCAACGCCCGCGCGCTCGGCGTCTACGGCTCGTCGCCGATCCCGCAAAACGGCAGCGACACGCTTTGTGTCGCGCCCGACAATTTCGTGATCGCCGCCGCCCGTCAGTGCCGCCCGGGCCAAACGCCTGCGCCTTTCACCCAGATCATCCCGACGCCGGCCGATGACGGCAATCTGGTGGCGTATCTGGCCGAGGACAGTGAATATGACGATGAGCAGGCGCGGCTTGCGGGCATCCAGCGCTTACTCGTGATCGCAGGCTTCGACGCGGCGCCGATCGACGGCGTCGACGGCCCGAAGACGCAAGGAGCGCTGGCGGCGTTCCTCAAGAGCCGCTCCCTCGCGCCGGATTTCGTGCAGTCGCCGAATTTCTTCGCGACCATGATCGAGGCGGTGCAGTCGCCGTCTTCCGCCGGACTCACCTGGTGCAACGACACGCCGCACAAGGTAATGGCCGCGGTCGGCATCGACGACGGCAAGACTGTTACCAGCCGCGGCTGGTATCGCGTCGATCCCGGCAAATGCCTGCATCCCGACGTGATCGGTCAGCCGAAACGGATTTTCAGCTTCGCCGAAGCCGTCGATGCCGAGAACCGCGCCGTCAAGTTCAAGGATCGGCTGTTGAACTGGGGCGGCGCGACGCCGCTCTGCACGCGCGAAAACAAATTCGAAATCAGCGAGCAGGGCGACTGCGGCACCCGCGGCCTCGCCTCGACCGGCTTTACCATTGTCGACATGTCGAACGGCGGCAAGACGCTGCGCTTTGCGATGCCGTGATCTCTACGGTCGTCCCTGCGAAAGCAGGGACCATAACCACCGGCCTGAGTTAGACACCCGATGTCAGCAACGATAAAAAATTCAACTCGCATAGTGCCCATTACGCCGGGCGCGGAGTATGGGTCCTTGCTTTCGCAGAGACGACGATTGAGAAAATGACCAAGACCTCCCGCCCCTTCACTCACATAGACACCTGGGTGTTCGATCTCGACAACACGCTGTATCCGCATCACGTCAATCTGTGGCAACAGGTCGACGCGCGGATCGGCGAGTTCATCGGCGCTTATCTCAAAGTGGGCGCTGATGAAGCGCGCCGGATCCAGAAGGATTACTATCGCCGCTACGGCACCAGCATGCGCGGCATGATGACCGAGCATGGCGTGCGCGCCGATGATTTTCTCGCCTATGTGCACCAGATCGATCATTCGCCACTCGAGCCTAACCCGGCGATGGGGGCTGCGATCGCAAAGCTTCGCGGGCGAAAACTGGTGCTGACCAACGGCTCGACCGATCACGCCGAAAAGGTTTTGCAGCATCTCGGCATCGATGCGCATTTCGAAGCGGTGTTCGACATCATCGCCGCTGATCTGGAGCCGAAGCCCGCGCCGCGGACCTATCAGAAGTTCCTGCGCGACCACGACATCAACCCACAGACATCGGCGATGTTCGAGGATCTCGCGCGCAACCTCGTGATTCCGCATCGGCTTGGCATGACCACGGTGCTGCTGGTGCCGGATGGCACACGGGAAGTCGTGCGCGAGGATTGGGAGCTCGAAGGCCGCGACGATTCCTACGTCGATCACGTCACGGATGATTTGACAGGATTTTTACAGACGTTGAGCGGGGCGGCATAACCTTGTCGTCCCTGCGAAAGCAGGGACCCACACGCCGCGGCCTTGGTTTTTCAGAGGTGCTATTCGACGGTTTTCGCGCGACAACTGCTTCCCGTAGTTATAGGTCACTGCTTTCGCAGGGACGACGATAGAGTGAGCCTTGACTCTCCCCATCCAAATCCCGACAAAGCCCCGACCGCCCGACCAAATTTCAAGGAAATCCGATGTCACTCCCCGCCCTGGAATCCGCTATCAACGCCGCGTTCGACGCCCGCGACGGCATCTCGGTTGCCACCAAGGGCGAAGTCCGCGAGGCAGTGGATCATGCGCTCGAGCTGCTCGACAAGGGCGAGGCGCGCGTGGCCGAGCGCGAGGCAAGCGGCAAATGGAATGTGCATCAATGGCTGAAGAAGGCGGTGTTGCTGTCGTTTCGGCTGAACGACATGGCCGCGATCTCCGGCGGGCCGGGAAAAGCGGCGTGGTGGGACAAGGTGCCTTCGAAATTCGACGGCTGGGGCGAGAACCGTTTTCGCGATGCGGGTTTTCGCGCCGTCCCCGGCGCCATCGTCCGCCGCTCCGCCTTCATCGCGCGGAACGTCGTGCTGATGCCGTCTTTCGTCAACCTCGGCGCCTATGTCGATGAGGCGACGATGATCGACACCTGGTCCACGGTCGGCTCCTGCGCCCAGATCGGCAAGCGGGTGCACATCTCCGGCGGCGTCGGCATCGGCGGCGTGCTGGAGCCGTTGCAGGCCGAGCCGGTGATCGTCGAGGACGATTGCTTCATCGGCGCGCGATCGGAAGTCGCCGAGGGCGTGATCGTGCGCAAGGGCGCCGTGCTGGCGATGGGCGTGTTCCTCGGCGCCTCCACCAAGATCGTCGACCGCGACACCGGCGAGATCTTTATCGGCGAAGTACCGGAATATGCCGTCGTGGTGCCCGGGGCTTTGCCGGGCAAGCCGCTGAAGAATGGCGCGCCCGGCCCGGCCACCGCCTGCGCCGTGATCGTCAAGCGGGTCGACGAGCGCACCCGGGCCAAAACCAGCATCAACGAGCTCCTGCGCGATTAGTATAGTTTTTTGGGCACGATCCGCACAGCGCTGGCCCACCAGAGGCCGCGCATGTTATGCCCGGACATGACTGACGCCCTTTCGATTGCCCGCGATCTCGTCCGCTGCCCCTCGGTGACACCGGCCGATGCCGGCGCGATCGGCGTGCTTGAAAGGATTTTGAGGGACGCCGGCTTCGACGTGCATCGCGTCACCTTCGGCGAACCGGGCACCGCCGATATCGATAACCTCTATGCGCGGATCGGCACTTCCGCGCCGCACATCGCCTTCGCCGGCCATACCGACGTGGTGCCGCCGGGCGAGGAAAGCGCGTGGACCCATGGCGCATTCGCGGGCGACGTCAAGGACGGCTTTCTCTATGGCCGCGGCGCCGTCGACATGAAGGGCGGCATCGCCTGCAGCGTCGCGGCCGTGTTGCGGTATCTAGCCGATCACGGCGGCAAACCGAAAGGCTCGATCTCGTTTCTTGTCACCGGCGATGAGGAAGACATTTCCGTCAACGGCACGGTGAAGCTGTTGCAATGGACCGCGGCGCGCGGCGAGAAGTTCGACCATTGCGTGCTGGGCGAGCCCTCCAATGTCGAAACCCTCGGCGATTGCATCAAGGTCGGCCGCCGCGGCTCGCTGTCCGGCACGCTTTATGTCGAGGGCATCCAGGGGCACGTCGCCTATCCGCATCGCGCGGCTAATCCGGTGCCGGACATTTCGCGATTGATCGTGGCGCTCAGCGACGAGCCGCTCGACCACGGCAGCGCGCAATTCCAGGCCTCGAACCTCGAATTCACTTCCGTCGATGTCGGCAATCCCGCCAGCAACGTGATCCCCGGACGGGCGCGGGCCAAATTCAACATCCGCTTCAACGATCTCCACTCCCAGGAGACCTTGCGCGAATTGATCGAGCAGCGGCTGGCGAAGGCCGCGGGAAATCGCATTAGCGCGCGCATCGCCTGGGAACCCTCCAACGCCAACGTGTTCGTGACCAAGCCCGGCGCCTTCACCGATCTCGCGGTGGCGGCGATCGAGCAGGTCACCGGCCGCCGGCCGGAATTGTCGACTTCCGGCGGCACCTCGGATGCGCGCTTTATTTCGAGCTACTGCCCGGTGATCGAGTTCGGCCTGGTCGGCCAGACCATGCACCAGATCAACGAGCGCACGCCGGTTGCTGATCTGGAAAAGCTGACCGAGGTCTATCGCGGGATACTGGAGCGGTATTTCGCCTGACCAGACAACCGTCCGTCATTCCGGGACACGCGTCTTCGCGTGGACCCGGAATCTCGAGATTGTCGGCGCGAGATTCCGGGTTCGCGCGTCAGCGCGCCTCGGAATGACTTCGTGTGGCTGGCTTCAATACTCCACCCGCACGAGATAGAGCCCTTCCGGCGGTGCGACCGGACCGCAGGCGGCGCGGTTGCGCGCGGCTAGCGCCGCAGCGAGATCATCGGCGCTCCAGCGGCCCTCGCCGACCCAGACCAGTGAACCCACCATCGAGCGCACCTGGCTGTGCAGGAACGAGCGCGCCGAGGTCAAGATGTTGACGGCATCGCCGTCTCGAACAACGTCGAGCTGGTCGAGCGTCTTCTCCGGCGATTTCGCCTGACACTCGGTGTCGCGGAACGTAGTGAAGTCGTGCTTGCCGACGAGTTTTTGCGCGGCGGCGTGCATCGCATCCGAATCGAGCGGCCGCGGCAGGCGCCAGGCACGGCCGATGTCGAGCGCGAGGTTGGCGCGGCGATTGGCGATGCGATAAAGATAATGCCGCTTTTTTGCGGAAAACCGCGCCTCGAAACTGTCGGGCACGATTTCCGCAGACAGCACGCCGATCGGAGAGGGGCGCAAATGCGCGTTCAACCCGTCGCGAAACCGGCCCGGCACGAAATGCCTGGCGATATCGCAATGCGCGACTTGGCCGAGCGCATGCACACCGGCATCGGTGCGGCCGGCACCGTGGACCCGAACCTGCTCGCCGCAGATCGCCTTGATCGCGTCCTCCAGCGCGCCCTGCACCGAAGGGCCATTGTCCTGAATCTGCCAGCCGCTGTACGGCGCGCCGTCATATTCGATGGTGAGTTTATAGCGGGGCATCAGGGTCCAGTATGTCGTCATCACCCGCGAAGGCGGGTGATCCAGTATTCCAGAGACGCCAGTGATTCATCGGGAGGCCGCAGCGTACTGGATACCCCGCTTTCGCGGGGTATGACAGTATTATGCGCGGTGACAGCGTCACGCGAGCCGTATCGGCGGCTTAAGCGGCGTGCCGCGCAGAAATTCCTCCGCCTTCATCGGCTGCTTGCCGGCCCGCTGCAGTTCGAGAATCCGCAGCGCACCCTGCTTGCAGGCAACCGCCAGACGGTCGTCGAGCAACTCGCCTGTTGTACCGGACCCGTTCGCGATTTCACAGCGCAGGATTTTTACCCGCGCCACCGCGCCTTCGATCACCATCTCGCACCAGGCGCCGGGGAACGGCGACAGGCCGTGAATATGGCGAAGCACCTCGCGCGCCGGCTTGTTCCAGTCGATATGCGCCTCGGCCTTGTCGATCTTGGCGGCGTAGGTCACATCCTCTTTGTTTTGCGGTGTGAGCTGAAGCTTGCCGCGCTCGAGCGCGCCTATCGCGCGCACCATTAGATCGCCGCCGAGCGGCGCGAGCGCATCGTGCAGATCGGCCGATGTCATCGCATCCGTAATCATCACGCGCTCGGCCATTGCCACATCGCCGGTATCGAGCCCGGCGTCCATCTTCATCACCATCACGCCGCTCTCGCGATCGCCGGCCATGATCGCGCGGTTGATCGGGGCCGCGCCGCGCCAGCGCGGCAAAAGCGAAGCGTGCAGGTTGAAGCAGCCGAGCTTCGGCGCGTCCAGAATGGCCTGCGGCAGGATCATGCCATAGGCGACGACCACGGCGGCGTCGGCGTCGTGGGCGCGAAACTCTTCCAGAGCTTCCGGCGTCTTCAATGTCGCCGGCGTCAAGACGCGAAGATTGAGCCTCCTTGCTTCGACTTCCACCGGGCTCAGTTGCAACTTCATGCCTCGGCCTGCGGGCTTCGCCGCACGCGTATAGACGGCTGCGATCTCATGGCTGTGGGCCACGAGCTCGAGCAGCGTCGGCACCGCGAATTCCGGCGTGCCCATGAAGATCAGACGAAGCGGCATGAATAGGCGTACCTGTGGTGAACCTGGTTTATCGTCATGCCCCGCCATGACGGCGAAATAGCGAAGCCTTACTCCGCCGCGCGCTTGGCGGCCTTGGCGAATTTCTTTATCACCCGGTCGCGCTTGAGCTTGGACAGATAATCGACAAACAGCACGCCGTTGAGATGGTCGATCTCATGCTGGATACAGGTGGCGAACAGACCCTCGGCGTCTTCCTCATGTACCTTGCCGTCGAGATCGGTAAATCGCAGGCGCACCCTCGACGGCCGCTCGACCTCCTCATAGTACTCAGGGATCGACAGGCAGCCTTCTTCGTAAACCGAGGTTTCCTCCGACGACGATAGAATCTCCGGATTGATGAAGACCCGCGGCTTCGGCGTGATCTCGCCTTCCTCGTTTTTCTTGGCGAGATCCATGGTGATCAGGCGCAGCGGCTGGGCGACCTGGATCGCGGCGAGCCCAATTCCAGGCGCGTCGTACATGGTCTCGAACATGTCGTCGGCGAGCTTGCGGATCTCCGCCGTGACCTTCTCGACGGGCTTGGAGACAAGCCGCAGCTTCTTATCGGGAAGGATGATGATTTCTCGGATGGCCATGACTTCTCTAAGTGCCCCGGCCGGCGATTTAAGCTGTTGATTTGCGAGGGTCAATGCGCCCGGGGAACCTGTTTACCGATGCTTAACCATGATTCTTGAGGAAGCGTTAACCATAAAAATTTACTTCACATTCACCATAAATGTTCCCTCTTCGTTCGTGTTCAAGGCCGAATCGGCTACAAGGGCTGCATGAACGAGATCCTTTTCACAATCGGCGAGTTGCCTGTCCGCATCGGCGAAGCGCTGATCGGTTTCGGCGTGCTCGCGCTGATCCTGCTGCTGATTATCGCCATCGTGGTCGCGCGGTCCGGCCGGCGCGGCTTTGAACTGGCGATGGCGCAGGCCACGCGCGCCGACGATCTTGAAGAGCGCTTGAGCGAAATGCTGCGCGCGCAGAGCGAGGCCACCGGCCGCGTCGATGCGATGGGGCAGGCACTGGCCGGACGGCAGTCCGAAATGGCGCGCGCGGTCACCGAGCGGCTCGATTCGGTGACCCACCGCGTCGGCCAGTCGATGGAGCAGACCACGCGTCACACCATGGACTCGCTGCGCGTGCTCCATGAACGGCTCGGCATCATCGACAACGCCCACAAGAACCTCACCGATCTCACCTCACAGGTGACCACGCTGCGCGACGTATTGGCCAACAAGCAGTCGCGCGGCGCGTTCGGCCAGGCGCGGATGGAGGCGATCGTCCAGGACGGTATGCCGAAGGGGACTTACGAATTCCAGCACACGCTTTCCACGGGCAAGCGGCCGGACTGCGTGGTGTTCTTGCCCGATCGGCGACCGCTCTGCATCGACGCGAAATTTCCATTGGAAGCGATCACCGCGCTGCACGATGCGCGCACTGACGAGGAAACGAAAATCGCCACGCAAAGGCTGCGCGCCGATGTCATGAAGCATGTCAGCGACATCGCGGAAAAATATCTGATCGCGGGCGAGACCCAGGATACCGCGCTGATGTTTGTGCCGTCGGAATCGGTCTACGCCGAGATTCACGATCGCTTCGACGATGTGATCCAGCGGGCCTATCGCGCCCGAATCGTGCTGGTGTCGCCGTCGCTCCTGATGCTGGCGATCCAGGTGATGCAGCAGATCCTGAAAGACGCCAGGATGCGCGACGCCGCCGACCAGATCCGCACCGAAGTGCTCAACCTCGGCGACGATCTCTCACGCTTGCGCGAGCGCGTGCTCAAGCTGCAGAAGCATTTTGCCGACGCCAACGAGGATGTCCGCCAAATCCTCGTTTCCGCCGACAAGATCGAAAAGCGCGCAGGACGGATCGAGGAACTCGATTTCAGCAAGACTGAGGCGCCCGTCGAAACGCCGCGCCTCGTCAAGCCGGGCGCGCCCGAGCTGTTCCCGCTGCCGCGCAAGCTGCAGGCAGGGGAGTAACTCGGGGTCGTAGGATGGGTTGAGCGTAGCGAAACCCATCGCCTTGGCTGGCGGGTTTCGCTTCGCTCTACCCACCCTACGACTGAATCTCACGGTCAAGCCGGGCGATGACAGCCCAGGAATCTGCTAACACCGTCCCATGCCCGCCCCGGAAACCGCACCCGCGTCACCCGCAAATCCGGCTATTCCCCGCGCTTCCTGGCGCGACAGCCTGGCCGTGTATCTGCAGCGCCGCGTCTTGATCGTGATGCTGCTCGGCTTTTCATCCGGCCTGCCGCTGGCGCTGTCGGGATCGACGCTCTTGGTATGGATGCGCGAATCCGGCGTCGATCTCGGCACCATCGGGTTGTTTGCGCTTGTCGGAACCCCCTACACGCTGAAATTCCTCTGGGCGCCGTTGGTCGACGCGCTGCATGTGCCGTACTTCACCCGTCAATTCGGCCGCCGGCGCGGCTGGCTATTGTGTTCGCAATTGCTGCTGATCGTTTCGATCCTGCTGCTGGCGCTCGCCGACCCCGCGCGCTCGCCGGCCTTCGTCGCGTTTGGCGCGCTGCTGGTGGCGGCGATGTCGGCAACGCAGGACATCGTGGTCGATGCGTTCCGCGTCGAAAGCCTGCCTGAGAGCGAACAGGCCGCCGGCATGGCTTCTTATGTCGCGGCGTACCGCATCGGCATGCTGGTCTCGACCGCCGGCGCGTTGTTTCTGGTCAGCGCCTATGAAGGCAGCGGGATTTTGCGCTCAGCGGCCTGGATGTGGGGCTATGTCACCATGGCAGCGCTGGTGCTGATCGGCACCGTGACTGCTTTATCCGCGACCGAACCCGGGCAATCGGCGCGAGCGGAGGCTGCGACCGGTAGCGAGACCGCCTTCACGCGCGTGATCCATGCGGCGTTCGGCGCGTTTTCGGAATTTCTGGTTCGAAAAGATGCGCTCGCCGCACTCGCCTTCGTGGTGCTGTTCAAATTCACCGACGCGTTTTCCGGCACCATGACCGCGCCGTTCGTGATCGATCTCGGCTTTTCCCGCAACGACTATGCCGCCATCGTCAAGGGCGTTGGCCTCGCCGCGACCCTGATCGGCGGCTTTGCCGGCGGCTTTGTCGCGCGGCGCTATTCGTTGGCCGCGAGCCTCTGGATCGGCGGCGTGCTGCAGGCCATCGCCAATCTGTCGTTCTCCTGGCTCGCGCTTGTCGGCGTCAACCAATGGGCGCTGGCACTGGCGATCACCGCGGAGAATTTCACCAGCGCCATCGGCACGGTGATCTTCGTCGCCTATTTGTCGGCGTTGTGCCAAAATCCGCTGCACACCGCCACCCAATACGCGCTGCTCACGGCTCTGGCCGCGGTAGGACGCACCTATCTGTCCTCCGGCGCCGGTTATGTGGCGAGGGCCACCGGATGGCCGATTTTCTTCGCGATCTGCGTCGCGGTCGCGGTACCGAGTCTGATCCTGCTGGCATGGCTGCAACGGCGCAGGCATTTTGCGGCGCTGGAGGTTGCGAA
>Ga0210396_10002756_pt1 | contig 17724 bp, 13 predicted proteins | sample IncBWH17OmetaG_FD_155466 | JGI IMG/M metagenome (GOLD analysis project Ga0210396, IMG submission 155466) | Forest soil microbial communities from Barre Woods Harvard Forest LTER site, Petersham, Massachusetts, United States - Inc-BW-H-17-O ... | reverse complement strand
AGAGTTGAATAGTGTCGGAAAAATTAGGAGGGGCTGGGCCACGACGAAAGCTTATATGCCGCCCCTACATGCGGCTACTGCCACCCGCGGAGTGCCGGGGCAGGACTCCTGTCGCACCGTTTACCGGCTCAGGTGGCGCTGCGAGAAAACGAACAACCGATTGCCGATACAGCTCTCCACTGAGAGTTGTTCAAAACCCCTCTCTTGGAAGAGTGCCCGAAGGTGGTCTTCGTCATAGTTGTTCATCCAACCGGCCCTCAGTCGGCTCAGAGTCTGGCGCATGCGACGCAGCGAATAGCGTTTGTTTTCCACGCAAACATAAGAGACCACGCAGACCTGAATCTGCTTGGCCAGCCAATCGAGTACCTCAGGCACGTCGCGCAGATATTCCAGCACCCCCAGGATTACCGCGACGTCGTAACCGCCCGCACCTAGGTCCGGAAGGGGCCTCTCATTGAGGTCGCAAACGATCGTTCCCGGTCCCCGGTCTACCATGTCAGATGGCACATATGTACAGGATCGGTCGAGGTATTGTTCCAGCCTTCTTTTGCCCGCTCCGAACTCAATGACACGACTGCAGTTCGGCACAAGCTCGGCAGCCCTTCTGGTTCGAGGCTCCCACGACGCTTCGAAGCTGCTGCCCTCCGACCAGCGCCTGTAATCGGTCTTCCGAAAAATGGTGGCGACTCCCCTCAACACGGAATGGGGCCTTTTTCAAGAATGCCGCTTTGTTTCTGAGGACTTCTATAAGTGGTGACCATCGTTCCTATACCTCATCATCTGGTGGACCTGCACACCATAGAACACTTTTGTGATTTCTATAACTCATTAACCGGACCTAGGGTCGCGGCTACCAGCGATTTGAATCGCGCGTAGATCTGATCCGCCTGCGCAACTTGCGCCTGAGCCGCTGAATGCATCTGGTCGCGGTCGGATTCACTAGTTTCCCAAGCGCGATCAATAGCGCCCGATAACTCGCGGTGGAAATGCGGCTGCGGACGCACGATATGACAGCCACCCGGGAACAGGTCGCCGAGGCCCTCAAACTTGAGGTCATAATAACGGGAATTAGTTATGCAAACTGCAGGTACTCCCGCGGCAAGACCAAAGACAGCGGCGTGGTAACTCCCCGTGACGACTACCCGACAGCGTGCGGCGCGTTCGGTGAGTTCCGCGGGGCTGCGGACATCGCCAGATTGGTGCCCCGCTGCATTAACCTCGCATCCATCGCTGGACGTTCGTATAAAATCCAGGTCAGAGGCATCTTTGTAGCGCGACACCGGCAGGGCTAAGGTCGTTACACCACGACGACTGGCTGCTTCAGATGTAGCTGTGACGACTTGGTTGGCGACGCTTTTATCGACCTCGCTATAGGGGGCAACACGAACGTTTAGGCCAATGGCAGTGCCCGTTCGCGGTCTGTCCATAGTCGTCGCCAGGAGGAGTGCGTCGTCGCCGGTTACCTGAATGAGTTCTTGGTTCACCCCACGAGCTTTCAGAAGGGGAACGCCGCTTAATCCTTCGCGAAGACCGATGACTTTAAGCCGTGGCATCGTAAGCTTGACTAGGCGGCCCAGTACCGGGTGGGTTAGCGGCCCAATCCCCTGGCTGAACACTGCGGTGGGCTTACCAAGACGTTGCGCAATGGCCATTAGGGTCAGGACCCTCGCGCCGTGCTTCCAGAAGGTGTCGTTGAGGAAGCCGCCGCCGCTGGATACAACGATGTCTGCACGCCGTAGAGTTCTCAGGAGTCGGCGCGGCTCCGAACGTGGACCACCCCTGGTTGACACACGCTCAGGGCGGCGCGAGAAGCGATTGTCTGGCGCGACCGCGATAGCCCCTGGGCAGTATTGTTCAAGCCGTTCGGGTGAGCGCGTAAGCACGCCGATGTCGGCATTCGGCCAGAGATTTTGGAGCCGACTGACGCATACCTGAAGCATCGCGATGTCACCGATATTTAACAGCTCGTATCCGCTATGGTCTACCAATATTCGCACTAAAGCGTCCTTCTCAAGGCGCGGCTCAGGACCAATGAGGCCAAGCTGCGTATTTGTTCGGGCTAAAACGCTTGTTGACTGTCTGTGGGGCCAACGGCTTCAAGAAGCCGCACCACCGCGCCCCGGCGCGTGCGTTGCGATATCAGCCATGAGCGGCGACAGCTGAGACTCGATCCCCCTATCAGTACGTTTTCGATTCGAATTCTGAAGATACGCGGTGACTCTCTCAAGACTTGGGAAGTCCTTCTCCGGATTGAAGATCTTGTCGATGGATCTCATAACTTTTTGCAGCGGAGTGCAGATCGCCATTGGTCGCGTCGTCAATCTCGCATAGGTGGGTTCGACAGGGTCACGGACCACGTCCTGCGGCCACTTAAATGCTCCCTGAGACGATTGCGCGTATTTGAGCGCTTCTTTCGTAAGATCCTCAGTCGTAAGGCCTGGTCCGCGAATAATGCGGTCGTAGAGCACTTTCCACTGGAATCCGTCACCCGCCCGTGGCCGGCGGCGCGGCCAACGCCGGTGCCGATTTCGTTCCAAGTACGCAATCCACCCGACCAAGACCTTGCTTGTGATCTGGTCGACACTGCGGACCGGAAAGTGAGCCAAGGCGACATTTCGCAATTCGACCTTAGGCAACGATCTGCCGGCAAACTTGACGTCATGGCTACCTTGCTGGATCCTCAGTTTCATATCAATCTTCGGCTTGGTGGCGATGATAGATTTAGACCAACGGTCCTCGACGGCCATCCGGTGTGTGATGCTTCGCAATGGATCGGACGGATCGCCTTCCGGGCCCGAGGGCGCGGGAATGTAGGTGCGCCAATAATATTGGGCCTGTGTGCCCGGACGCAAGGACCGTAGTTCTTCATATAGTGCTTCTCGTGATGATGCCACGATAAACTCATCGGCATCTAACAGGAATACAAAGCGCGGATTGAACTGGGGTACCACCTTTCGATACACCATGGTCACTTTCTCTGCCTGGAAGTAAGCAACCACAGGATCATCAAAAACAATAACCGGCAATCCCTCTTGCTGTAGCTGCAGGAGAATCTCACGAGTGCCATCGGACGAGTCGTTATCTAGGATGGCCAACATGTCCATGAATGCTAGGTTATGTCGAACGAAGGCCTCAATGATGTCGGCTTCATTTTTTACCATCGATATTCCGAGCGATTCCATCATGTCTGTACCCTCGTACAACGATAGGTCAATGCGATGCGAAAAACATTACGTTTCGCTGGCGTGGTCGTCGGCCGAAATCGCAGCAGTGGGTGTTGTCGACCCGTTGCATTGCACTGCTGTTGGCGGTGTTGCGTTGTCTTTGACCGCGGAGGCTTGCGCAGATCCCGGTCCGGGTCCTGGGTAGTTGTCGCCCTCATGCTGCCGACTAATCGGTTATGAAATGCCGACGCGTGTCGCGCCCAGGGTCTGATATTCCTGATCGTAGGTACCGAACAGCGCCGAAAAGGGCCGCCGACACCTCGTCCTCGGCAGCCAACACCAAATTGTGTGGTCAAGCCCGCCGCGGCGGAGTTGGCCTCGCTGACCATCGAGCCGATCTTCGCTAAATCCGCGGGCGCCGCCGCCATTAGCTCCGGCGCGGCGATCACAAACGACACCCTTTTGACGGTGCCGCCACGCACGCATATTGCAGGTAGAAGCCGTCGCTGAAGTACCCGAAGCTTATGAGAGTCAACAACAGCGCGAGTGGCCCGTAGCGCGCGTTGATGCCCTTCATCCGCCGCATGGTAAAGCCCGCCGTCTCGAACAATCGCACGATGCTCTTACGTGTGAAGAAGCGCAGATGCGTGCGGTCGAAGATGCCTTCGTCGTCCTGCGGGAAGTCCCTACGGAAAACCACTTTGCTCAGGGCTGGTGCGTAGCGGATGTTCGGGATCGAGGCAACTACGACACCTTCGGGTTTGAGCTTATTCCGAAGGCTTGTGAGCGTGGCAACCGGATTGACGAGGTGCTCCAGCACGTCGTTGCACAGGATCGCATCGAAGTAGGCGTCCGGCAGCTCGGAGATTTCCTGGTCGGCATTTCCGACGAGGACTCGATCGATGACGGTCCTTGCGCGGTCGGCTGCCTGTGGGTTGGACTCGATGCCCCATACTTCCGCGCCTGTGCGCTCCTTGACGGTCGCGGCGAACACGCCTTCCGCGCATCCGAGTTCCAGCACGCGTTGTACTTGCACCGGCACGAAGGGCAGCATCTCCCGACGCGTGTAGCGGTAATACATGCTGTTACTTGTCGAATCTGTGGTGTTGCGCATCGCTTCCCGTTCTGCTTCGCCAGCCGCCCTGAGGATAGCCCGCCGCAACGCTTTGGGACTGTTAGTCGGAGCTATCCCAAGATGGCTCGACCCACGGCGACGTGGACGTTTCACCAGCGGATGTTACGCGCCGTGACCAGCCAAGACAGCTGAAGATCCCCCCGCCAACGCAGTGAATCAAAACCTCCGGCGCATGTCAATTTTGGGGTAAGACAACGATATCGGCTCCGGCCAGGTAACGTGCCTAACTCATGTGGGGAACGGTTCTCTTCTTCGCCCTTGTCACCGCGACAGAGCCGCAGCGGATGGGGATCGCTGCAATCCTAGTTGGGCTCCGGCGGCCCATGCAGAATCTGTTCGCGTTCTGGCTCGGTCTGATGACATCGGGTATGGCCCTTGCGCTGGCGGGCATGTTCCTGCTTCGCGATTTCTTGATTCCCTTCACCCAACTGCTGAAAACTGCAGCTCACAGTCCGCTAGTTCCCCCGGCAAAGATTATCTGCGGTGTGCTGGCGCTGTTGTTCGCGGTGGCGATCGTCGTGCGCTCCTCGGCGCGTCGCGCCGCACCGGTACCAGTGCCGGTACCAGTGCCGGTGCCGGTGCCGGTCGGCGGTCCCTGCGACTTGGAGGACGGTCGCTGCGGCGTCGAGGTGACGCCGAAAAGACCGACCTTGTTCTCGCGGGTGATGAAGTTCGCGCTCGGGCGGACGTCGTGGAGCACATTGCTTGACAAAGGGTCGGTGAAGCTGGCCTTTATAGCTGGCCTGAGTACATCCGCGTCCCCCCTCGAGTTCTGGGGAACCGTTCTGGCGATCGTGGCCTCCGGAGCCGCTGTCGGCGTTCAACTGAGCGCGTTACTCATGTTCCTGCTCGTGGGATTCGCGATCGCCGAGGTTCCACTTGTTTGTCATCTCGTGTCGCCAGCCAAAACGTTGGTTGTTGTAACGCGGCTGCAAGGTTGGCTGCGTGCTCACCAGCGGCAGATCCTTGTCTTCATCCTCAGCGCGCTCGGCGTCGTGATGGTTTGCGGCGGCGCAACAACGGCCTGAGCTGACCGCGGAACTCGGTGTGCGCCAGGTCCAACGGCATCGTCGCTTGCACAAAGGCGCTCTCGGAGGCGGGTCTCCGGTGTACGGTCATGTTGTGTCCCTTCTGATTACGGTCCCCGTCTACGGGCAGCATGAGTACAGTCATGCCGTCCTCGGCGACTTGGAGCGCGAGGGCGCAGATTTCTTGATCGTCGATAACCGCGGGGACTATCCCAGGATCGGCGATGAGCGGGTCATAACACCGCGGGGAAACCTCGGGTGGGCTGGGGGTAGCGAACTCGGGTTCCGAGTTGCATTCTCGGAGGGCTACTCCCATGCGATGACGCTCAACAATGACACTCGGCTATCCAAAGGGTTTGTCGCAGCGTTGCTCGACTCGCGACTGCCCGATGACGCAGGAGTCGTTGGCCCGTCGATCGACTACGGATTCCCCTGCGCCGAAGCTGAAGAGAAATTATCCGCTGCGGACTATATTCCCAGGCCATTTTATCGAGCCGTGCCGGCCGTAGAAGGAACGGCTCTCATGCTCTCCCGCGAATGCTGGCTGACCATCGGGGGACTCAACCTACACACCTTCGCACGCTATGGATGGGGAATTGACCTCGACCTCGCAGTGCGTGCGCGAGAAGCTGGATACGGCGTCTACATCACCGAGATGGCTTACATCAACCACTTTGGGCACAAGACCGCCAACGCCACGTTCGGCAGACGGCGGTATGAGGTGATGGCCAACGTAGCTAAGGTGCGCGGGATGCGGAAGTTGCATAGCCGTAAGTGGCGTAGGCACGTTCCGCCTGGGACTCTGCCTTCGCCCCAGTGGCGGAAAACCGTTGCGAACGAGACCTATACGAGTATTCGGCTGGGTGACGAGCCTGCCGGGCAGGCCACGCATGACGGACATGCGCGGGCTTGGTCCACCTGATATTGATAGCGGGCCGCTGCAGCAGTTGGCATCACCGACAAAGGATTTGTCGGCGCAGTGCTCGATCGGTATAACCCAGGCCGCGGCGACCACACAAGTCGCTCGCACTCGGCCGATCGTTGTCGAAGTCCAGGGCCGATTCGATGTGACGATGATTGCCGGTGGCGCCGGCGGCCGCCGTGCTGGCGCGTCAAAACAACCCGTTGCGACACCGACATTGACCTTGCCGGACCGCTCTGGCCTGTACTTTTTGGCTACTCCAACAGATAGTGGGGACCATGGCTAAAGGCTTACCGGTCGTTGCGGCCATTCCGAACTTCAATATGGGGGATAGTCTCGGGAGACTCATTCCACAAGTATTGGCGCAGGGCTATGATCGCGTTTTCGTACTCGACGACGCCTCCACCGATCACACCGTCGACGTAGTTAGCGACTTCGGCGATGACGTGCATTTGGTGCGCAACCCGGAAAACAGGGGCGCAGGTGCCAATCGCAACCAGATCATTGACCAGGTCGAGGATGGGGCAATCATCCATTTCATCGACGCCGACATGGACTTGGAAACAGCCGAAATCCCCACGGTCGCGAGGGAACTGTTCGAACGCTATGCCGACCGGGGGGTTGGTTTGATTGGCGGGTTGGTCAGCCGAAAAGATGGTAGCCAAGAGCCGCTTAATTACGGTGCTGTGTTCTCCGTCTGGGGCACGTTGTCGGGTGCGTACGTGGTCGTCGATCGGTACCGGGAAAGACCCCGACTTGCCGCGACTATGGGGCGACTGGCAGCGCCAATCGCGAAAGATTGGCCCAACATCCTTGCTCCGCCTATAGCGGCTCCCGCCTATTGGGTCCATGAGGGGAATATGCTGGTTTACTCCACGGTATTCAGGTCACTCGGCGGCTATGACCCCATACTGCGGTCACACGAAGCGCAGGATCTAGCAATACGTTTGGAGAAGATGGGCGTCAAGCGGCAATTCGACCCGAGTATCAGCGTCATTCATCACCACATCGACGTCAGGGGCAAGAATCGCAGTAAATGGGAGAACAAAGCGGTGGTTTACCTGATCCGCAAGCACGGCCTGGTTCGCTTTCTGACCGAGCGCTAGCGAACGCCGCCGGTGCGGGCTCTGGTATCGGAGGCGGCACGCAGCCCGGTGCGCGTCCGGCTCTGCGGGCTTTTGAACGGATAACCCGACAACCCAAGGTAATGTGACGTCCGTGGTGACGTTTTCGCTTCCCGCTGTGCTGCGCGAGCGCGCTGGTCTGCAGCCCAACGATGCGGCCTTCAGTTATGTTGATTACGAACACGATTGGGACGGCGTTACGGAAACCCTGACGTGGTCGCAGTTGTACCGGCGAACCCTGAATCTTGCTCAGCAGCTCCGGCTTTGCGGCTCGACTGGTGACTGCGCGGTCATTTTGGCACCGCAGGGGCTTGACTACGTCGTTTCTTTTCTCGGCGCGATACAGGCCGGACTTACCGCCGTTCCGCTTTCAGTTCCGTTGGGCGGCGCGAGCGATGAGCGCGTGGGTTCGGTGATGCGTGACGCATCACCCGCTGTCGTTCTCACAACATCTTCTGTCGCAGGCTATCTCGGCGAGTACGTCAAGGCGGAGCCCGGTAAGCCCGCTCCATCAGTCATCGAGGTTGATTTGCTCGACCTCGATTCCGGGAAAGCGCGCCCGGCAAAGGGCGATAGCGCGGCAGACACCGTATACCTGCAATACACGTCCGGATCGACCCGCACGCCGGCTGGGGTGATGATCACGGACACAAACATCCTGACCAACTTCAAGCAGATCAATGCGGACGTCTTCTCGGACCATGGCGGGGTTGCGCCGCCGGACACCGGCATCGTTTCCTGGCTACCGCTGTATCACGACATGGGTTTGTACATGGGAATCATTCTCCCGGTGGTGAACGGGTTCCGCACGGTGCTCACGAGTCCCGCGTCATTCCTGCAACGGCCGGCCCGGTGGATGCAGTTGATGGCAAACAACGGTCGAGCATTTTCAGCGGCGCCGAATTTTGCTTACGAAGTGGCGGCACGCAAAGCGACGGATGAGGACATGGCGGGGGTCGATCTCGGCAACGTGCTGAGCATCCTCAACGGCAGCGAGCGGGTGCAACCCGCGACACTGCAGCGCTTCAGCGAACGGTTCGCCCGTTTCAACCTGCAGGACAAGGTGATCCGGCCGGCATATGGAATGGCAGAGGCTTCGGTGTACATCGCGACCCGGGAAGCGGGCCATCCACCGGAAATCGTGAATTTTGAATCCGAGAAACTGACTGCCGGCCACGCGAGGCGGTGCGCCAGCGGAGTAGGTACACCGCTGGTGAGCTACGGCGTCCCCCGCTCACCGCTGGTGCGCATCGTCGACCCCGAGACCAGGACCGAATGTCCCGCAGGAACGGTCGGTGAGATTTGGGTACAAGGCGACAACGTAGGCACGGGCTATTGGCGCAGACCTGAAGACAGCGAGCATACGTTCGGCGCAACGATTGTCGGCGCGTCGGCCGGCACGCCCGAAACGCCCTGGCTGAGAACCGGAGATTTGGGCTTTTTCTCCGAGGGCGAGCTGTTCATCATCGGCCGGATCAAGGACCTCTTGATCGTGTACGGGCGCAACCATTCTCCCGACGACATCGAGGCGACGATCCAGGAGATCACCCGAGGCCGCTGCGTGGCGATTGGGGTTCCGGATGAGGGCATCGAGAAGCTGGTTGTCATCGTCGAAGCCAGGAAGAAGGGTGACTCGGACGAGGACGCTCTGGACAGACTGGGCCAAGTCAAGCGTGAGATCACATCGGCAATATCGAATGCGCACGGTTTGGGCGCATCGGATGTTCTCCTGGTCGCCCCGGGCTCGCTTCCCATCACCACGAGCGGCAAGGTCAGACGGGCGGAGTGCGTACGGCTCTACCTTGAGGGGGAGTTCAGCCGCTTAGACGCGTAATGCGGTGTTATTGCAGGCCGTTGAGACCAAACAGCGGCAGCGCGTGCTCGGAGGTGTCGTTGCTGATCGCAGGGCAATCCAGCGTGATTTCTTGCTGGGCGCTGGTCAGCTGAGGAAGCAGAATTGGGCGTTTCTTGTGGCCGTTGGTGTGGCCGTTGGTGTGCCCTATGCCATTGACGGCCTTCGGGGCAGCTGATCCCACTTCTCGCTGTGCGTTGGGGCCGAACAGCGGTAGCGCGTGGGTCGGCAGGTCCCCGATCGCCGTAGCCAGCGTCGTGTCTTGCTGAGCATCCGTCAGGCGATGCGGCCGGCCATTAACACTGACACTGAGGCTGAACAGCGGGAGCGCGTGGTCGCCGAGAAGCTCGTCGCTTGCGTGCCCATTGTGAAGCTTGGGGGGAGTCGGCTTGGCTGTCGGTGCTAGGGAAACCGGTGGGGCAACGGCGACGTCAGTCTTGCGGCCAAAGCCGTCCTTAAGCCGGCGTATCCGTGCTGGTAAAACGGTTTTCGGTGTTCGTCTCCGCCCGCCCCTGCGCTGCGGTTCGCGTGCTCCCAAGCGGGAGGGCCACCAGTTTGCCTGACCGATCAGCGCGGCCAGGGCCGGCACCGTGATGGTGCGGACCAGGAACGTGTCGAGCACGATTCCGATGCCGATGATGAAGCCGGCCTCGGACATCATGCTCATGCTGGCGGGCACCAGGCCGAACATCGAGGCGGCGAAGATCAGCCCCGCCGACGTGATCACACCGCCGGTCGAACCCACCGTGCGGATGACACCCACGCGCACACCGTTCGGTGACTCGTCACGGATCCGGGAGATGAGCAGCATGTTGTAATCGGCACCGATCGCGACCAACAGAATGAAGGTCAGTCCGGGAAGACTCCAATGCAATTCCTTGCCGAGAATCAATTGGAAGACAATGACGCCGATCCCCAGCGCCGACAAGAACGACACCAGCACCGAACCGATCAGGTATAGGGGCGCAACGATCGCTCGCAACAGGACGACCAAAATCAGAAACACGATGATGATGGTCGTGAAAACAATGAACAGGATGTCGCCGTTGTAATAGTCGCGGTTGTCCCGAAGCCCCGTCGGAACTCCCGCCAGCGATATTGTGGCGTCCGACAACTCGGTATTCGGTTGGGCCGAGCGCGCGGCCGCGACGATCTGATTTACCTGATCCATGGCGGCGGTAGTGAACGGCTGCAGCGCGCTTTGCACAAAGTACCGCGCCGCATGTCCGTCGGGCGATAAGAAAATCTGGGCGGCTTTCTTGAACTCGTCCGCGGTCAGCACCTGTGGGGGAATATTGAAGCCCGCCATCGACGGCTTCTCCGCGTCGCGCTTCATCCCCAACAGGAATGACGACGCCTCGTTGAGGCCCGATCCCAACCTCTTGGTCTGATCGACGAGCGCTTGCACACCATCGGCAATGGCCCGGCTGCCATCGGCGAGGGCGTTGGCGCCTTGTTGCATTTGGGTTATCCGGGACTGTAGTCCGTTGGTAGACCGCACGGCGGCTACGGCTTGGTTCAGCGATGTCTGCAGCCGACCCAACGTGTAGTCGATGGTCTGCATATCTCGGGTCGACTGCAGGTTACGAGCGAGGTCGGCAAGGCTGCTCAGGGTCCCGTTGGATTGCGCGTTGACCAGAGCTTGTAGCTCGGCCCGCGAGCTCGCACAGGACGGATCGGCGGAGCAGACCGGACTGGTATTCAACGCGTTCAGCATCGGGTTGGCCCAGGCGGCGGTGTTTGCGACATCAGCCATATTCGCGCTGAGAGCATCGCCGAGTGACCGCATTCGCCCGACGAGTTTGGCGGTCTGGTCAATCTGGTTGAGCGTCTTGTCCCCGCCCATCGCAGCTTCCATGGCCGAGAGAGCTGTAACCAGCGCGGTGACGCTGCCGACGGCTCCGTTGACCTGCCCCCGCACCATGGCGAGCGCGTCCGCCAATTGATGCGCGCCGTTGGCCAGCTTGTCCAGGTCGGCCCCGTGGTCGTGGATCAGGGAGGAGGCGTCATCGAGTTTGCCGCCGACCTCGCCGGCCTGATAGGACACCTTGGTCTGCTCCAGCGGTCCACCGTTGGGACGGGTCAGGCCCCGCACCATCGCGATGCCGGGCACTTGGGTTATCCGCTGCACCATCTGCTCGAGGTCGGCAAGGGCGGTGGGTGTCCGCAAGTCGCGCGATGACGTGATTAACAGCACCTCGGGAGTCATTGCGTTCGGCGGGAAATGCCGATCCATCGCGGCAAATCCTTGCACGCTCATTGCGGAATCGGGGATCGATTTGAGGTCGTCGTAGTTGAAGCGCACCAGGCTCACGCAACTGGCCAGGATCATGAGCACAATCGCACTCGCGACCAGATGGATCCGAGGCCGGCGCACAACGCGTGTGCCGGTCTTCCGCCAGAAACGGGTGGTCAGGTCGCGTCGCGGCTTGATCCAGCCACGCCGCCCGGCCAGCACGAGGATCGCGGGAAGCAGCGTCACCGCAGCCAGGAATGCCACCGCGATCGAGATTGAAATCGCCGGGCCGACCGTCGAAAACACACCCAACTTGGCGAAAACCATCGCGATAAAGGTGATCGCCACAGTGGCCGCGGACGCGGCGATGACCTTGCCGATGGACATTAAGGCATTCTTGACCGCTTGATCCGAATCCATGCCGAGTCGCACGTAGTCGTGATAGCGGCTGACCAGAAACACCGCGTAATCGGTTCCTGCCCCGACCAATACCGCAGTCATCAACATGATGGTCTGAATGCCCATGGGTAGGCCGACTTCGGTTAGCCCGGACAAAACGCCTTGCGCGGTCACCAAGGACAATCCGATCGTGGCCAACGGCACCAACATGGTGACGAGGTTTCGGTAGATCACCAACAAGATGAGCAGCACCAGGAGCCCGGTGCCGATCTCGACCAGATGCGCGTCGTGCTCGCCGAGCATGGTCATGTCGGCGGTTGTTGCCACGCCCCCGGCAAAGTGGGCGGTCAGCGTGGATCCCGCAAGGGTCTTGTTGACGATCTGATAAACGTGCTGGTATGTCGCTAAAGTTTCGGGCGCGGCTACGTCACCGGGCATGTTGATCGGCAGATTCCAGGCCTTGTTGTCCTTGCTGGCCAGAATTTCGCGCATGGGCGGTGCGCTGATGAAATCCTGTACCAACATTTTGTCCTGCGTATCCTGGTGCAGGTTGTCGATCAGTGTGCGATAGGTCGCCTCGTCGGCGGGTCCCAGGCCGTTCTCATCGGTCAATATGACCATTAATTGAGAGCCCGCTCCCGTTTCATGGAACGCATTGTTCATCGCCCTGGAGGTGACCATTGTTGGCGCATTGTCGGGTAACGGGGGTAACTGTTTTTGTGCAGCGATTTCCGGCAACGGGGGCAATGTCAGCATCAATACCGCTGCGAGCGCTATCCAGAACGCAATGACTAAAATTGGCCAGCGCGCGACAAAATCGCCTAACCGCTGGAAGATCCCCCCCGCGGCTACGTCAGTTGTGTCCATCTGGCGTGACACCCGTCGACTCTACAATTAACCCAAGATTCGCGTGACCTAATCACGCAGGCCTCACGAACTACTTATATGATGCCGTCCGAAGATGGCGAGATGCGGATCTGGGACGACCGTGCCATGATAGCGGCTGAATGGGACAGCCGGTCCGGTTCGGGTGAGCCGGCGCGGCTGGGGCCAAGTTCCAGGACAAACGTGCCAGTTCGTGGGCCGTTTAGCAGCATCGGGGGTGATCAGTGTGAGCCGGCATGCCGAATCGGGTGCGACGACCACCCAGCTTCATTCGGAGCGCGTGCACAAGCCGGCTTGCCCCATTCGACCCCACTTGAACACCCGTAGAGGCTGGTCAGGGCCGTCGCGCGGCAATTCGGCGGTTGCCCAAAAAAGTCAGCCGCGGCGGGGTAGCGTTCTCCATGTGGGGCACCACGGGTCTCTGGGGATGCTGGACCACGCCAGATCGTTTGGGGAGCGAAATCGACGGTCCCCTGGTCGTGCGGCGGCCCATGGTTAATCCGCTCGTGCTGGACGACTCCGTAGCTGCAGTTGGTCACGGCGGGTCCGCGATGGCCGTCCCCGAGGATAGCGGGGCCCGGTCGACCGCCGTTATACAGCCGAGATCGGTGGCCTTTTCGCGGCTGCCGGTCGGCGTTCGGTGTTTGCTGAAAGGAAAGTATTCGGGGGCCAGCTGTGGCAAGGTGTTCGACGGGGGTTTGCTGGCCGGAACTTCGATGTCGAGCGGCGTGATTTCTCCCAAAAAATTCATTTTGGAAAAATCGCCGAGCTAGCCAGGTAAACTTGCAATCCACACACGCGTAATTGGCTGCTGGGAAGCAGGGGAGGGTCGATGTTCGCGATAAATGGAATCCACGACTGGGGGAGTCCGCCGCCCGGTGAACTCGTCACGTGGAACCCATCGCCTGTGACTCTCGCCAAGGTCCGGGAAGCGCCGGAAAGCGCCGTGCCCATCAGCTATCAGCAAGCCCAACATCTTCGTGGCTATAGCGAATATGCGGCCCGCGGCAGCGAAATGGCCCGGCTGTTCATTTTGTCCTGGGACATACCCGGCCGCTGTGATATTCGAGCGATGACTCACGTCATCAACACATATCTTCGTCGCCACAATACCTTCCACAGTTGGTTCGATTTCAACGAGACGGGGCGCATCGTCCGGCGGACGATCAGCGACCCGAAGGATATTAAGCTAGTTCCGACCAAGCATGGCGAGATAACCCCCGAAGACTGGCGGAAACACGTATTAGCTACGCCTGATCCGTTCCGGTGGGATTGCTTCCATTTTGGAGCTATTCAGCGCGAGGACCACTTCACGTTCTATGCGAGCGTCGATCACGTCCACACTGATGCGGTGCTCGTGGGTCAGGTGTTGGTCGAGGTCCACATGATGTACGACGCACTGGCGAAAGGCGCGGCACCGATCCAGCTGCCCGAAACCGGAAGCTACGACGATTACTGCATCTGGCAGCAGGAATATCTGTCCGCGCTGACCATGGAGTCGCCGGGCGTGCGCGCTTGGGTCGAGTTCGCACAGAACAATGGCGGAACCCTGCCACACTTCCCGCTGCCCCTGGGCGCGCCATCGGTGCCCGCTACCGGCGACCTGCTCACGGTGCGGCTGCTGGACGGCGCGCAAACAGAGCGGTTCGAAATCGCATGCGTAGAAGCTGGCGTGCGCTTCAGTGGTGGCGTATTTGCCTGCGCTGCGATCGCGGAGCATGAGTTGACCGGCGCTGACACATATTACGTGGTTACTCCCATTACTACGCGTCGCAACGCAGCCGAATTCGGCACAACGGGTTGGTTCACCGGTTTGGTTCCAATTACGGTTCCTATTCCCGCAGCTTTCCCTGATATAGCGCGCGCCGCCCAGGCCTCTTTTGATTCAGGCGCTGACCTGGCGAATGTGCCTTTCGATCACGTGTTGGACATGGCGCCGGCCAGTCTGGGGCTCAAGCGGCCCAAGCTGGGCGTTCCGATGATTTCCTACATCGATACCGGGGTTCCACCCCTTTCTCCCGAAATCATCGCTCAATGGGACGCATTGAACGGCAAACTTCACATGGACGCCAGGGCCGCGAATCAAATCGGGATGTGGGTGAATCGGAGCGAGAACGAGACCGCGGTAACGGTCATGTTCCCGGACAACGTCGTGGCCCGCGAATCAATAGTCCGGTATATGGACGCGATGAAATCCGCCTATGTCCGCGTCGCTGAGGGCCGCGAGGCCCTGGTGCCGTTCGCCGATGTGGCCCAGTTTGACCTGAAACTGGCGTGATCACGCGGGACGACCGGGCTTGATCACGTTGGGATGAGAAGGGGGCGAGGCGATGACTGAACGCGCGCTTGCACGGCCGGACAATCGGCTTTCATTCACGGATCAAGCCATGTTCCTGTGGCTACGTGCTTCCGGTGAAGAGCCGGCCATGCAGATCGTGTGGATTTATGAGCACCCTGTCAACTTCGACGAGCTAAGGCGTTTTACCCACAGCGGCTGTCAAACGTCGTTGGGACGGCTGCGGATCGAACGTTCGCCACTGCCCTTCGGCCGGCATCGGTGGGTCCTAAGTGACCCGCCGCCGTCGACCTTTGATATCGCCAAGTGCGCTCGCCCACGCGCTGAGCTCACCGACTGGGCGGATGAACGCGTCCAACTGCCTATCGATCCGGAATACGGGCCCGGTTGGCGTATGGGAGTCGCTCCATTTACGGACGGTTCGACGGCGGTCAGCATAGTGATCTCGCACTGCCTGATAGACGGCCTCGGAGGCCTGTCGACGCTCACCGACGTGATCAAGGGCAACCGCATCGATTCTGACTACCCGCCCACAGGTTCGCGCACGCGACGGCGGGCGATGGTTTCGGATGCCCGTGAAACCCTACAGGGCGGACCCGAGGTTGCCCGGGCGCTTGGCGCCGCGGCAAGAATGGTCTTTCGTCACCGGCATGACTTTGTCCGACCGAGGGCATCGCGACCCACCCCAACCGTAAAAGCCGGCACCGATTGCAATGTTGTCGTGCCTGCTATCGCGATCTACGTCGATCTCGACGATTGGGATGCCCGGGCGAAGGCCCTTGGCGGAAACGCTCATTCACTGGTCGCCGGGTTCGCCGCGAAACTCGGCGAACGCGTCGGGCGCCAGCGAGCCGACGGCAGCGTCACGCTGCTCATCCCCACCAGTGACCGCACTCAGGACGATTCGCGTCAAAACGCAGCGGCACTTGCGAACATCAGCATCGACCCATCGCACCTCACCACAGATTTGTCCGCCACCCAGGTCAACATCCGCCATGGACTGAAGTCGGCGCGGGAGGTGCCAGATCAGCCGTTGGATCTCCTTCCGATGGTCCCGTTCATCCCGAAGCGAGTGGTGAAAGCATGCGGCGACGTGATCTTCGGCTTCTCCGCCGACCTTCCCGTGTCCTGCTCCAATCTCGGCGAACTCGACCCCGCATTAGCACGTCTTGACGGCACTGAGGCCGAGTACGTGATGTTACGAGGGGTAGACCGACGCATAACGCGACAGGCCCTCGAGGAAAAGCGCGGCGTACTCACCCTGGTGGCTGGACGCATCAGCGGCAAGATGTCCATCAGCATCATTGGCTATCAGCTCGGCGGACAGAACTCGAAGGCCCATCTGCGTGAGCTTGCGGCCAAGACGCTGGCAGAGTTCGATCTGACCGGCGTCATCGACTAGCAGGCGGACCGGATGTCCAAAGGCGTTGCGCGCCCGGACAATTATCTTGCGTTCTTCGACCAAGCGACGTTTCTCTTGGAATGTGCCACCGGCCGTTCGCAACTCGCGCAGGCCGTCTGGGTGTATGAGCACCCAGTCGACTTGGATGGGCTGAGGCGGTTTCACCGCAATCTAGGTCACGGTTTGTTGGGACGGCGGATCGAGCGTTCGCCGTTGCCCTTCGGGCGCTATCGGTGGGTTTCATCTCTGGGGCCGTCGTCGGACCTCGATATCGCCGAACGCGCCCGTCCCCGTGCTGAGCTCATCGACTGGGCGGATGAGCGGGTACAGCTGCCGATCGATCCAGAACGGGGACCCGGTTGGCATCTGGGAGTGCTTCCGCTTACCGACGGTTCGACGGCAGTCAGCCTCGTAGTTTCGCACTGTCTTGTCGACGGCTCGGGGATCGCTGCGACCATCGGCGATGCGATCAACGGCAACGTCCATGATTTTGGCTACCCACCACCACGTTCGCGCAGTCGATTGCGTGCGGTGGTTTCCGATGCCCGTCAAACCGTGCAGGACGCACCCGAGGCTGCCCGGGCGGTTGTCGGTATCGCGAAACTGCTACTGAGTCGCCGGCAAGATACTGCCGGACCGGCTGCACCGCGACCCGCCGCGGTCCCGTCAGATGACTCCAATGTTGTGATCCCCGCGACCTCAATCCGCGTCGATCTTGACGACTGGGATGCTCGCGCGAAACTCCTTGGCGGAGTCAGTTACTCGCTGCTTGCTGGGTTCGCCGCGAAACTTGGCGAACGGATGGGACGTTGCAGTGCCGACGACGGCGCGGTTACCCTGCTCGTCCCGATCACCGACCGCGCCCCGGAAGATACGCGTGCGAACGCAATTTCGTTTGCATCCGTCAGTGTCGACCCAGCGCAGGTAACGACGGATCTGTCCGGCATTCGAGTTCTGCTCACGCAAGCGTGGTGGGCGTCGCGGGAGGCGTCTGACCAGTCGGGACAGCTGCTCGCGGTGACCCCGTTCGTACCGAAACGAGCGGTGACGCGAACGGCCGATCTGCTGTACGGCTTCAACGCTCTCCCGGTGGTCTGTTCCAATCTCGGTGACCTCCCCCCCGAAGTAGGCCGCCCTGATGGCACCGACGCCGACCACCTCATGCTGCGGGGGGTAGACCACAACGTGACGCGCAACTACATCGAAAGCGTGAACGGCCAACTTGTCGTAGTGGGAGGACGCCTGGCGGGGAAGATGTCCTCCCACTACGACAAGTTGGCC
>Ga0210396_10002753_pt1 | contig 17731 bp, 14 predicted proteins | sample IncBWH17OmetaG_FD_155466 | JGI IMG/M metagenome (GOLD analysis project Ga0210396, IMG submission 155466) | Forest soil microbial communities from Barre Woods Harvard Forest LTER site, Petersham, Massachusetts, United States - Inc-BW-H-17-O ... | reverse complement strand
GGGTGAGCGTGCAGCACGGCCTCGATCTCGGCGGGCGCGACCTGGAAACCCCGGACCTTGATCATCTCCTTGGCCCGGTCGGTGATCCGCAGCCAACCGCCGGTGTCTAAATATCCGACATCACCGGTGCGATACCAGCCGTCGCACAACGCATCTCGCGTTGCCTCGCACGGCAGATAGCCGGCCATCAGCGAGTCCGACCGCGCCTGGATCTCGCCGACCTCACCCGGGCCGACCGGCTCGCCGGTCTGCAGCGACACCACCCGCACCTGCACGCCCGGGACCGGTTGCCCAACCGAATCGAGCCGGGCGCCGTCAAGCGGGTTGCAGGTGATGACCGGCAGCTCGGTGGTGCCATACGCGGGAACCCAACCGACGCCGGTGCGCTTTGTGACGGTCTGGGCGACGCTTTCGCTGACCGGGGTCGCGCCCCACATGATGAACCGCAGCGACGAGAGGTCGTAGGACTCCAGGTGCGGGTGCGACGCGATGGCCAAAGCGATTGGTGCGACGGCCATCTCGACGGTGATTCGGTCGGCTTGGATGTGCTGCAGGATTCGGTCGATGTCGAACCGGCGGTGCAACCGCATCCATACGCCGGTCTGCAGTGCCGTCACGATGTTCAGCAAGCCGAGGATGTGCGACGGCGGCGTGGCGATCTGGATTCGGTCGCGCGGGGTCAAGCCCAGCGCGTCACGCCAATGGCGAACCGCGGCGTGCAACGACGCATGGGTGTGCCGGACGGCCTTGGGCAGACCGGTCGTGCCCGAGCTGAACGCCAACACGGCGTCAGCATCCGGCGGCGGTGAGCCGAACAACGCTTCGCCTGGCGAGATCGGCTCGTCGAGATGCAGCATCGGCAGCAGTTCCGACAAGACCGCATGGTCGCCGACGGCGTGCGACGGATTCGTCAACGCCAGCGCGTGCTCGACTTCGTCGCGCTTCCAGGCGGGACTGATCAGCACGACGGTCGCGGCCAGCCGCCAGATCGCGTGCAACGCGACGATGAACTCGGGGCGGTTGGAGGCCATCAACGCCACCCGCGCACCAGCCGTCACGCCACGTTCGCCCAGGCTCGCTGCCAGCCCGTCAGCCAGCGCTTTGAGCTGCGCGAGGCTGTAGTGGCGGTCTTCGAATACGAGCGCAGTCGGCCCACGCGGCGGCGACAACCCGCGCTGCGACATGAAGGACATTGAGAACACCCTATCGTTTTGAGAGAATAGTATTCTCTGAAGTGAAGAACGCAAAGTGTGGAGGGTGCGGGCATGACGGAACGCCACGTGTTCCAGCAGGCCACGGTGACTCGGATCATCAAGGAGACGGCCGACACCCGCAGCTATGTGCTCGCCCCACACGAGCAGCCGTTTGGCTATCGCGCCGGCCAGTTCTGCACATTCCGGGTGACGGTCGACGGCGAGGAGCTGTATCGGTCGTATTCGATGTCGAGCGCACCGGAGACCGACAGTGAGCTGATGACCACGGTCAAGCGGGTCACCGGCGGCAAGGTATCCAACTGGATCGTCGACAACGTGGTCGAGGGCGACGAGCTGACCATGACCAGAGCCGCGGGAACCTTCGTCTTGAGTCCAACCTCGGTGCCGCTGCTGGCCTTTGCCGGCGGCAGCGGCATCACGCCGATCCTGTCGCTGACCAAGAGCGCGCTAGCGACCACGGACCGGGCGGTGCGGATCCTGTGCGCCGACCGCGACCGGACGTCGGTGATCTTCGAGGCGGCCATCGACGAACTCGTCCAGCGTTATCTCGACCGGCTGTCCGTGGACCGCCATATCGATGCTGAGCACGGGCTGTTGAACCCCGATGCGGTCACGAGGTTCGTCGGCGGCGATACCGATCCCGAATGCTATGTGTGCGGCCCCGAAGGCTTCATGGCCGTGGTGCGCTCCGCGCTGCCGGATGCGGCGCGAGTCCTGGTCGAGGACTTCGACGCATCACCACCGGTCAAAGGGCCTGCATCCGAAGTGGCCGCCGACAGCGCCGAGGCTGGGGGCACGGTGACGATCCACCTCGAGCGCAAGAAGGTGTCGGTGCCGCAGGTCGCCGGCGAGACGCTGCTGGAAACGGCGCGGCGGGCCGGACTGTCGCCGCCGTTCAGTTGCGAGGCCGGCAACTGTGGGACGTGCATGGCCAGGCTCACCGAGGGCAGCGCCACCATGCGCACCAACGATGTGCTGGAAGAAGACGAGCTCGCCGACGGTTATATTTTGACGTGTCAGGCGGTGCCCGACACAACGTCGGTTGTCGTGGTTTACGAGTAGCCCCGCACTGCAGCGGCGTAAGGAATAACCGGGCTGGAACGGACTTTCAATCATGACCGACCTTTCAGCCTTCGCTGATCTCGCCGCCGCCGATCACGGGCTTATCGTGTTCACCACCTTGCGCCGCGACGGCAGTGCCCAGGCGTCGGTGGTCAACGCCGGGGTCATGCCACACCCGCTGACGAGTGCGCCGGTGGTCGCACTGGTGGCCATCGGGGGCGCGCGCAAGCTGGCGAACCTGCGCGCCGACCCGCGGACCACCGTCGTAGCCCGCGCCGGTTGGCAGTGGGCCACGGTGGAAGGTTCGGCCCAGCTGATCGGTCCTGATGACCCCCACCCGGAGGTGGACGAGGAGCGGTTGCGGCTCCTGCTCCGCGAAATCTTCACGGCCGCAGGCGGAACCCACGACGACTGGGACACCTACGATCGGGTGATGCGCGAGCAACGTCGCACCGCCGTGCTGATCTCACCCACCCGCGTTTACGCCAACCCCGCGTCGGATTAGCCGAACGGTGGTGCTCCGCTAATCCGTTTGCACCACAACACCATCTGGTTAGGGTCGTCGAAAGCCCACTACGGCTGCGGGCCGCCGCCGTATGCTGGGCGGATGCCGCAACAAGTGTTGCGTGAACGTCTGATCGAGCTCGAAGTCCCGCCCGAGGACATGGCACGCGGTCGAGCACTCCGGAAGAATGTTCCACGGCGGGCCCTTGCCCAGTTGAATCCCGCCAGGCGATCGGCAACCGAAATCTTGGTCGCCCAAAACACCGACCGGCTGCCCGAACTTGTCCCACTGCGGTTCGCGCGCATGCTTGTCGATCCCTTTTCTTTCTATCGCGGTTCGGCGGCGGTGATGGCCGCCGATCTGGCGTCAGGCCCGTCGAGCGGGATCGAAGTCATGTGCTGCGGCGACGCTCACATCTCGAATTTCGGGTTGTACGCCGCACCGCATCGCGAAATTGTCTTCGACCTCAACGATTTTGACGAAGCTGCGGTGGCGCCCGCCGAGTGGGACGTCAAGCGCCTGATCACCAGCGCGATCATCGGAGGCAGACATGCGGGTTATCCTGCCAAGGCCATCCGGCGCTGTGTGCGAGAGTCGTTGGAGGGTTACCGTTCGGGTCTGCACGCCATGCTCGACATGGACGTTCTGGACCGGTACTACCTGCGCGCGGAACCCGAGAACTACACCGCAAAGGTATCCAAGGGCTTGCAAGCGGCGTTCAAGCGGACGACGTCGCGGGCCCGCACCCGAACGTCGGCGCGTGTCTTCAAACAAACCGTGGAGACCGGGCCGGACGGCACCCCGCGCCTGCGGGAAGCGCCGCCGATTCTCCAACACGTTGCCGGCGAAACCGAAGACCGATTGCTCCACTCAGTCGGCGAGTATCTGGCCGCAGTCCCGACCGACATCGCGGTGCTGCTGTCGCACTTTCGGGTCACCGATGCCGCGCTGCGGGTGGTTGGCGTCGGCAGCGTCGGTACCCGGTGTTACTTGGTCATCTTGGTCGGCCCCAATGGCACGCCGCTGGTCCTACAGATCAAGGAAGCCAATCGATCCGTCCTCGAGGAGTTCGGTGGCTGGCGCCAGCCGGATACGCTGAAAACTGCTGTCGCGATGAAGGGGCAGGGCGTACGTGTTGTCGACGGCCAGCTGATACTGCAGGCAATGTCGGATGTGTTCCTCGGGACAACATGCAACGACGGCCGCGACTACTACGTCCGTCAATTCCACGACATGAAGGGCACCATCGAAACAGAAGGCATGTCGCCTTCCACCTTCACTGAGTACGTCACCGCTTGTGCGGTTCTGCTGGCGCGGGCGCACTCACAGAGCGCAAATGCATCGACACTGCGCGGATACGTCGGCACCAGCGACACGGTATGCGAGGCCGTCGCCGAGTGGTCCAACACGTACGCCGACAAGTCCCTTGACGATTTTCATCAACTGCGCGCCGCTGCCGCCGCCGGCGACATCGAGGTCGCCGACGATCCCGTTCAATAACGGCTGGGTCTCGATGCGTCCGCCGCGGCGGTGAACGGGGCCGGCAGGCAAACGCCCACCCGCCCCAGCGATTGGCAAGCCGTCACTGTTGGAAGTAGTGGCCCGCGTCGAGATCCTCGATGAGGCCAGCACCGTCGGGATGCCAGTCGAGCACTTTCTGCGTCAGGGCGCTTGATGTCGGATTGTCCAGGGATCCGAAGACCGAAAGGAATCCGAAGTGCTCATAGGCTTCTTCGGCGGAGATGCTCGCCACCGGCAGATCCAGGTGACGGCCGATGAGGGCCGCGATCTCACGGAACGGCACGCCTTCGTCGGCGACACCATGCAACCTGGTCCCCGCGGGAGCCGCCTCGACCGCAAGCCGGTACAGGCGCGCTGCATCGAGCGTGTGGACGGCGGGCCACCGGTTGGAACCGTCGCCGACGTAGGCGGAGACGCCTTTCTCACGGGCGATGCCGATCAGCCGGTGGGCGAAGCCGTGGTGATCGAGTGTGCTGTGCACCAGCGGCGACAGCCGGACGACGGACGATCGCACGCCGCGTTCGGCCATCGCGATGGTCGCATTCTCCGAGTCGATCCGCGGACCGCCCTCGGCGACATCGTTTTCCGTCGCGGTCCGTCCTTGCGCGACTCCCGCGAGCAATAGGGTGCCGGAGGTGTTCACCAGTGGTCGGCCGGAACCCGCGAGCACCTCGCCCATTGCGTTGACGACATGCAGGTCAGTCTCGGCGGCACCCACGAAGTCGTTGTCGAAGTCGTCTCGATAGGCGAGGTGAATGACGCCGTCGGCTGCCGCGGCGGCCGCCCGGAGGCCGTCGAGATCGCCGAGGTCGCCCCGGTGCACCTCAACGCCCTTGGCCGTCAGCGCCGCGGCGGAGCTGTCCGAACGGGCCAGGCCGGTGACCCGGTGGCCGGCCTCGAGGAGTTCGTCGACGACGGCCGAACCGATGTGTCCGCTCGCGCCGGTAACAAAAACGTGCATGGGTTTCAGATCCCTTCTGATTGGCGTTCGATGCCGTCAAGTCAACGAGCGGCTTGGCCGAGTGTCCAAGATCTATTCCATATGACGCGATGCAGTTTAGGCATCACCACAGCTCATAAGGGCTATATACGGATCTGGTATTTAGCAGCCCACTACAATCGGTGCATGACTGACTCGACATCGCCGGTGGTGGACCTCGACCTGCGACTGGTCGGGTACTTCGTTGTGGTGGCCGAGCACCGGCACTTCGGCCGCGCGGCCAGCGCATTGCGCGTTGCGCAGCCGTCGCTGAGTCGGCAGATTCGCCGCCTGGAACATCAGCTGGGCGTCCGACTTTTGGACCGCACACCGCAAGGCACCCGGCTGACCGAGGCGGGCGAGGTGTTCCTGCCGCGGGCCAAGGCGCTGTTGCGTTCGGCGGCCCAAGCCGCGGCGCAGGCCCGGGCCGCGGCCCAGCCCAGCCGCGTCATCATCGGCTACACGACGGGCATGATCGTCACCCCGGCGGTGCGCGAGTTGCGCCGCGAGCACCCGGACGCCGACGTCCAAGTCTCGCACCTGGACTGGGACGAGGCGCGCGATGCGCTCCTCGGCCATCGAGTGGACGCGGTGGTGACCCGCCTGCCGTTCCCGACCGACCAGCTACGCGTGACGGTCCTCTACGACGAGCCCCGGGTGCTGGCCGTGCCCATCGACCATCGCCTCGCGGGCAGGGAATCCGTCACCCTCGACGACATCGCCGACGAGCCCATGCCGCGGGTGCGGCACTCCGATCCGGCGTGGAGTGCGTTCTGGCGCATCGATCCTCGTCCCGACGGACGCAGGGCACCCGACGGTCCGCTCATCGACGCGCTCGAGGACAAGTTCGAACTCATAGCTTCCGGGCAGGCGGTGGCCATCACAGCCGGCTTCCACGGCAACAGCGTGCGCCCCGACATCACCACGGTCCCTTTGGAAGGCGTCGAGCCCAGCCACGTCGTCTTGGCGACCCGCACCGCGGATCGCAGCCGATTGGTGGCGGCGTTCCGCAAACTCGCCGAAGCCCACCTCACCGGCCCTCGTCAGGCGTCAGTCAGCTTCGGCGGCGGGCGGTAGTCCGGCTGGTAGCCGGCAACCCGGATCGGGTTGCCCACCAGGCGGAAATCACCTGCGGTGACCACGATTTCCGGTGTGGCCGCCAACGCCTCGGGGAGAGTGCGCACCGCCGCCGCGGGCACCCCCAGCGGACGCAGGCGCGCTTCCCAATTGGCCGCGGTGTCGGTCGCGAGCACGGCCGTCACCGAGGTGAGAACCTCGTCGCGACGCGACACCCGTTCGGCCATCGTCTCGAACCCGGTGATGTTCGCTTCATTGGCAAAGGACTTCCAGAAGCCGTCATGGGTGATGAACAACGCCAGGTAGCCAGATTTCGTCGGGAACATCTGCGCTGGGACGTAATACGAGTGGGCGCCGAACGGTCGGCGCCGGGGCTCGATGCCGCTGTTGAGATAGGCGGATGCGTGGTAGTTCAACTGGGACAGCATCACGTCCCGCAGCGACACATCGACTTGCCCGCCGCGCCCCGAGGTGATTTGGGCCAGCAGCCCGAGTGCAGCCGCCATCCCGGTGGAGTTGTCCGCCGACGAATAGCCGGGCAGCGTCGGCGGCCCGTCCGGCTCACCGGTGAGGGCGGCTATCCCGGTGGCGGCCTGGATGACGTAGTCGAAGGCCGGGTCATCGCCGTTATCCAACCCGAAGCCGGTGATCGCCACGCAGACGATGCGCTCGTTCCACCGTCGCAGCGACTGGTAGGTCAGCCCCAGCCGGATGATCGCCGACGGCTTCAAATTCACCAGCAGCGCATGGGATTCCGCGACAAGCCGCCCCAGCTCTCGTTGACCCTCGCCCGCGTTCAGGTCCAGGCAGACGCTGTCCTTGTTGCGGTTGAGGCTGGCGAAGTCGCTGTCGGAGACCCGCCGCGAGATCTCGCCGCCGGGCGGCTCGATCTTGGTGACCTGGGCGCCGAGGTCGGCAAGCAGCATGGTGGCGTATGGCCCGGCCAGCATGGTTCCGACCTCGAGGATCTTGATCCCCGCCAGCGGGCCCGTCATCGCACTTCGGCGCCGAGTGCCGCGATGACTTCTCGGGTGCGGCGTTTCGACGCGACCAGCTCGTCGCGGTTGTCGCCGATTGGCAGCAGCCGCACCGACAGGTCGGTGACTCCGGCGTCGGCGAACCGGCGCATCCGCGCCAGAATGGCCTCCTCGTCGCCGGCCGCGCAAATGTCGCCGACATCGCGCGCATCGCCGTACTCCAGCAGCCGCTGATAGTTGGGCGAGACCTCGGCTTCTCCCAGGATGCGGTTGGCGCGCTCGCGGGCCGCGTCGACTTCGCTTGCCGTGCAAAGGCAAACGGGTATTCCCGCGACGATGCGTGGCGCCGGACGGCCGGCGTTGTCGGCGGCCTTGGTGATCCGTGGCACCACATGCTCGGCGACGGACCGCTCGTCGGCCATCCACAGCACGGTTCCGTCGGAACGCTCCCCCGCCAGCGACAGCATCACCGGACCCAGTGCGGCGACGAACACCGGCAGCGGCGCCACCGGGCTGAGATCCAGCGGATTGTGCACGGTGAAAGTCTCGTTCACGACGTCGATCGGCCCCGGGCCGTGGAACGCCGCATCCAGCACTTCGAGATAGTCGCGGGTGTAGGCGGCAGGCCGCTCATAGGGCAATCCGAGCATGTCGCGGATGATCCAGTGATGCGAGGGCCCCACCCCGAGCGCCAACCTGCCTCCGGCGGCGGCATGCACGGACAGCGCCTGCCGCGCCAACGCGATCGGGTGTTGCGCCTGCAACGGCACGACCGCGGTGCCCAGCTCGATGCGGCTGGTGCGGGTCGCCATCAGCGCGACCGCCGTCAGCGCGTCGAAGTCGTTGGGAACCTGCGGAATCCAGGCGGTGTCCATCCCCGCCGCCTCGGCCCACTCGATATCGGCGAGCAGTTTGCTGACCTTGCGCGCGGAATCGCCACGCTCCGCACCGATCATTACTCCGAGGCGCACGGTTCCACTGTTCCCTTCAGGTCAGGTTCGGGGTTGCTGCCAGTAAGACTGCGGATCTCGCGGACCAGCGCGTCGAGCGATGTGCCGGTGGGGAATACCGCGGCGGCGCCGGCGGTCAGCAGCTTGGGCACGTCAGCCTCGGGTATTGTTCCGCCGACCACGACGGCGATGTCGGCGGCGTCGGCGGCGCGCAACGCCTCGATGGTGCGGGTGGTCAGCGCGACATGGGCACCGGAGAGGATGCTGAGCCCGACGACCGCCACGTCTTCCTGGACGGCGATCGACGCGATGTCTTCGATGCGCTGCCGGATGCCGGTGTAGATCACCTCAAAACCGGCGTCGCGCAGGGTACGGGCGACGATCTTGGCGCCGCGGTCATGACCATCCAGGCCGGGCTTGGCCACCAGAATCCGCACGGCCATCTAGAACACCACCGGCTGCTGGAACTCGCCCCACACCGCTTTGAGCGTGCCGACCATCTCACCGACCGTGCAGTAGGCGTTGGCGCAGTCGATCAACTGATGCATCAGATTCTCGGTTCCCTCGGCGGCACGCGAGAGCGCGGCAAGACTGGATGCCACGGCCCCAGCATCTCTGTCGGCCTTCACCTTCGCCAGCCGTTTGAGTTGCAGATCGCGCCCCTCAGCATCCAACTCATAAGTGACGATCTCCGGGGCCGGCTCCTGGGAAACAAACCGGTTGACCCCCACCACCGGGCGCCTGCCGGCCTCGATGTCCTGGTGAATCCGATAGGCTTCATCAGCGATCAGGCCCTGCAGATAACCATCCTCGATCGCGCGGACCATCCCGCCGTGCTGCTCAAGGTCATCCATGATCTCGATGATGCGGGCCTCGGTGGCATCGGTGAGCGCCTCCACAAAATACGAGCCACCCAGCGGATCGGCCACCCGCGCCACACCGGTCTCATGCGCCAGGATCTGTTGGGTGCGCAGCGCCAAGGTGGTGGACTCCTCGGTGGGCAGCGCAAACGGCTCATCCCAGGCCGCGGTGAACATCGACTGCACCCCACCCAACACCGCCGCCATCGCCTCATAGGCCACCCGCACCAGATTGTTCTGCGCCTGCGGCGCATACAACGACGCCCCACCACACACACAGCCAAAACGGAACATCGACGCCTTATCGCTGCTGGCGCCGTACCGGTCCCGCACGATCGTGGCCCACCGCCGCCGCCCGGCACGATATTTGGCGACCTCCTCGAAAAAATCGCCGTGCGTGTAGAAGAAAAACGAAATCTGCGGCGCGAACTGATCAATGCTCATCCGGCCACGCCGCACCACGGTGTCGCAATAGGTCACACCATCGGCCAACGTGAACGCCATCTCCTGCACCGCATTGGCCCCCGCATCACGAAAATGCGCCCCCGCCACCGAAATCGCATTAAACCGCGGCACCTCGGCCGCACAAAACTCAATGGTGTCAGCGATCAACCGCAACGACGGCTCCGGCGGCCAAATCCACGTCCCCCGCGACGCGTACTCCTTGAGGATGTCGTTTTGAATCGTGCCCGTCAGCTCGACGCGCGGCACCCCCTTACGCTCGGCCGCGGCCACATAAAACGCCAACAAGATCGCCGCCGTCCCATTGATCGTAAAACTCGTACTGATCTGGTCCAACGGAATACCGTCAAACAAGATCTCCGCGTCAGCCAACGTATCCACCGCCACACCGACCCGGCCCACCTCCTCACCCACCTCGGGATCATCCGAGTCATACCCACACTGCGTCGGCAAATCCAACGCCACCGACAACCCCGTCCCACCCTGCCCCAACAAATAGCGATAACGCCGATTGGACTCCTCAGCGGTACCAAACCCCGAATACTGCCGAAACGTCCACAACTTGCCCCGATAACCGGACGCGAAATTACCCCGAGTGAACGGATAGGTGCCCGGTGGCGGCGGCTCGTTACCACGCTCCCCCGGCCCGTACACGGGCTCCAGCGGGATGCCGGACGGAGTATGGGCCATGTCATCCATCGACGATCACCGCACTTTCCTCAATCAGCCGTCCGTGTCAGATCGACCGGAGACGTCATCAAACTGACGATATCATATCGCCTAAGTTCACATCCGGTCACCGCCTGAGGGCCGAGCGGTGCTGAGGCGCAATAGGTGCGCGAATCGCCCGCGGGAATCTGACCAGGTCCGCGATAGAATGTAAAATGTCGCAATGGCCGGAAAGCCGAAACACACGATCAGCGCACCGATCGCCCACAAGTCGATGACCGACCAAGTAAGCGAAAAATTGCGCAGCATGATCCTCTCACGTGAACTCGCGCCGGGAACGCGGGTCACGCAGGCCGATCTAGCCGAAATGCTGGGCGTCAGCACGATGCCCATCCGTGAAGCGCTGCTGCGCCTCGGCGCCGAAGGCTTGATCACCGCGTCGGCCAGTCGGTCGTTCGAGGTCTCCGCCGTAACCGGGCGCGGCATCCGCGACGTGTACTGGGTTCACGGTGTCCTGGCCGGCGAGCTGGCTGCGCGGGCGTGGGACGAGAAATCCGACGAGCTTATCGGCACGTTGCGCCAGGAACACAAGAACTACATCGCTGCCCAAAAGGCCGGCGAGCACGAACTTTCGACCGAAGTGAATCGGCGGTTCCACGCGGCGATCAACTCGGTGGCCGCGTCGCCCACGCTCAATGTGCTTTTGCGAAACACGCTGCACTACTTCCCCGATTTCTCCCTTGAAGTGCCGGGGTGGCGGGATTTGGCGAGAAGCTGGCAAGTCGAACTCATCGACGCCTTCACCAAGGGCGACCGGGAGAAGGCGCGTCAGGTGTCGATCGAGAACAGCCGTACCGCCGGCGAGTTGTTTGTGCTGACGTTCTGGTCGCCGACCGTGGCCTAGTCAGCCCCCACCGCACGCCGGTAGATGTCGACGATCGCGCTCATATCCTCCGGTACGTGATAGCCGGCCTCGTCGCATACCTGGGCGAAGTTCTGCGCAACCTTCTCCACCGTGAGCTCACTGTCCACGTAGCCGACGGTCTCTCCGACAAAGATCCGAGCCATCCGCCCCGCGCCCACCGCGAACGCTTCCCCGCTCACCGGGCATGTCTCGTGGACGAGGAATACGCTGCCCGGGGCCACCAACTCGGGTTTGGAGTACGTCTCCATGAACTTTGCCTGCGGAGTAGGTGGGAGCCCCGCAGCCAATCGCGTATAGGCATGTGGTGAGACCATATTCACCCGGATGTCGTACGAGCGCCCACGCACAGCCAGGCATCGCCCCAACCCGAACGCGCCCATCTTCGTCGCACCATAGGACTGGATCGGCCCGTAGGTCCCCCCGTTCGAAGCGCCGAATAGTCCGGCGCTGGAAGTCGTTAGCAGAATGCGGCCGTACCGCTGCGCCTGCATGTGCCCCCATGCCGCCTCGGTTAGCCAGAACGCAGCGCTGAGGTTGACGGCAGCCAGTTGCTCGAATGTTCCATCGACGATGCCGGCGTTGTGGATTAAGACATCGATGCGACCGAACTCCTCGAGCGCGCGCCCGATAACCGCCTCGGCCCCAGCCTTGTCGGCCACCGAATGGGTATCGGCGACCGCCGAACCTCCGGCGTCGGCAATCTCAGCGGCAAGCTGCTCGGCCGGGGCCGCCGATGGACCCGAACCATCGGGCGCCACACCGAAATCGTTGACTACGACTGCGGCGCCGCGCTGCGCCAAGAGCTGGACGTACTGACGCCCGACACCGCGTCCGGCCCCGGTGACCACAGCGACGCGGCCGTCAAATCGGAGTTCGTTCACCGTCATGCCGCTTCCGCTATGCGCCGTCTGGTTTCCCCCAGCGACACCCCCACCCAACGGTGCCTCGCGGTCACCGTGGCGTTTGCCGTTGGCGGCTGACACGGTAACCCGACGCGGTTGGTTTTTGCTAGCGGTCATTCGTTTCACGCGCATGCCCAAACTCCCGGTGTCCATTTACGATATGATATCGTCGTATTGGGCTCCGGTCAAAAGATCAAAAATCGGTCTCAATGCGTCCCCACGGTCGCACACCGATGCCAGTCGGCGCCGAGGTTATCGGGCGGTGAGCTGGCTGTTCTCCCACAGTTGGGCCAGCGCATGCTTGTGCACCTTGCCGGTGGCTGTCATCGGTAAGGCTTCGAGCACGGTGATGGCCACGGGGTATTTCTGCGGTGCCATGCGGCGCCGCTGCAGGTAATCGATGATCGCCGAGAGTCCCGGATAACACTGCCCAGGGCGCGTGGTCACGTAGGCCACCACTTGCTCGCCCAAGCGCTGTTCGGGGACACCCAGGACCGCGGCAGCCTCGATGGCCGGATGATCGCAGAGCGCGTTTTCGATCTCGCGGGCCGAAAACTTCTCGCCGCCGCGATTGATGATGTCTTTGATCCGGCCGGTGATTCTCACCCATCCATCGCAATCCACCATGCCCACGTCGCCAGTGGCCAGCCAGCCACCAGGATGTCTCGTCGCGTCGACGTCGCGCACATATCCCATCATCTGCTTGGGGCTACGCAGCAACAGGTGGCCCTCGCGGCCGGCGGGCAGCGCCACGCCGGCCTCGTCGACAGCGACGACTTGTGATTCCGGCTCAACACGGCCGTCGAAGTTAGCTCGCCGGTCGAGGGGGTCACCTGCGGTCGCATACGATATCGTCGGCGCCTCGGTCATTCCCCATGCTCGCCAAGCGGCGATTCCGACGCGGTCAGCGCGGGCCAGCAAGGCTGAGCCGGTTGGCGCCGCGCCCGTCTGAAACTTCGATAGGCGGTGGCCGCAGAAGTCGGACGACTCATACAGCGCCACAAGCTCGTTGAGAAAATACGGCGCACCGACAGCGAAGGTCACCCGTTCCCGGGTGATCGCCTCGCGGGCGCGCTGGGAATCCCACTTAGACAGCAGTACCACCGGCGCACCCACGCACCACGGCACCAGCACGCTGATCACCAAGGCGCCGACGTGAGCGATTGGCGCCGGATTGAAGATGACGTCGCCGGCGGTGAGCTCGGCGCTGCGTCGGTAACTGTTCACCTCGGCCAGCAACGATCGTGAATCGTGGCGCACCCCTTTGGGTTCCGCGGTGGTTCCGGAGGTAAACAGAATCAACGCGCAGGCATCGGCATTGGCGAATCCCGGGTGCGGCGGCGGAGATTGTTCCCGCACGGAGCCGCGAACAAGAAAGGGCATCCAGCCCGCGGTGCGATGTGCGACGCTCAACCGGGTCAGCGGCTTGACCGACGCCGCCGCGAGCGCACTGTCGATCTCGGCGGTTGGCACCCGTTCGCTCGAACCGGGGCCAGCGATGACCGCTGTTGGCTGCGTCTGCTGCGCGACCGCTGCAAGTTCCTGTTCACGGAGAAGAGGCAGCACCGGCACGGCGATCGCGCCCAGGTGCCAACTAGCCAGGATTGCGGTGATCAACTCGGCGCCGTTAGGCAGCTGAATCAGGACCCGGTCGCCGGGACGCACGCCCCGTCCGTGCAGCGTGGCAGACACACCTGCCGACCAATGCGCCAACATGGCGAAGCTGTAGTGCTGGGTGTCGACCGCGCAGGCCAACCCCTCAGCCCGCGACGGCTGACGGATCGCCTCTGACACGGTCAACCGCGACCACGCACCGCTGGCTTCCCACCTTGCTATCAGCGCTTCAGGTAGTGGTCGGGGGCGGTCGAACAGCGCGCTCACCCGTAGCGCCCCACTAGCGGCACCCAAGGCTTTCGGTCAGCTCGTCAAGTGCCGGCTGCAAAAGCCGGGCGAGCTCATCGATGTCGGGTATCACGCCAGGCGAACTGGCCACCCCAACATCAAGGTGGTCGCCATTGCTGACCGCGGTGAAATTGATGACAGAGTTCAGCATCAAAGGACCAAAGACGAACATCGCGCTCACCGCGGCACCGCCGACAAAAAGCTGAACAGGAGGCCCGGGCACGTTGGATACCCCGATGTTTCCGATTAGGCTGATCCGCCGGTGCAGCCCCGCCGCGCGGCAGAGCCGTGCCAACCCGCTGACCAGGATCGGCGGACCCGCTGCGGCCACACTGGTATCGCTTCGGTTCTGCAGCGCTTCAGTGAGCCGCTTGGCTTTCACACTGCTGTCATGAATCGCCGACAGCCGCACCAGGGGATCGCTGATCGCTGTTCCCAGGGTCGCGAACATCACGCTGAATTTATTGCTGCTGTCTGCCTTTTCGTCAGCCGCGCGTGTCGACACTGCGACGTTGGCCACCAGCGATGGGCCGCTGACCCCCTGACGGGCCACTAGATAACGGCGCAAAGCCCCCCCGACCACGGCCAGCAGCACCTCGTTGAGCTTGATATCCGCCTGATGGCGAACGGCCTTCATCTGCTGCATCGACAACTGGGCGCCCGACACGGTCCGTTCCGAGCTGATCCACCCAGGGAAGGGATTGCGTGGTGCGTTCAAGCCGAGGACCGGCCGATCGCCGCTCAGGACTGCTCGACCGACCGGCAGCGCCTGGCGGATGAGCTGGCGGGCCACTTTGACCGATTCTGCCGGCTGCACGACCAGGCCACGCACCGCCGAGCGCAGCAGCATGCCGACGGCGCTGGGCGTGGCGGACCGGACGCTTGACGGGCGCGCCGACACCGGCTCGCCGTGTTCGCTCGCAGTCGCCGCAGATAGGTCGAACATCGCCTGCATCGATTCCAGGCCGCCGACTCCGTCGAACAATGCGTGATGGTTCTTCACGATCAGAGCGCTTAACCGCCCCCGGCGCGTCTCCACGACGTAGCACTCCCACAGCGGCCGGTCGTGCTCCAGCTGGTGTCCCGCAACCTCACCGGCGGCGCGAAACAGGTGCTCGATAGTGCCCGCGTTGTGTAACACCAGCCGCTTGATGTGATGTTCGGCATCAAACCCGCCGTCGTCGATCCATACCGGCCGGTCAACTCCCCAGGGTGTCGGGGCGATGCGCTGGCCAAACCGTGCCACGCCGGCCAGCCGGGCTGCCAGCGCGGCGCGAAACCACTCGAACTGATATGCGCTCGGCATCGATGCGGGATCCAGAACCAGCAGCGAGGTGACGTGCCCATGCCACTCCGGCATCTCGCCGTGGATCAGCGCCGCGTCGATGGCACTCAAGCGCTCCACCACGACCTCCCAAAACTCGATCGATAATAAATCGATGACTAAATTACCGAATTAGGGCATACTTGGCTAGGGCTACCAGACGCCCAGTTGAAGGGAGTTCACATTGTCGGGCAATTACAACCTCTCCCAGCTGATCGAACGCACGGCGGAGGCGGTGCCCGACCGCATGGCCGTCATTGCAGAAAACCGGGAGCTGACGTTTAGTCAGCTGGATCAGCGGGCCAACCAGCTAGCGGGCCACCTGCAGGCCTGCGGTGTGGGCCCAGGCGACATGGTCGGTCTGCACCTCTACAACGGCACCGAATACGTCGAGGCCATGCTGGCGGCGTTCAAGATCCGCGCAGTCCCGGTCAACATCAACTACCGCTACGTCGAGAACGAGCTCGAATACCTCTACCGCTACACCGACCTGACTGCGGTGGTGTTCCACCGCGCCCTGGCCCCGGCGGTGATCCCAGTGGCTCGAAAGCTGACCGCGGTCCGCCATCTGATAGCCGTGGATGACGACAGTAACGCCGCGCTGCCCGCTGACATCGTCGATTACGAAACCGTGTTGGCTGCGCAGCCGCCGCAGCGGTCGTTTACTGGTCGAAGCTCTGACGACTTATATGTCACCTGCACCGGTGGCACGACCGGCCTGCCCAAAGCGGTGATGTGGCGCCATGAGGACCTGTTCTTCGCGGCGTTCAATGGGGGCGACATCACGGGTCGGCTCGGACCGGTCAGCGACCCGCAGCAGCTCGTAGAACGGGTTGTATCAGGACCCCCGCTAGTCCAGCTGAGCTTGGCGCCGCTGATGCACGTCACCGGCCACTGGGCGGTACTGGCAATGGCGATATGCGGCGGGACAACGATCCTGGCTCCGCCAGGCAGCTTCGACCCCGTTAAGACATGGCAGCTAGTCGCGCAGCACCGCGTGAATTTAATCGGCCTGGTAGGCGACGCGATGGCGCGCCCGCTGATCGAGGCCTATCAACGCGATCCGTTCCCCGTACCGACGCTGTGGGCGATCGGTTCGGGAGGCGCGAGGATCTCACCGTCAACCAAGGAAAGCATCAACGCCGCACTGCCGCACGCGGCCATCCTTGACGGCCTCGGCTCCTCGGAGACCGGCGTACTGGGCCGCAACCTGTCGGTGGCCGGTCAGCGACACCATGGCCGCTTCCCCATCGATGAGACGATCGCGGTGCTCGACGAAAACCTGCGCCCGCTCCCACCGGGTAGCACCACCGCCGGAATGCTGGCTCGCTGCGGTCATGTGCCACTGGGCTACTACAACGATGAAGCCAAGACCAAACGCACCTTCGTCGAGATCGACGGCCGGCGATGGGTTTTGACCGGGGACTTCGCCGTCCTCGAGAACGATGGCACCGTCGCGTTGTGCGGTCGGGGCAGCAGTTCGATCAACACCGGTGGCGAAAAGGTGTTCCCGGACGAGATCGAGCAGGTTCTCATCGAGCATCCGGGCATTGTCGACGTCCTGGTGGTCGGCAAACCAGATCCGCGGTGGGGAGAGCGTGTGGTGGCGATTGTGCAAGGCGGCGGTGGTGCCGTCCCGACGCTGGACGACATCCGCCAGCACGCACGGACCCGGCTGGCCGGGTACAAACTGCCACAAGAGGTGATCGCCGTCGACCTGCTACAGCGGCTTCCCAGCGGGAAGCCGGATCTGCAGTGGGCGAAAGCCTTGGCAAGCACCTCATGAGACCACCGGCGTGGCCCCGGCCGCCGACCCGCGCCGGCCATCAGCGTTCCCAATCGGCAGCCATTGCAGGGCCCGCCGGCACCGTGCTATGAGCTAACTCACCTGTACACGGGTATGCAGCGCCGACCACACTGCCGTATTATATCGCTATACAATTGCTCGATTTAACAGGTTGGGTTACATGATGATGCGGCGACTGCAGGGCGTCGACAGCTACCTCTGGTACAACGAGACCCCGACCAATCACATGCATACGCTCAAGATCGCTGTCCTGGATACCGCCGCGTCCCCTATCCCATACTCGGCCGAGAAGTTCACCCGGATACTGGCCGAGCGGCTCCATCTCCTCCCGTCGTTTCGGTGGCGGCTGCAGCAAACACCGCTGGCACTTCATCATCCGGTGTGGGCGGAGGACCCGGCGTTCGATATCACCCGCCACGTGTTTCGGGTGACCGCCGATGCGCCGGGCGGTCCGCAGCAGCTACACGAATGCATCGGCAGGATCGCTGAAACACCGCTGCGCCGCGACCGGCCGCTATGGGAGGTGCATCTAGTCGAAGGCCTGGCCAACGGGCAGGTCGCCGCGGTCGCAAAGATCCATCACGCGATGGCCGAC